>Ga0131853_10022271_pt1 | contig 11469 bp, 6 predicted proteins | sample TergutLab28metaG_FD_92764 | JGI IMG/M metagenome (GOLD analysis project Ga0131853, IMG submission 92764) | Labiotermes labralis P1 segment gut microbial communities from Petit-Saut dam, French Guiana - Lab288 P1 (version 2) (version 2) | ecosystem: Host-associated > Arthropoda: Insects >...
AACGGCGTTTCGGCAAGGCTGCGCATGGTTCTTACAAGACGGTCGGCGGTTGCCACGCTTCCGGCAAAGGCTGTGCGATCGGGCAATTTTGCCACCCCGTCTTCCACGACTACCTCCATTCCGTTGGCGAGGCTTCCCAAAATGCTTTTGCCGTCGGGCATACCGGCAGCGCGCATCGAATCGGTAATCAATGCTATTTTTTCGGCGCCTTTGATTTTGTAAATCAATTTGAGCAGGCTTGCCGGCAGATGTACGCCGTCGGCAATGATTTCGACCGTCATACCATCAATAAGATAGGCAGCCTCAATGATTCCGGCAAAACGGAAGCAGTTGCGACGAACAACCGTAGAGGTACACGAGTAAAGATGCGTCACATGCGAAAATCCCCAGTCAAACGCAGAAACCACCTCTTCATAAATGGCGTCGGAATGGGCTATCGCAGGTAAAATGCCGCGCAACGCGAGCGTTTCGGCAAATGCCTTGCTGCCTTCCAATTCGGGCGCAATGCTCCAACGCGCAATATCGTCGGTTGCGTCGAGTATCGCCATGTAATGGTCGGGATGCGGATTGCGGATATACTTTGGATCTTGCGCGCCTTTCTGACTCATGGCAAAATATGGACCTTCGAGATGAAATCCTAGAAAAGCAGCGCCTTGAGTGTTTTGCGCTTTTGCCTGACGGTATATCTCAAAGGTTTTGAACAACTCCTCGTTGGTTGATGCCAATGTGGTTGGATACAAGCCCGTTGTGCCGTGTTGAGCATGAGTTTCGGCAATTTTGAGATACGCCTCGACGGTTCCGTCCATGAAATCATGATTACCCGCTCCATGCGTGTGAATATCAATGAATCCGGGCGAAATGTAATTGCCTTTGGCATCAATTGTCTCAAAATCGGGACAATTCATATCGGCATCGCTAATTTCACAAATTTTGCCGTTTTCGATACACACGCAACCCGAAGGAATAATTCGGTACGGCGTCATGATTTTTCCGTTGGTTATTTTTATTCTTGACATTATATTTTAATATATTGATATGGAGCGAAATCTTTGTTCATTAACTTATACGCTATGAGAACAAGTTCGCTTGTTTATAAAAGCTACTATCGGTTTACTGTTTGTCATGAGAAAATATCCTAAAATTGCTTTGACAAAATATAGGATAATAAGAGCAGTTTTCGGGCTTTCCCTAAACATGCTTTTCTCTTGAAAAAAAGTAAAAATTTGCATGCACAGCTTAGGTAAACTATCTATGAGCATAATCCCTCCTATCACAATAATTGCTATTGATAGAATATCAGATGTTTGTACGTTTAACTCTATTTTTTCATCTTCAAAACCTTTTTCAAGACTTAATTTGCCAATAAGCCAAGAAGTTTTGAATACAAAAAGCCAAAGAATAAAAAGGTACACACCAACAATTAGAATAATAAAGAATGTAAATCTTATTACATCTTCAGTACTGCCCCATGTATTCATTATTGATACTGTTGTGATAGAATACGTTATAATATTCACCCCTTTTAAAACAAGAGTGAAACCTATAATTTTCAACAAAATCAACCAAAATGTCTTTATTTTCATTATGTTTTTGATGATTTTAGATGATATTTACCTTCGGCGATATTATTTTTACCGCCGAAGGCTAATATAGTGAAATTAATACCGTGAAGCAAATATAATTTTTTTTACAATGCTTCACCTTTTACCTTTTTGAAAAACTGCAATACCTGTTCGCGTCGTTCGCCCTGGTCCGGTTTGAGAATTGAGCCTATAGCCATGACAAATAACGTACCGAAACACGATACCGGCACTAAAACGTATACTGCTCGCAAGTTAAGATTTGAGAAAATATCCACCCCCCCTAACAAAAACGTCATAACGCCGAAGAAAATGCCAAGTCCCAATGCAAGTTTCCCGCCCATGGCAGAAACACGCGGCGTCAACATTCCCAACAGCATGGTCAGTGCGACAGGCGGCAGGAAAATAGCAAAAACCGTCGCCATGAGGTTGAACAAATCCCCTGTGTTTCTCATCGAATTCCACATGAGCGTCAAGCCTAAAATGATGAGACCCGCTGTGACCATTCCCAACCTGCCAAAAATTAACAGATGCAATTCAGACGCCTTCTTCGCAACAAACCGTTTGTAGAAATCGTTGGTCACTACTGCCGATACGGCGTTGAACTCGCCTGCAAGCGTTGACATTGTTGCCGAGAAAAGTACCGCAATAAACGCCCCCAACATTCCTACCGGCAACAGGCTACGCCCGAGCAATCCGAATACCTCCTTCGTGTTTTCAACACCGGGGAAGAGTACGTGCGCTGCCAATCCTGCGCCATAGAACAAAGGTGTGCAAACCAAATACAGCGCTGCCACAAGCAACCCGATTTTGACTGCTCCCTTGTCGTCCTTGGTGGAATAGTAACGCTGTGTCAGCGCCCACGATGTGGAATAGTTCAGGAACAGCAGCAAAAGATAACTGAGCAGGTATAGCCATGTGTATGAAATATCGGGCGGTGTTGTATCCGGACGTGTGAATTTCCAAAATTCCGGAGGCAACGCCTGAAATGTAGCCTGAAAGCCGCCAGCCGCCTTAAACGCCATAAAAGGCAACGCTACAACAACAATCATCAAAAGGATAAGCTGCACAAAGTCTGCTATAATCGTTGTCCTCAGTCCACCTAAGAAACTGAACAGCAACACTACAACAACGCAAATAACGATGGCGTTCACGAATGAAAACCCAAGCCCCCCTGATATAACCACGCCAATTGCAAAAAGGCGAAGCGAGTTGTCCAACAGCCTCGTGGGCAGCCCAAACCATACCATCGCTTGACGCATTCCTGCGCCGTAGCGTTCCTCGATGTATTCCAACGGACTTGTTGTGACGATACGCCTCCATCGCCGAGCAAAGAGCAAGCCGCTGAGAATAGCAGCCGGCACAGCCATCCAGCTCAGCGCAAAGGAAACTATACCGTACTTGTATGCCAACTCCGTGTGGTTGACAAATGCCATGACGCTGAAGCTAATCATAAAGAACGAAAAGCCGCTAAGCCACCACGGAATCTGTTTTCCGGCGCCAAAGTATTGCGCCATACTTTTTGTCTTCCGTCCATAATAAACGCCAATACCGATAATCAAAGCAAAAAACGCGCTAATCACCACATAATCAAGAAGGGATACGCCTCTGTCTAAAATGTTTTCCATAATGAATACTATTTATTAAACTGTAATTTTTACCATGTTCTTCTTACCTGCGCCTGCGCTCTTTGCGCTGTTTCTTCCATACTTACTCGAGCGCCGCCTCGACGTTTGCTTTCGTCGGCTGCTTCCATAAAAGTGAATATTTCAAGCGTTTCTTCGGCTGTTACGGGCGGAATACCGGTATTGAAATATTTTACCACTTCTTTCAACATGGGGTCGTATCCGATAAATGTGCCGAGACTTTGGCTGCCTGTTGTTCCGAAAGCGGTTCCACCGTAATTGAATATTCTACCGGCTCGTATTCCTCTGAAAGTGCCTAATCGTTGGTCGCCCCACTCGCCTACGACAATTTCGTGGTCGGGCATGTGAAATCGCGTTACGGTTTTGCAACCAATTCCCATCGTCGTAAACAAGGTTTCAACTCCATGAACTCCGTACCAAAAAAGGTCGGGATGCGTAGGCTCAAGAATACATGGACTCCATGTGTCAGCGCCCAGTACATCGCCGATTGCCCGGTTTTTGATAACTTCGTCAATATTTGATATGTATCGTAACCCCGAAGAGGTAAATACCGGCTGATTAAAATCCCTTGCCGCCTGAAAAACAGCAAAAGCATCCGTCAATGTGCCGGCTATCGGTTTGTCTAAAAACACGGTCTTTCCTGCTCTGAAAACCTGTATGACTTGCTCTAAACGCGGGCGACCGTCGTTGGTCAAAAGCAACACCTTGTCGCAAGCGTTCAGCAGTTCGGCAATACTGTTTACGATTACAACGCCAAATCTCTGTATTTCCTCAGTAAAACGTGGAATACGGCTCACGCTCGAATATATATCTGCGCTGCCTCGCGGGTATGCTGCCACTACTCTGTATCCATCGAGTTCGGGCAAGGGATTTGCTCTGTTGAACGATTGTGTGAAAGCGGTGGAGTGAGAGGTATCCAATCCGATGATACCTATCCGTTTCCCAACCGGAACGGAACTTACACCGGTATTCCCAAACGATACCCCCGAAGCCATCACCCCTGCTCCGGCAATGGCGCTGCTTTTTAAAAATGTACGTCTTTTCATCATTTTTAACTCTTAATTTTTAATTCTTCATTAAACTCTTGGTTCCCACCCCGGTTCATAACTGCGAGTCCAAAATCTTTGCGCATCATGGTCGTTTATAATGTGACCATTGGCAGGATTGATATTGAGCGTTCGACCCGTGCGCATCGAAATATTCGCCAAGTGCATCAACAAAGCGCTAACATGTCCGGCTTCTATGGGCGCTGCTTGGGGAGTACCTCTCCTAATTCCATCGAAAAAATTGTTGATATGAATGATATCCAATTGACTGGCTGGACTTACCCTGTTTAGAGGGTCAATCGTAATGTCGCTTCTTCCTTCTCTGAGAATATTATTTCTCTTGTCGAAAACTCTGTAATCATTGCCACCGGAAATGTGTACTGCTCCCAAATCGCCTAAAAAATATACCCCCACGTTTGAGCCACTGAATTGTCTGCCGCCGCAAGTGTATCCTTCCCATATCATCTGTGCCTCGTTGCCAAATTTCAGATTTATAATCTGGGTGTCTGGCGTTTCCCAATCGTCGTCGTGATAGAATCTTTCTCCAAACGAACTGACCTGTGTGGGATATGTTCGGTTCATTGCCCAACACATTAAATCTGCCCAATGTGTGCCGTTGTTCAGCGCTTCGCCGGTACCCCAATGCCAAAACCAATGCCAGTTGTAGTGTACGATATTGTCTCTGAACGCTGTACGCGGCGCCGGACCTTGCCAAAGATTCCAGTCCAACCATTCGGGTACGGCAGCTATGCTTCCTCTGCCAATGGGCGCTCGGTCGTTGACGTACCATGCTTTTCCGAAATGCACTCTACCGATTATACCTTCATGTATTAATTTAACAGCTTCTGCGACTCTGGGCCACGAGCGGCGTTGCGTACCGACCTGTATCACTTTGCCGTATTTTGCGTTAGCCTCCAACAGCATTTCGCCCTCGCGAGGACAATAACTAACGGGCTTTTCCAAATAAACGTGCTTTCCTGCCTGCAACGAGAGCAAAGCGGCTGGAGCGTGCCAATGGTCGGGCATTGCCAATACGATAGCATCTATATCTCTGTTTTCGAGCGCCCTGCGGAAATCTCTTTCGCCTCTTGGCGCCCGCGTTTGGATGTTTCTAACGCTTTCAATGCACTTATCAACTGCGCGGCTATCTACGTCGCATATTGTGGCTACTTCGCAGGCTGATGATTGGCGAGCAAAGTTGATTGCAAGTTCTTCACCGCGAGAGAACACGCCTACGACCGCTACGTTTACACGGTCATTAGCGCCAATGATGCGGCTGTAACCAGTTGCGCTAAAACCGGGAAGGACTCCGCCAACGGTCAATCCTGCTGCGCCAACGCCGGCTTTCTTAAAAAAATCACGCCGAGAATGATTTGTGTCCATAATTTCTTAATGTTTTATGGTGAATAATATATTTATAATTTTTTGCCACAAATTTATGTATTAAAATTTATGTTTCCAAAAAAAACGACAAAAAAATTGGTATTGTTGTTAAACTTAAGATTGATTAATATTTTTTTGTTTTTTACTGAAACAACTTTACAAAAATTAATAATTTCAAAAATCAGTAAAAGAAACCTCTAAAAATCTCAAATTTCACTAACTGCAGCGCTTACACATGGGCTTTTTAGAGGTTTCCTAAAGCAACTCTATTGAGTGTACACTACGAAGTTGGCACCATCAGCGACTGTCCACCCGGGGTTTTGCAATAACCTGCCGTCTGCCAAATCTATTTGCGTTTGTGGTTTCCAGAAAAATCCTTGTGTTACACGGTAGCGTTCTGCTAAGCCTCCCGGACTTTGTTCCTTCAAAACTGTATTAGTCCCCGCGTTGTGGATTGGTGTTCCATATTGAAGTGGAAGTACCTGCTCGGCTATCCGCCAACGACGAATGTCGCCCCATCGGCGACCTTCAAATGCCAGCTCGTGGCGGCGTTCCCTTTTAAGATTCTCAAGAGTGTATTCTCTTGGCGGCAAGTTTACACGGTCGCGCACTTTATTCATACCAGACATGCCATATTTTGAAATCAATGCGCCATTGGTTAATTCCGAATGCATCAACAGAACATCGGCATAACGAATATAGATAAAGTCCTTTGCATGTACGTTTTGAAAATTATCTGTCAGACCGTAACCTGCAGGCGTTGGCGCAGAATGCCAGCTAAACCGGAGTCTTCTGCCATCTGGATGTTGGTGTGGAGAATTACCACCATAAGCCGTTGTTGCTACATACTTTTTTTGCCAAAAACCTGTTTCTTCAATTTGGTCTTCAAGCCCCCACTGGTATGGAGCGAGTAACCCTTCAGCGGGATTTCCCTGCCACCATATAGAGGCTTCACGTCGCAGGTCGTCCGGCTCATCAGACAACCATTGATCCCAAAGCTGTGAGTTTACAGGACCGGTACCCCATCCCACTCCCAAAGGATAGACATTGGCAAAATTCCTGCCTGCTTCGCGCAATCCGAACCACAGTGCAGCAGCCATTCGCTGATTACCAGCGCCATGATGTTTGACGACAAATACATGTTCGGGATTTAAGCCATCCCTAATTAAAGGGGGTATATTTCGAGCCAGCGCCCATGGATAATCCTGCCTTACAATAGGTGCGCTGTAATCCCAAAGCTGATGAAAGTCGGGTACTAATTCATGACGGGAATTGTTGATAAGATTTTCCAATACGGCAATCAGCTGATCTCTTGTTATTTCGCCACCTTCTCTCGGAAGCGTTGTTCTTTGGTAAAATCCGGTATAGAACATCCATACGCGCGCCAATAAGCCTGCGGCAGCCCATTTGGTAGCAGTGCCAGAACGTTCAGTATTCCATGCGTCATCATGCATCAATGAGTAGGCGTTCCATAAGTCGGTGCCTATTTGCCTGAATATCTCCTCCTGCGTGGCTTGTCCGGGGGCTTCCCTTGCTATTATCACGCTCTCCGGAGGCTCTAACACCAATGGAACATCGCCAAACATAAATACCAGTTCGTAATAAAACAAAGCGCGCAAAAATTTAACTTCGCCGAGCCTCTGATCCCGGAGCCTACCCGGAGGGACATTCCTTTCTATCCCCCTTATAGCCTGATTGGCACGGGAAATGCCTGTGTAGCGAGCATTCCAGCCCGGGTTAAACATATCTATATTAGAATACATAAGGTGAGCTATTGCCGGGTATTGAAGGGTATTTGCGCCACCACCACCAAAACGATCATCGGAAGCAACTTCTGATACGAACCAGTAAGAAGTTTCGAATCTTGCCTGTGAGTACATAATGTTCAACGCGGCATACACCCCTGTCACCATTTGGTTGATGTCTCTTTCATCCAAGGGAAAATTTGATTCGTCCTTATTAAGATAATTTCTCTGATCCAGGAAATCTTCGCATCCTGTTAATAAAGGAAGAGCCAATGCGATTACTAAAAAAATATTTATTATCTTTTTCATATATTTAACTGATTAAGATGTGATTAAAATGTTACTTGAAAACCTGCTAAGAAAGTTCTTGCGGGAGGATGAAATCCCAAATCCATACCGGTAACCCAGTTTTCAGGTCTGTGTCCGACTTCGGGATCCATTCCCGAGTAATTGGTGATGATAAATGGATTTTGAGCTGTTACATAGAAGCGCGCTCTGTTAAACGGCAGGGCTGGAAGCAGTCGCGTGAAGTCGTAACCCAGAGTAATATTCTGTATTCTCACATGGTTGCCGCTTTCCATCCAAAGTCTGGAAATATTCGTATAGTTGCGATGGTTAATGACATCAAAGCGAGGATAGAAATTAGTTGAGCCTTCATGTGTCCATGGATTTGTTAACCAATCAACAGTGCGGTTTTCCCATCGTCTGTCGGCAAAACTGTTGTACGTTTTCATTATTTGATGTCCAAAAGATCCATTACCAGCAACCATGAAGTCCCACCCCCTGTATTGCAAGTTGAAGGAAAATCCGATTCCAGCTCTGGGCCAACCGTTGCCGATATTCTTTCTGTCATCTTCAGTTATTTGCCCGTCGTTGTCCAAATCTAAAAAGCGTATGTCGCCGGGTCTGGCAGTTGGCTGAATCATTTGGTATATGCCTGTTTCCGGATTTAACCAAACGTGCTCTTCTATTTCACGTTGATTCTGGAATATGCCATCGTGTACCCAACCGTACCAGAACCCCATTGGTTCGCCCACCTGCAAACGATACATATCGGGAGTAGTTTCAGAAAATGCATTTCGCGGACCATGAATAATACCTTCAGGATTATCAATTGCCGTCACTCTGTTTCTTAGGATACTTCCGTTCAGGTTAACTCCGTATCGAAAATCTCCCCTGCGATCATTCCATGTTAAGGCAAGCTCGACTCCTGTATTTCTAGTCGCTCCTCCGTTTACATGCGGGTTTTGGAATCCCCACGTACCAGCGAGGGGCGCTCGCAATAACCAGTCTTTGGTATCCTTGATGAACCAGTCAAAAACGACGCCTAAACGGTTCCTCATGAAACGAGCATCTACTCCGATATTTGTCTGTTCTGATCTTTCCCAGCTTATGTGAGGATTTTTGAGAACGCCGGGTATTGCGCCCTGGTGCGGCGTCATTTTGTCGGCGCCAAAGAAGTATCTTGCAGCAGCGGGGAATGTAAACGTAGTGAGATACTGGAATCCTTCAATGGCATGATTACCGTTTTGCCCCCAGCTTGCGCGTAATCTCAGGAAGCTAATAGCGCTTACATCGGCAAGGAATGACTCGTTGCTAAGAATCCATCCGGCAGAAACTGAAGGGAAGTATCCCATACGATTTCCGCGAGCAAAGTTTGACGATCCGTCGGCACGCAAAATAACGTTTGCCATATATGTTTCCCTTAAGTTCCACTCGACGCGTCCAAAAAAACCAACCAAAGATGATCTATCGTTTGGGCGACCATGACGCCTTGTGATGTCAGCAATTTGTGTCGCAGGATCAAGATTGTTAACCCATGCGAAATCAAAACCAAACGGGAAATTGAGATGACGTCCACCAGCTCCCACCTGTTCGCCAAAACCCGATTGTGAGGCTTCCTGTCCAAGCAGTGCGGTAAAAGTGTGATCGTTTATTCTGAAATTGTACGTCAATGTGTTGATAATAGCCCAGTTAAAACCTATTGATTGATCCTGGGTAACTATATCATGATCATTTGCAGTTCGCCCTGACCACCTGCCTCGATTGGTCAAACTACGGCTTGACATGGCATTTTGCCTGTAGCTACCCTGTGTTCTGAATATCAAACCACTGATTGGTTGAATCTGTATATTAACACTAGCATTGAAGTTATAATCTTTTCTTTCATTCAAAGCTCCGCTGCTGTTTGCCCACCTGCCAAGCGGGTTGTCGGCTTGACCGTCTACACGCCAGCCGGCAGCCGTCCATTCAGCATGAGTATTAAAATCACCGTCTTCGTTATATGCAGTCAAAAGGGGATTAGCTATCATTACATCGCGCAACGAGTTAGTGTGTCTGCCTGTTTGTGGAAAGGCATTGGAAAGGCGAAACATATAGTTGAGGGTATTACCGATTGTGATAATGTCCCTATTTCCCGCTCTGAAAACGACATGGTTTGAATTTAGACGGAAAGTATGTCGGGTATAGTTCGACTGTATTTCTCCTACACCAAAAATACCATCCTGCGAAGAGTATGAATATCCCATCGAGAACGTTGAAATATCGTTCCCGCCTGTCAGATTAAGCGCATGATTCACAGTTGCTGCACCTCGGTTATACCATGCATCTATCCAGTCAAAACCATCCCATGCGCCGCTCATAATGTCATTAAAAAGTCCGTCCGGCAAATTCCCTCGCCACCAGTCATCGGTAGCGTTATTTGGCAGATTCAAATTAGTCCATATTCGATTTTGAAACTCTATGTATTGCCTGGCATTCATCATTTCAGGTTTTCTATACATGTATTGTCTTCCAAAAAATACGTCGTATGATAGTCTTAGCTGACCTGGTCTTCCCTGTCTGGTGGTGATCAGGATTACGCCGTTTGCCGCTCTTGCTCCGAAGATTGCTGCCGAGGCTGCGTCCTTGAGGATATCAATAGATTCAATATCCGCTACGTTCAAGTGGTTAAGTCCGTCGTGACCAACGGCTACCCCGTCGATAACATACAATGGTCTTGATTCGCCACTGGTACCCATACCACGTATGTTAACTATGTATCCTGAACCCGGTTGTCCGCTGCTCCTCAGAATGTTCACACCCGGAGTCTGGTTTTGCAAGGCAGTAAAAGGATTTGTGGTGCTCATTCTCTGTATATCTTCACCTGAAACATTCAAAGTAGCGCCTGTTAACAGGGCTTTTCTTTGCATACCATAGCCTATAACCACCAATTCGTCGAATTCATGAGACGCATCAGACATATCAACATTGATTTCACGCTGGCTACCAACAGTCATTTCGACAGTTGTGAAACCAACAAAAGAAAATTGCAATATGGCTTCAGCGTTAGGTACGTTAATTTGGAATGATCCATTAACGTCAGTCGTTGTACCGATATTAGTACCCATCACCCTGACTGTTGCGCCCGGCAGTGGTTCGCCTCTTTCTATTACGGTACCACTAATTGCAATGCCCTGGGCTAAAACAGATACAGAACATGTTAATAATAGGAAAATGCACATGTAAACTATACTTTTCCACGCATTTGATTTTTCACTTGTTATAAATTTATACATTTTTTTATTTATTATTAGTTGAAAATTAAATTTTTGATTTTTTTTATAAAGTTAAGATGGTGATCTAATCACAAACTAAAAATTCATATCATTTTTCCATAGGCATATAAATTTTAGAGGTTATTATAAAATAATAAACCGCCACACTGTTTTTGCAGTGTGACGGTTTGGAAAAATTTTCTTAACTTCCGCGCGCGTGCGCGTAATAGATTTAATGTAACTCTCTCTCTCTCTCTCTCTCTCTCTCTCTGCAAATATCATGCCAAATTCATTAACGTGTGAGGCACAGTTACTTTTGGGCGGTATGTGAGAAAGACTATTCATATTTTTTGATAAATATTCGACTGCAAATATATGTAATGTTTTTTGAAACAAAAAATAATAATACAACAGGGGTGCATTTCAAATTGTGCCATCAATCCATTCCGATCATTTCCAGACAAATCTATCATTTGTCCTGACAATCAATACACTTTAGGTTCGATTTTGTTCAAACTTTCTGCCAAATAAAG
>Ga0131853_10022272_pt1 | contig 11469 bp, 9 predicted proteins | sample TergutLab28metaG_FD_92764 | JGI IMG/M metagenome (GOLD analysis project Ga0131853, IMG submission 92764) | Labiotermes labralis P1 segment gut microbial communities from Petit-Saut dam, French Guiana - Lab288 P1 (version 2) (version 2) | ecosystem: Host-associated > Arthropoda: Insects >...
ATAAAGACTTGGACTCAGTCTTAACAAAAGCTGTTTAATCCCTACTGAAAGAGAGAGACAACTAATGGCGATATCTAGAAGGCCTACACGTCAAAACGTGCGAGTTCTAAGTAGGAAGTCTTTGTATGGAACAGATATTTTTTATCGATATCTCGAACAGCTTTTGTGACTAAACCACAGCCTTCAACTTTCAAAATTCCTTATTTTAAAATGTCTAAAATCGTCCACAATTTTTCACCCTCCCCCCCCCCAAACTACAATAGCTTTTTTATTCTGTAAACTAAAGCGCACAGTACGAACTCTATTGAGTAGAATCCTTTTTGAGAAGCTAACATTATCACAGATAGTCAAGATATTTTCGCATGTTAAACACTTAGCCAGATGAAACAGGCCACGCCGTCGCGCCACGTAAGTTATATTTTAATATTTTCATTTTATCTATGCTTAGATTTTCCTTCAAAGTGTCTTCTTTCCTTCATGTTTCCCCATCAACACCCTGTGTGCATTCCTGTTCTCCCTCATGCGTGCCACACGTAGGTCCATCTCGACCTGCAGGACAACACCACATAGAAGTGGTTGTTTTCTTATGGTATTATAAGCAACTTGTGCATTTCATACAGTTTCATTAAACAACCTGTAAACTGACCGGCAGAAACATGTTACGGTTGGATTCAGCACCGTATTAAGAGCATATTATACATCTTGCTGCAAATGTCTGCAGCGCGCACGGTGTTTCTAACGCGTGAACGTCGAAAATATTTGACGCTCACAACTCAAGATTTCCTGATAAGGCACTACACATTAGTCTACATATCTGAAAAACGAAGGGCTACAATCCTCACTGGACACGTCGTCTTATTTTCGGGACTCCAGCGCTCTTCTTACTGAAAACTTAAACTATTATTCCGACATACACACAAATTTCCTGCAGTGCCGTTTCCTTTCGCGGACAGAATAGGGAACAATCAAACATATTGCTAGAAATTTGCCCCTACTCTTGTCAGTACGTACGGTAGCCACGACTGTTAAAGTAAGGTGCAGGTAATGCCGTCAAAACGATTATATACATAACATACTCAAGCGCAAAACTGGTTAATAAGTCTAAAATAAACTCTTCAATACCCCAACGTGTTTCTACAATCAAGTGGTCTTCATCAAGGTGTATATCTTCAGGCTGTTTTATAAATAGGTTAGATAAAACTTTGAAGGTGTAGTACAATAAAATTACCACTTATATATATATATATATATATATATATATATATATATATATATATATAGAGAGAGAGAGAGAGAGATAAAAATATATGAAGAAAAAATTATAAAAAAAAATAAATATATATATATATATATATATATATATATATATATATATATATATATATATATATGGAGAGAGACAGAGTGAGATAATAACATGTGAAGAAGTCCTTGTAATTAAAAATATCGGTATAACATATCACAATGATCCAGCCTGCTGTTCTTTATCAATACAAACGTCGCAATAGGAACTGCGGAAATCGTGAGGAAGTATTGTGCAGCCATGCTGCATGCTAAAAGAACTGTTGAGATAATGCCACCGAGGTCCCGGATGCGATTCGAACTCTTCTTTCCTATATTTTTAATTATATGAGTGACTTCATTTTCAAAGATTTAACTATATTTCTTCTTTAAAGTTTCAGTTTCCATGCACTGTGAAAGTGGTAGGAAAAACAGCCTCATCCCAGTTGAACTGTCTGTTTAAACAGCACCAAAAGGACGACTGGCTTTACTGTTGTGAGAATCTCTAAGATGTGGTTTAGGAAACGATTGACAACACTTCTGCATCAGAGAGCCATGTTCGAAGTAATATAACGATAGCACACATCTAAAGGCAACAAATTGAATCTCTTGGCAGGTCATCCCGATCGATTTTTTATCAGTTTTTTCATATTTTTGTCCTCCGATCTGTGACAACATGCGGTGGCAATTTAAATAAATTCACTACGTTCATTAATCCGTCATAATGTTTGGGAAGCAAAGAATTTCGGCGCTTTTATGACTTAAAATTATATTAAAAAACAAATTATTTCTTTCGAAATGTGTTCTTTGAATTTTTTATTCAAACTAGGTAACATACAATACCGTACACGTATATTTCTGAAGGAGTGATACCACTTCTATAGTGTCTGCTTCATTTCTGTATTACAAAAAGCTGTTCAGAACTTATTATCCTGTGTTCACTCGATTTATCTCAATTTTCGATGAACATTTTCAATTATTCCCCAAAATAAGTTCAATTTCATGCGTTTCTATAGTGCAGGACCTTCCTTGAGTTGGGCAAGAAGGTCTTGCCACTTCTGTGTAGCCAAATACCAATCAACGTCTTCAAAAAATCCCACAATTGAACAGAATTTTTAATGTACTTCTTAACCTCATATCCAAATTTTGAAACATCCATTGTCGTGCTTTGTTCCCAAATACTCCTGGGCCCAAGTTCATAAACAGTGGGAAGAACAAATGTTTGGTATTATATATACTTCAGAAGCTCCGGAGGAATTTTCCCAACAGTAGAAACTCAGAAAAATCTCACATTTCAGGCCACATAGGTCTCAGCAACGTGGACATGGGGACGTCTGTCCAGTGCTCATGGGTCTCACAAATTTAGAACAGTTGCGAATCCCTGGACTACCGAAGCATGAAGTATGATGCAGGACTGTGTCCGTTTCTTCGTATCTTCCTGCGTGCAACCCACAGTACCTTCACCCTCTGTAAGATACCACGTTCCTACCGCCTGTATGTTTTGCAATAATGTACTAGGACTTTATTTTTTCAGACAACCTATTAGGAGAGACCGCGGTTTATGGGGGTGCGTGCAGCGCGGTGCATGTCGTGTTGTCCGTCCACTTGAATAATACACAGAACTCATTTACACCTGCGTCGGCTAGACTGGTGGTGTGCCAGACGTCCAACCCCAGTGGTACTTAATCTTGCCACACGTCATAACAAGGCAGAGTAGATGCATTGATTTCGTTTACTGTATAGGACTGGAAACCTCATAACACTCCGCACATTTCCAGCTTAAAAGAAAACCACATTAACTAAGCAGAGAGTAGAATATCACAGTTATATTCCGGGCAGTAGCTCCGGTAAAATTTCCCTTCCCGAATATCTACTGAGTCATCAAAATTTCTGCAGGAGGTGCTGACTGATGGAAAGTGTAGCTGACCTCAACGAAATAGACGATATTAAAAAATACGTTGACATTTACCAACGGCTTGTATTCTAAGCACTTCTTACCACAGCATGCGACAAGCGCTGGGCTGAGTATCGGGACAACTGAACTCTGTAAGATGCGTACGTTATTCGTCTAACGCGTTCTACTTACAGAAATTGAAAGAAGTGAAAATTAAAAATTAGTCAAATTATGCTCCCACCTCAGGATTTTTCATTATAGTTTGAGGGATTCTATGCGTGTATTCTGAGAGCTTTTAACAAATTGTGGTAATTTAAATTCAGCCTGACGGTAATGAAATTTCAAAACAGGTCATCAAAACACTACACCTGAATTTGCTACTTCGAAGACTGTAGGCACCAGCACTCAAACTACCGTAACAAACTACTCTATTTAATCAGACAGGTGAAGTTGAAATACGCAATTTATGGTGTGGCTTTTTATATTTAATATTTTAAATAGCAACACGGCGACCGCGCGAAAACTTGTTACATTTCTCACTAAGGTTTGAGCTACACGAAAATACATATGGCGAGAAATTAGAAATGCATTCATTGATTTTTGCGCAATATGACGCCTGTATTGAAAATAATCAACATGTAGACGACTGCAATGTAATGTTGTGTTTTGAAAACAAATTACAGCACAATTAAAGTGTGGGCCCTGTGCCGAATACAGGTAAGGTGAAAATACTGAGAACGAATGTCCGTTGCGTTGTAAGCACCTTCACGTCTCTATCGACTGCGTGGTAATGATTCCAGGATATAGTTTCCCATATCTCGCCAGAATTTTTGACGCGCATGCAGTCAAATTAAAATGCATCTGCATTAAAAACTATATAAAAATACTGCACACACTTTATAACAAAACGATACATATGCTTATTTATTTACAAACGTATATCTCCATTGTTATGTTTATCTGTGTGGATCTAAAACAGAATGTCGTATTTCCCATCACTCGACGTAGTGGCTAATGATTTTTTTTCCGTAAATTCTATACCAAAACAGCTGCCTATAGATGGTATGGAGATGATGATAGAAACACAAATATATACAACAGAATTATCTATGATTGAATCAAATGGGCCTGCATGTTGGGAGGAAAAGTGGGGGTTTGAGAGAACGAATGAACATCGGTGAGAGAGGGCCCAGAGCAGTAATAAATTCATGCTCTCGTGGTATATAACACAATAGACACGGTGATTTAGGAGTGAAGCAGGCGATTGAGAGAGAGAGAGAGAATGTCATAATATGCATACACACATGCACGGGGACTCAATTAACTTCACATGTATATCCATCAGCCTGCATAGAACAAGCGGATGGAACTGCATGAATACTGTTGCAGCATTACAGGAGACTGGCTGGTATTTCATTGCGTTAAGTTAATATAAATACAGATTACATCACCAATACGCTTCCCCTATAAACCGTGTTATTCTAAAGGGTTGCATCAACCCCTGTAGTATTGTTTTCAGTAAAGAAAAAATTGTTTTAATCTCCTGGTTAAATCTATGCAGCCTTCTGTATCCTCAATTACTTCAGCTTTTCACAGGGAGACTTTCTTGCATTGTGCATTACATATTCTCTTGCTATCAATAAAAACCACGTAGCTTTTCAAAACATTCCTAAAAATGCATTATGGAAGGAATTTACTTAACTAAAGCTATGCATCTGACGTTATGACTAGTAAGCGAATGTAAGTACTGCATTAAATTTGATTACTGAGATGAGATCTAGGAGTGCGAGACTGACAAACATGTGGCCGAACGGGGGAGGTAGGAGAAAAGCATGAATATTTTAGTTGTAGAACCCCAAGGGAAAAAACAACTTGGGAAACACGTAAGTGTGTGAGAACGTTGTATGTGAATTAAAAACCCAGTTAACTGCGTGTGGATTGTGTTCATCCGATCGAAAAGTAAGTCCGGTGGCGGGTGCCTATGCACACTGTGAGGATCATTCAGGTTCTGTAAGAGGCGAGGATTTCATGGCTGCATGTGCAATTAATAGTTTTTCAAGCACAGATCTGCTTAATTCTGTTAGAAGTACTAAACTTTTTTTCGTGATTTGTAAAGAATTAATTTTCGACTAACCTTGATATTTATGTCATAGTTAGTCAAGCACATTTTGATTGATTACATTTCAGGACCACTATATTCCTAACAGAAGGAGGTACTATAATTTGTTAAGCAAAGCAGTTTGAATCTGGTAGAAAAAAGATTGTGATTTCCTTTAATTTAGATCCGTCTGATACATTATTTGCCCAAGAAATCGGATTTTCCTACTTCTTCACGCCTTTTTCTACCATTCCACTAGGTTTAAAATAAATACTAACGTTGATACTTTAAGTACGTTAGATTTATTCCCTAAATCTGAGATACGAAAACGCTTATAAAATTAACACCCACATCAATAAAGCGTACAGAAGGTGTGTAATTGAGGGGCTACGCATGGTTAATCTCGAGTTAAAATACAGGTCGGTGGTCAGAGTAATGTTTTCTTAACTTTGCCTCCAGCAAGCCCATCTATTGGCAAGAAGTTGGGTGGACTCCATAACCCGTCTGGACCCGTCAAGGGTGAAGATCACTGTTCTTGCCTGGAACAGAACCCCAGTCGTCCAACATCAGCCTAGTAACTTTATTGACAGCTATTCCATATCGAAAATCTATTGTCTTACTTAAATAAGAAATATATGAGACTGCTGTTTTGACTATCAATCCGCAGTGCTTATTCCAGTGGGGAAGTCCAGCCCGATTTACTTCGGCGCAGTAAGAATCAAGTGACCGCTGTGTCCATTGTTCGGAGCCTGCCTCCATTTCCTGCCAGGCAGGGAACCTTTGACTTGCCAGTCACTTCATCATACCTTCACTGAAGGGAGGAAACAATGAATCAAACCCAAGTTTGAAGACTATTTCCTTTGCTACGAACAACAAACAATTGGTTTCAGGTGGAGGAACCAAAATGTTGTTTGTTACATTGTTCTGTGTTTCTTAGTTTATTGAATGGCCCTTTTTCAACTTTATGGGTAACACAGAGTTAAGTGCGAGGGTTATTGTGAAGGATGATGTGAAAGGGACGTCAAAGGAAGTAATGGTGGCCTATTTTAAGAAACAATCAATGGCAATTCTGGATGTCACGAAAAAGCCCTCGCAAATGTTCAGCCAGTGTGGGTGATTTAATTTACAGTGTGCTGTAAGAAAACTACTAATATCTGCCTTAAAACCTGTGTTAAATTCGAAATGTACAATTTATAATTACGTAATTGGTAGTTTCAGAGGGGAGAAATAAAAGCTTTAGTTTATGTAATTCAGTGGCAGGGAAAATTAACATGTCACAGGCCATGATGTTATGCTTGAATGGATGCATCACGATGTGCTTGAATACGATACAACTGTATTTTATTACACAAGGTAATAAAATACAGTTGTGCTGACGTACACCGTTAATATCATATTACATGATGTTATGATTATATTACAATGGCTCTTGAATAAATACGGTTATAGTTTTTGGACCAGACTAAAAATAAGATTCAGTGAAAGTATTCCGTAAACATGGGTGACGAGCCATGGGGTTCCATAACATATGGCATATGTTCTGAATTAGCTACACGACTTACAATTTATATAGAAAAATTAGGCTCCACGTAGTTAATTTGTATTCATGCAATCTCTGAAGCGAAAATATTCAATTACAGTTTCAACATCTCGTTTCTGGCCGTGATAAAATATAATTAGTGATTCTTTCTATGCAGCCGCTTCTTACAATGACAGTGTAATGGTACGGTTACCTGATCGTATTTTATCACAAAGTTACTTGGCACACTATTATTAAATTTGATTGCGGTGTCTACAATACAAACTCCACCGGGGAATTTCATTTCGATTCGTATAATTCCATTACTTGCTCCAGACGAACCTAACACGCTCGGAAACAGACTTCACACATTACGTAAGATTTATTGCGTTTTGCATAAAGTATAATCCAAATTTACTTTGCATTCAATGCGACGTACGGACAAATGATTTTTTCGTCCGTTCTCATGGGTAGGTAGCTTTATCAACCATGAACTTTTATCTGTAATAAATTAATATCGTGGCTCATGATGAAAACAAATCCTTATTTCGAAAATACGCTTACACCACTTCTCCACACACTATTGCTTTTTTACTTCTTGTGTATTCATTTTTCCACCCACATAACTACATGCTCTCTATCCTAAAGTCTTCTTTTTTCTTTACTGCTACCTATCATTCTTTTTCTTTTTACTGTTCATCTATTTGTTTCTTCCTCTATCCTAACTTTATTCCATTCTTTCCTTTTATTTCCGGTACGCAAAATTAAAGTGATAAGGTAAGTCAAACTTTCGGAAAAATGCCGAAACCACAACTTCTCCATGACATTCTAACATTCCCATTCTCTTTATATCTGCCCTTGCGACATAGAATGACGAGCTCCGTTAATTAAACACCAAATTTCCCAGCTCCACACATTATCCTCCCCAAGTTGTTGAGGAAAAAGAAATATTTCATAAGCAGGGACATAATGTTTCTTTCCTGTGCTGAGATTATACAACTAATTTTAAAGTACGCTATTTGCGTGGTGATTAGCTAATCCATCGACCAGCTGTTTAATGAGATGCCAGTTTATACCGAGGGCAGGATTAATATCTCAAGCTAATGACTTTTTTAATGTCCACATTAAAGTTTTTTCAGTACAGACGTCGGTGGAAACTTCAGACTGGGGAGCAAAATAAAACTATCCTCCTATGGAAATTTATAAAAAGAAAGGCGACGAAATCTACATTCTTTTCAAAATCACGACCCATTATTTTCATCGCATAACACTTCTTGAAGTATAAATATTGTAATGTAAAAGAAAGAATAAGTACAAGTACACCCACTGTACATATACGTATAATTATATCCATACATACTTATGGTCTTATGATTCTATTTTTAGAAGACTATCCTCTTTAAAAATTTCATGAACATCATACTGTGTCAGAAGAAGAGATTTCACAGTTGCTACTCATCAAAATTTATGCAATTTTATTTTGTGCGTGCTACTATAACTCGAGTGAAGTGGTCACCTTAACGCAAAATACCCTTCACTAATGTGCATTATTGCTGCTTGATATCTTAAATACTGTACCGTAAATTCAATGTTTCACTTATGAATATTAATTTTTAAACATTTCCCTGCGACTAGCTATCTTTTTCTCCAAACTTCTGCATTTTTACTACTGTACGCCAGGATAGTGTGTAAAGTGGTCTCCTAAAATATGACACGAAACCTGTACGAAATATTTCTTTCAATACATAAAAAAAGTCTTTAACAAGAAAACACCTAGAAAATTGCTGTTTCATATTCCAGCGACAATCTGGGGAAATATATTTTAAGCCTACATACAAAAAATCAATTTCAAATGTTAGAACTTTCTGTGAAAGTGTCTGACGTAATATTTTTTTTAAATTTAACAAAGTCATCTTCAATGTAAGGTTCTTGCACACGAATTTCTTGATTGGAAACGCCAAAGGGACGTCAAAGTGGTTTAGCTTACACCTGCACTCAGGTGAAATAGTAATAAAAATTATATTTCTTTCGTCGTACACACAACTGCACCCAGATTGTTAGTGTAGGTCACGTGACGGTCCATTACCATTAAGGACAGATCATAAGCCAGTAATTTGATAAAGAGACAAAGAATTTTTATACAAGAAGCTGCATGGCTCTAGTTTCATCCATCCTGATTAGTTGTATGAAAACACTGTACCTATTGGCGCACCATATGTCATTTCTGCCTTCGTTCTCGCCGAGGGACAATAATAAATGGCGGGATGAAATTTCCTCCTGCAGACATGCAGATCACTACAGCTGGCAGAACACCACATTTAGACGAATTATTCGCTCCTACTTGTTTCTTTCCTCGTTCAGCAACAACGTTACTTGGTTTTGTTTGAGCAGTTGTTTCGGTTTCATCCACATTCATAATCTCACGAGTTACGAATTTCTTTCATCCCTAACACACTTCAGCAGTGGAGAGAACATTTTCATACATTGTTTATATTGAAAGAGTGAATTCTGGCAACAGCAAACGCAGCTTAAGGGGTTCATCAACTGGGTGCGGATTCACTGAACGCACTACCAGTCCTTACGAAGAAAGGCCTATTAATTTTAAATGGATATTTGACTTTCTTTCTTTCTTTCGGTTAGCTGACAGGAACGATAAGGGACGTCCTGAATCGTCGGACCACAGAAAATATTTTCCACCTTCGGTACACAGTTTTATAACTCTCTCTCATATTCAAGCAGAGAACTGGATGTTCCGGAGTAAGGAACTGTTTCGACAGCGCCTCTGTTCGTACAATATCTTACTTTAATTACAGTTCCGGAATGCCGAGCAACTCACTCGTCCTGTTGGAGTTCACTTCCCTGTTTCTTATAACGGCGAAAGCTTGTTTCCCGCTCTTTAGTTGGGTTTGTCTTTGTTGTGTGGATCTTTTGGGTCGAAGTTGGAGTACTGCGTAAATTACGCTAAGGAATAAGCACAATTAGTCTTATGGTGGTCGTGAAATCAGAAAGCACACAAAGAAAACATATCATATACTAGATCTTGGGAGACTAAACTGTTCTGGAATAGCACCAGGAAGAACCACTTCCTCTTGTTTCAACCCACAGCGAACGACTGCAAGGTCCGCTGTGGGTTGTAGGCGATTCAAAGTCGCTAGATAGCAGCAGCGAGAGAAATACAGCGCGACTACTAAAACTTCACCCCGGGGGACAATTTTAGACAGATTTCCCCTACATATTTTTGTTTCCTCCACGCGTGCTTCTCTGTCATTTTGAACTTCCGAACTTCACAGCAAAATTGTGCCAAAAACTGCTTTGAGTTTGTATTGTCAAAAAACACAGTTTCATTTATTTTATAATAAGACTTTCCAGTCTAGTGAATTGTCACTATGTGCATTTCAGTGTGTCTGCTAATTTGATCTTATATACTACATATATGTACAGCACGCGTACATTTTACTTACACTCACGCACGCGTGTGTGCACACATTGTACATATGCGTACGTACATACATACATACATACACACATACATACATACATATAGATGTACTTATATGCATACACACACACACACACACACCCTTGCATCAGTTTTTTGTCTGTGTTTTACATTAAATTATGTTTAAAAAATATGATAAAGTACATTTATACATTACGATGTTCGTACAAAGACGCAACGAAAACCTACCGAGTGTCATGACTATGCCTAGAAGCCGGCATACTCCCGCTAACCTCTTCGAAAATGTTAATCAGTGTGAAATTTCTTAGCCACGGGTACCCTTAAATAAATTATGGCAAAAACTTATTTGTAATGACAGTGTTATGGCCATGTTAATATTCATTTCACCCGTGTGCTGTCAGTCACCGCATAATGATCGCTTTATCGATTAAACGGATGTCAAATACTGAGACGTCATTCAGCACAGCTCGCCCAGCGCTATAAAATATGCAATAAATAATACATATATATATAAACACATACACATAAACAGAAGCATATATTATGAAAGCATTAAAATGTCGCCGAACACCCTAGGAGAGCAGTTTCAGATTATTTCGTCAGTAACCAGTTTATTCATTTCCATCTCTGTTAGCCCGGACCTTCATAAAACAACCGCTACTTTAATTCGCCTGTGTAAGTATGCTAAGTAGCAAAATATTTCTAATACACAGAATAAAATAAGAAGTGCAAAAATCAAGTTACGGCATATGTACAACTGTTTAAAATTTTATAAAAATTATATCACCGGAAGAGGGATACTGTCGAAAAAATAAACAGGCGAAACGAGGAATGAAGACAGACAGAAAATGCCCGGAAAAATAGGGCAAATGAATGGAAGAATTGGATGTTTTAATGAGTGGGTGAAATATTAAGTATGGCCCATGTTTAAACAAAAACCGCCTGGATGATTCATATGGTTTTCAACTTCTTACTTCCAAACAACTGTGGTGCATAGGGAAGATTATTAACAAATATCCGAAATCAAAGCACAACCAGATCTTTGGGCTCCAATTTACCGCTACTTGTAACAAAAATTTTTGTATTATTTACCATCGCCACCGCCCCCCCCCCCCCCCCCCCCCCCCCCCCCCCCCCCCCCCCCCCCCCCCCCCCCCCCCCCTTTTTTTTTTCCGAAAAAAAAATTGGGGGAAGAGAGGTTTAATTTTTAATTTAAT
>Ga0131853_10022276_pt1 | contig 11468 bp, 6 predicted proteins | sample TergutLab28metaG_FD_92764 | JGI IMG/M metagenome (GOLD analysis project Ga0131853, IMG submission 92764) | Labiotermes labralis P1 segment gut microbial communities from Petit-Saut dam, French Guiana - Lab288 P1 (version 2) (version 2) | ecosystem: Host-associated > Arthropoda: Insects >...
CTATCCGAGGTAAAACTCGGTGTGTTTTGCTACATTTTGACAGTTCAAAACGTTGTGTATGTCCTCTGTATAAATTTCTAAATGCTTTCAAAGTTGTAAAGCTCTTTTTGAAACACCCTGTATATGCCATGCACCCTCATGTTGCTGGAATCAGTATCTCAGTTACCTGATATTTTGTTTTGTTTTTCTTACAGCCAAAGTGAAGGTTTGAGTGGACGTACGCTGCGCAAGATTCCTTTCCTTGCTCACGCATATTATGTTCAAGTACCACAAGTTTCATTAGAAGAATTCATAAAGGCAATGCACAAAGCAGTCACCAAACAACTGACAGAGAGAAAAGACTTTTCACAAGCATAAAATGTAGCACTTTAAAACTCAAATATGAGAATTTTTGTTTGTTTGTAAAAGTTCTGTTAAAGAAGTTTATGACTGGTAATGAATGGAAGTTTCCATACATTCATAATTTTATCATATTTAATAATATAATACACATTTAGCTGTTATGCTCAGAGGTAGCATAATGTCATAGTTCTTTAAAAACAAAGTAAATGATAAAAAGTGTTAGGGTACTGGACAACTATTGTGTTGTACAGTAACTTGTGCACTCCTGCCCAGTGGCATATGTGACTTTCTGCATGCTTGTGTCTGTGGCTAGCACAGTATGCTTGCTGCAACCTGCACCAGCTTTGGGCATGCAGTGCACTAGGCAGGAGTTAGTGCATGATTGTGTGCTACCTTCCTTGTGGCTCTTGAATAAAACAGTAATGTTAATGTGTACTATATCCAGTTCACTGTCTGCTCAAATGACTTGTAATTAGTGGAATTATACATTATTGTTAGGGGAGCATTAGAGAGAAACAGACCACTGTCTTTCATTCCAAGTACAAGAAATTACATACAGAGTGTAATTCCTATGACAGTCTATGGTGTGCACAGAATATAATTACATTAGCTACTGTACACTGCTCCCTCCCACCAAAAGATTGGGGGAAGGGGGACCAAATGAATAATAATAATGCAAGGCTGCCACCTATAAAATGTAAATCCTGTTGTATTGCTGAGGAGTATAGCGGATTCATTACTGTCAACACGTGTACATTTACTAATTTAATTTAAGACAACATGTTCAGACAACCATCAGTCGTCTTCAGGCCACCAAAATTGTAAAGGCACAGTATACAATAGCATTACTTTGTGTTAATAACTGACAACTCCACATGACATTTGTGGACCGGGTAACTCAGTCGGTATAGCAACTGGCTACGGGCTGGACGGTCCAGGGATCAAATCCCGGTGGGGGCGAGATTTTCCACACCTGTCCAGACCGGTCCCGGGGCCCACCCAGCCTCCGGTACAATGGGTACCGGGTCTTTCCCAGGGGTAAAGAGCAGCCGGGGCATGACGCTGACCACTCACCCCCTTCTAGTGCTGTGGTCAAGAAAGAGTAGAGCTATACCTCTACTCCCACTATGGGCCATATGGCCGGTACAGAGCTCAGTGCCTGCACAAGGGTGCACTTTACCTTTCTTTTTACCATATGACATTTAACAAATACATGTTGCCTTGTCACTTCCACAAAGTAACATGTATTTTATTAAATGTAACACTAAGTTCTCACTTATTAGCACAAAGTAATGCAATTGTATTGTGCCTTTACAGTTTTCGTGCCTGAAGATGACCGATGGTGGTCTAAACATGTTCCTGTAAAATAATAATAATAATAGTTTAATAATAGCAGGCCAAGATCACACTTTCAATATGCATTATCATCAAAAGAACATCATGAAGCAACCAACTGACAGTAAATGCAGATTGTGTCCTAAAGCAGAACACATCAAACATATTATTGTGGGATGCACAACACTTGCACCATCTGAATACACCAGTAGACACAACAAAGTGGCTGGTTATATCCACTGATGATATGTAAATGTGGGGTTACAGGTTAATGACAGGACCGGAAAGGGTCATGAATGTCAACAGTACCATTGTTATGTGGGATATACCCATTATCATAAATTGAACAATATTAGTAAACTGACCTGATAGAGTCCTGCATGATAAAAAGGAGAAGAATTGCCCACTGATTGATATAGCCATGTCAGATGATTCAAACGTTAACATGAAAGAAATTGAAAAACTAAGCAGATACAAAAACCTGGAGATCTAGTTCGGCAGGATGTGGAAAGTGAGGACAAAAATTGTACCATTTATGATTGAAGTATTAGGAAAATTCGAGTAGGGATTAGATCAGAACTTTCAGTTGCTCCCAGGTCACCCATCAGCCATAGAGCTACAGAAGATCACACTAATGAGCACTGCACACAGCATTTGGTAAGTTCTGGGGGTAAATCGCTTTGATCACTTGTCAAGATCTGGACTTACCAGATGACAGCCACCTGGTTAACTAATAGGTGAGAATAAATTCAAAATAATAATAGTACATATTAGTTGTGTTGACGGTATTTAATCCTCTATAAACTAGCAAATGTGTTCCACCAAAATAATTTCCGATTTCAGTAATCCCAGTCATGATTGTTTCGTTTACCTAATGTTATTGCTGTTTCCATTGTACCTTGGTAATTCAAACCATTTGCAACTGGTCTCACGCTCTGCACTGATGTTACTATAAACCATTAACTAAATGAGCTTTTGTGACAGACCAGTAGTGCAAAATGTCATACTGTTTTTGACAAAGTGTGTCTTCATTACTGTATATGAGAAGACAATTTATTCTGCTTCTAAAGTGTGTGTAATTGCAGTGAATATATCAAATTGCAAACTGAACTTTATAAGAAAAATACTTTTAATTGGCATCTTTCATTCAGAATGAATATAAAAGGGCACAAATATTTTAATAAATGTCACTAGTTATATAGCTAAAAGAACAATGATTGTAGATATACATAATTTAGCAACATCTGTGTCAGCTAATTTCATGATCTTCCTAATGCCTTCCAGAGAAATGTCACGATAGCACTTCAGCATATGCTGGAACTGCTCCCTCTTCCCTCGACTTCCACTGCCACACAACCTTCCTCTTATTTAATGACACCGTATCCACTGCTGAGACCTTTAGCATTCACATAGATTACTGTTTCTCAACCGTCAGGCCCTGGCCACGAGAGATTCTCCTGGAATTGATAACTAATTTAAATGTAGTTTTATATTAGTCAACATGCCACACTGTACACATAATTGTACTAATACTCTTTATGATTATGCCATAATTAATTATTAATACTTATGTTAGTTTAATGTATGAACTTAAAAAAAAAAAATTGGAAAGGTATTGATGAGTAAATTTGTTGGGACCGGGCCCTCGTCTTTTGAAAAAAGAATTTACCGGACCGCGGTCTCACAAAGGTTGAGAAACACTGACATAGACTTACATGTGTCTTACCCCTTTGAGTTCTGGCGTATAGATGTCCTTTCCTGCGCCAGATACTGAGATGTTATTGTGCAAGTAACAAGGCTGCTTTTGGAATGTCACGTTATGCTGCACGGACCAGATGGCTGGCTGTTACAGTTGGATAATATGGCATCATTTCGGGCAAGAAGGAAACAAATGCATGCCATGCAACAGCACTTAAAGTAGTGCATGACACTGACGACATTGAAATGTTGCTGTAATAGGAGGATCACTTAAACGATTAAGCTTTAATGGACACATTTATGTCTTAGAATACACTGGTTTATATAACAAACATTCAGTAAAATATGTGTGTGTGTGGGGTAGAGGTGTAAACTGTACCAGAGAAGGACTGACAAATTAACTACAACAGGTGTATAACCACAGGCATATAAATGTGCCATGACATGCAAAAGAAAAATGTAACATAGTCATGGAGGCAGGAGAGTGCAGCTGCAACTAGCAGCTGTAAAAACATACCCTTGTGCACAAATATCAGAAAATTACTGCAAGAAGCTAATACTGGTATAGACCTAGGCCCGACGCTCACTAATCGGTTGTAAGGCGTTGTGCTCGTTGGATTGTCGCCTGCTATTACTTGCCTATTTTAATTTGCCAGTTCCAGAGAGGTTCCCATCTGTCTCCTGCCCTTCCTGCCTCAACATCTGCACTAGCTGAATTGTCCAGATTTATAAAAATAAAATAGTGATCTTCAAAATCACCCAGTCTTCAGTCTCCAAGCAGTGACATTTGGAAGCTTTTTGCAATAGCATTATCTTGAAGTTCATTAGATGTCAATGAATATGATTTTTCTTGCAGTAAATGTTGCATGTCAAGAAGCCTAAACGATACATTCTGTGACCCAGCCCAGGTGTTCACTGACCCCCATATTGGTTACATAGGATTGAGTCCTGGATAAGGTGGCAAACACAGAACAGAATGCCCACATTCTTTGAGGAGTGCATCACTTTGTATGTTATGAGTTCAGGCTTGTTAAGTCTTACAAACTGGAATAGCTTGGCTGTGAATGCAGTTGGAATGAATAGCATTATTTCTGTAACTAAGCCAGTCTTGCATATGTTTATGTTGAAAGTAGGAACAGGGCTGATTAGTACATGGTGGTAAGATGCCTTATCAACTCCTATGACATAGCATAGTTTAACCCTTATCCTGCTAACGTGGAGAATATGGTGAGCTCCTAATGATGTTAACAAATGGCAGATGGGATGTAACTCGGCGTTTGAAGGGTTAAAGTTTCTCATGTAACCATTTCATAAAATTGTTGCTGTTCATTTAACGATGATAATCACCCATCTGTCCACTGAACTTGCATTATTAACAAAGCAAAGCAATCCCATTACAGGGCTGGACAGGCCCTGAGGGTCCCAGGAGGCTGGGGCTCCCAGATTTGAAGACATTCGGCACATGAAGGTGGTAAAGTTGTCAGCCCTACGCACTGGCTGCCTTTACTCCCCAGGAAATATTCCTGGTACTCATTCCTGTTAGAGACTGAGTCGACCCCAGTGCCATAGTGTGTCCGGAAGGATTATGTCAATGAAATATTCCAATGACACCATCAGGAATCGAACCCGCAACCTTCTGGCTTGTAGCACAGTGCATTATCAACAAAGTGTCTGGAAAAAAAAAACCTGCTTCACTACAGGCAATTAATATTATTAATCTGTTTTCTTTTGACACAGCAGCATGTGTGCCATTCCCTGTACTTTTGTCTGAAAAAGGAGTTGTTTTATGGGTATTACTATGTATGTATGTAAGTCCAAAGACATAAATAACTGATCAAGCACAGTGTATGGTACTTTACATACTGCCTCTCGATCAGTATAATCCTATTCTTGATTTTTTTTTATGCTGAAATCAAAGTTTTCGTAATATTTGACACATGCATGTCGTGCTTCCATTAAAGACAATGTCTGTTGGGAATTTTCAATGTAACTGTTTTACAGCAGGCAGGCTTTTTGCCTGCAGTTAACACAAAGTGTTATACAGTCCTGCAGATCGCTCTATCAAAATCTTCTTGTTATGTTTTTGGTGAATGTTTGCTCTTTGTCCTTCCTGAACCTGAAAATGATCCTGGATATTCCAAGGAACATATATTTCTCCTTTCTGAAGTACCGTTCTTTCAAAATCTCCCATAGCAGCCTTTGTCCTTTCCCCCAATTTCTGCAGTGGCATCTGAAGACCAAGTACCTCCTCACATTTCATGCATTCAAGCACATCAGAAACAGCCTCTCCAATGCAAGACTGTGCAGCATTTTAGAATTCAACTTTGTCAGAACAAAGACAGTACCCATACATGCCTTTGACACTGAAAATTAGAACTACAACGTTTTGTAGAAAAGTTGTTATTCCAGCAGGGGCTTTGGGTGATTGCAATTGGGCACTATGCCATATGATCAGTCTGCCTTCTGTTTTCATGCCATTAACATCATTTAAACTTCCAATATGTGGAATGCAGTTTCATCAAACTTTCTTTCGAGCTGGTAACGGTTTATTGTCGTGGGGCAATACTCAGACCCCTTTCAACTATACGCTTCCACACTGGCATGATGTGAGGAAAAATATTTTCCAGATATGTACACTACCAAACAACTTAACAGTATCACTGCTAGAAGCAGAGTGCTCATGTAGCATCTAAGGTGATGGTAGAGTGGGAGAGTCTGGGTAATGGGGACTGACCAGTTGCTATCCCTTGTGCTGTGACACACTTGTATGTCTAGACCTGTATACGTTCCAAGCAAATATGGACAAAACTTAGGCAACAAAATTACTGCAATTACAATAATGAACTGAATTCATAAAAACTTCGTACTTTAGATCTTAAAAAGGTAATAGATCAGCATTAAAGCCCACTACAAGCCTCAACCTAATTGTGGAGATATGTGATCAGCATCAAGTCCCTCCCACACAGGAAATACCCCTCAGCACTCACTGAACAGGAGACCCTTAGAACCAGTCTGCACGTGGTGGAGGAGATTGGTTTGGTTTGGTTTGTTTTATTTGTTCATCCATTCAGTCACATATGTAACATTGGACACGTCAATTACAGATTACAATCTATATATTACAACACAATTTAGATACATTCTTCTGTCCTTTTCAGGAATCATACTTTGATTATCTGATCATCCAACCTGTATACAAATCAGTCGAAAAGCTCTGCCATTTGATTCAAGAAGTTTTAAGACTGTAAAGTGTTATAATAACACACACAAGTAAGCAGTACCTTGATATCAGTATCTGAACCACAAAACAGCCGCAATATTCACTCCCTTGAAAACTGACTTTATGTTTCATTTCCATCTGTGAAACTTACTATGACACACATGTAATGGAACTGTGCACACCTTATATGGCCATTACATTACTTCGTTCATTATACTACAGTTTGACGCTACGTAGTTTGAGATACTGGCAGTATTGTTACATAAACTACAAATAAGTACGTTAATAAATAAATAAATACACTGATTATTACCGGAATGGGTGGTTGGAAGCTTCCTGAACATCTATGACGGTATTTTGTTGCATGCTCATAAATGTAAGTAACACATAATCAGTTTTGGTTTGAATACCCCACTGTGAAAGATACAAAATGAAATTAATAAAAATACCACCAATCGCATCACTTACATAAGTGGTTATTTATTATGATTTTATACTACCTGTTTCATCCTCTTTTGGTCATCAATGAGTAAATCACACACAAAAAAGAAAATCAGGAGGAAGAGAAATTGCCAACATATAATTTTTAAGGTTAGAATAAGCTCTTATTCTTTACAGCTGAAGTCGAATTATAAAAATAAAGGCTCATATCTCGAATGCACATATTAGAATGGTAAAGAGGCGATTATGTTGCAAACATCTGTAGCAGATTTCAGTAGAGATATGTATATAACTTTCAATAACAGTATTTGTTTCCACTTTGGTGATTTTTTGGTATGCATTCTGAGGACTTTTATTAAACATAAGTGTAAATCATCAATCAACATTCTCACAACCTCAGTGACTGCTATACAACAAATATACCTTCCACTTATAACTTTCCACTAAAAACTACGTAAGCCTGACTTTATATTTTAACATAGATTAATACAATACTGTAAACTTTTTGAAATGTAATGTATAATGATTTTCATTTTCACTCTGTAAACTTCAAAAAACCAGACACACCAAAACCAGCATACAATCCAATAACATCAAACTGCAAGAGTCTTCTTATATATGTTTTATACATTTTTCACTTATATTTAATAATTTTATACTTATATTTTATCTTCTTTGATTTTATTCCAGAATCATATGAGATACACATAACCTAAATCCACTAAGTGCTTACAAAACAGTCCAAAATGTAACAAATACTACAACTGAAACTTGTATACATCCCTCAACAAGAACCTGCTACAGATTTTCACATCATAACCTCCTCCATACCTTTACAATACCTGCATCAGACAAACCTTTTTCCTTATAATCCCACTTCAACTGTAAAGAATAAGATCTTATTGTAACCTTAAATTTTATGTTTGCAATTATCCTTCTTCCTAATATTTTCTGTATTCAATTATACCTGATGATGGCCAAAAGAGGCCAAAACATATAGCATAAAATCATAATAAATAACCACATATACAAGTGTTCTGATTTATGGTATTATTATTATTATTATTATTATTAATTTTAGTTTAATACATAATCAGGCAACAAAATATAACACACAAGTTCTCTGAGTGGTTGACAGTTGTACAGCTGTTCACACAGAACTTCTGAAGTTTATTATAATCATAAAAGCCCCTCACTGGGCCCAATCCATAGACACTAAATTCATACAACAGAATTTTGAGAAAAATCTAGTCTGCAGATCTTTTCTTACACTATGTATTCCAAAGTGACAGGAAAATTGTGTGTAGTTTATATCTTAAGTTATGTTGTTATGATGACAACATAAGCCATGAAATGTGTTTTTTCTACAGCAAAACAACAAATGTCATAAAGGTAAGTGAGGAATAAAAAACAACTGGATGCCACTTATTATTTTATTGTTCTTCTTAAAGTCTCAACATGTTTCGGGCATTACTATGCCCATCATCAGGAGCTCATGACTATGATGTGATTACCACACGAGCTCCTGAAGATGGGCATAGTAATGCCCAAAACATGTTGAGCCTATAAGAAATACAATAAAATAATAAGTGGCATCTATTTGGTTTTTTATTCTTCAGTTATTACAATGATGCATGGTCCAATAAACATCAGATGCCATAAAGGTAGTTGGTAGTCTATAGCAACATAGTTACCAAAAGGTAATGTTCACTAAGTCTGATTAAAGTAAGTATGGTTGTCTAATTAATACAATACATAACACATCAGACTACAGGTGGATATACATTGCACAAATTTCCCGATGGGCACCATTCATATTACTGTAGCTCAGAAAATATTGTAATGTACGCAACATTTGGCAACTACTTGGTTTCGCTGTACAGACTGGAATGTGCTTATATTGTAACTTTAGTTGACGTAACTGGGAAACGTTGGGCAGCTTACCTCACAACTGTTTGTTGAGAGGTGTAATCGTGCCCCAGTTAAGTGACGTAAATATTAAGTAAAATATTTGAGTCAGCACAACGCCACTATAAAATCCCAAGGAAATTAGGTTAAGAAGGACTCGCAGAAACACTTGCAAGATTAGTCACACCGGAGAGAAGATTTACAAAAGAAATTTGGTCGATACGACGTTACTCTGCTGCCTGCAGTACAGTCATACTTTGTCACACATCATCGGTTGCCATGTTGGGCTACTTGATATTCTGGCTGTTAACGGGAGGTAAGCTGGACTGACCAATTATTAAATTGCTTGTGTGAGCAAGTCACTTTCGGAAACTGAATACTTTTCTAAACTGTACAATCACAAAATGGGATTCAATAGTGGCGTGACGAATAATTGACTTATAAATCTGTAATGAATTAATCAGCGTAACTAGGGAACTTAACAAACCCATTTTGGCTAATGTAATTACCTGTATATTAATGTATATACAGTAGACAATAGAATTTACAGTTACGTTTTGTTACGCGGCTTGTTACTTACTTAATCCAAGGGTGTCCTCTAACCCCCGAAATACCTAGGTGATCACGAAGCCTCTGATTGGCTAACGCTACCGTCATTTCCTGACCCGTGGGAATTTCAGGATAGGCCACACTACGGCCACAGTAGAATTGCTCGGTTCGGGCACTACATAAAGTGGTGACAGAGTTGTGGACACAACCCCCGTGTCATTACAGGAATTGGTGACAGCGGTGTGGACGCAACAACCGGGTCACTACAATATTACAAATAGAGCATTGTTTTTTAATTCCCTTGAGGTTTTACATTTCAAAAACAGGTAACACACATTTACTTACTTACTTATTTACTCCATGGAACAGAGTCCTTCTTGAGAAGCTAATCGATTCTCAGCTAGTCAAGAAATTTGCCACATTTTGTGGAACCCGAAGGCTCATTACCGCATTCGCACATGCCTGCCACCTGTTCCAATCCTATGCCAGCTCGATCCAGTCCATTGGTCTCTTTCCCTCAGGTTTCCCCAACAAAACCCCCCACCCATACTACATACCCCATCCATCTCATTCTTGACATGGGCCGGACATGTAGCACGTTTACATAAATACATTTATAAGTACAACATTGACAAACAAGTTTAAAAAACTTTACAAAAATCCACAATGGAAATGGATGTTACAACATTCTTAACTCTTTGAGACCCTTAAACTTGGTCAGCCACTAAGGACAAATTACTGCATGGATAATAACTCTTGCTAGGTTATGGCTGCTTCCTTCCAAATCCTTCTCATTTCATTATTCAAACTAATCATCCTAATGTGGGACAATACATAGTTAAGTAAAGGATAAATAAACTATTTGAGTGTCTGTTATCATCTACTGTCTGTGGAAATGAAGAAAACCATGTAAAACTCAAAACACTTGAAATCCCAAATAAGATTAAAACCTGACACCTCCCAAATACAGGCCATAATAAGTGTTGCCATTTATACAAACTGCCTCAGTATCTCAAAAGTTGCATTCGATGGAATCAGTCACTGAGAAAAGCTGTCTGTGTGCCATAAAAACATTACATAATGGAGGCAGAGTGCCATTAGCTCTTATTGCAGGCACTGGACTGAGGTGAGTGATATCACACTCTGGCTGCCTTACCCCAGGGAACAAAATTCCGGCACCCACTGAATAATCAACAACAGTGATAATGGAAACTGGCATAGCATATTTGGTATAGTGACTTGCTACAGGCAGGATCTTTCTGGGTGCAAACACTGGTGGCAGCAAAAAGAGTTTCTCTTTTCCACATCCATCCAGAGAGGAGCTGTGGCTCAGCAGCCACCTATACAATGGCCACCACGGCTCTTTACTGGAGGGGTAAAGTGGCCAGGGCGTGGCGCTGACCACCCACCCTCATCTGCCACTGAGGTTAAGAACAGCACAGCTGTACCTCTTCACCTCCTCTGTGCATGTATCGTATGTTACAGTAAGACTTTATTAATTGAGTTCTGTCCACCTTCACTTGTTTTCTTGGGCGTACTTTCCAATGAACCCCAGGCTGTCATGGTGGTATACCCTACTCCAATAAATACATATATCAATTGGAACTCTTTTATGCCTTTGAACCACTGACTGGATTGGTCACATCTTGTGAAGGAACTGCAAGCTAAAATACGTTAGTGTCAACAAAAACTGAATAAAGAACAGAAGCGATGGGAAGACGAAGAAGATGATGTAAGCAGCTACTGGATGACCTTAAGGAAACGAGGGGATTTTGGAAATTGAAGGCAGAAGCACTAGACTCCACTCTCTGGAGAACTCACTTAGGAAGAGGCTATGGACCTGTTGTAGGACAGACTACACAATCAATGAAACCACTTCAACTGAACATCATCTAAATATCTACATAGATCTATAACTTGCAGCTGAATATTATTGTTATATTTGTTTCTTAGGTTTGCTGGTGTCAGTTATGGA
>Ga0131853_10022277_pt1 | contig 11467 bp, 9 predicted proteins | sample TergutLab28metaG_FD_92764 | JGI IMG/M metagenome (GOLD analysis project Ga0131853, IMG submission 92764) | Labiotermes labralis P1 segment gut microbial communities from Petit-Saut dam, French Guiana - Lab288 P1 (version 2) (version 2) | ecosystem: Host-associated > Arthropoda: Insects >...
AAAAAATGAGCTTAAAACACACATTATATTTTTATTTTTTTGAAAACCCCCCCCCCCCCCCCCCCGCATTATATATATATATATATATATATATATATATATATATATGCTTTTGGACATCTAGGCCGATTGAAGAACTAGAAACATCGGTGACTTAACCCACGCTATATTGCCCCGGACATGTACAAATAAGACGGAAATGTGTAAAACAATGACATAGAATGGCATTAAAATTATTTTTGTATAGCTTCTTTGCAGATAATAAATATTGATGTATTTCATAAATTTATGGGCCGGTATAGCGACTCGCTACGGGCAGGACGGTGCGGGGATCGAATCCCCGTGGGGTCAATTTTTCGCACCCGTCCAGACCGGCCCTGGGGCTCACTCAGCCTCCCATACAATGGGCACCGGGTCTTTCCCGGGGTAAACCGGCCTGGGCTTGGCGTTGACCACCCACTCCCATCTAGCGCCGAGATTGAGGAAAGAGTAGAGCTATACCTATACTCTCCCTTTAGGCCTTCGTGGCCTGTTCATGGGTGACCTTTACCTTTACTTCATAAACGTTGGACAGAAGATCCAATAGGCTATCCTGATGGATGTTATTCGCACAAATGGTGGGTAAGTACCTTATAATGATCCCGGTCGTTTCCTTCCAGATCCTCCGCAAACCATAATTCATGCTTAAGAAATTTGTACTCAGACTACATACTTACTGCACTTGGCAAAGCATTGTGAAATACACTGTCAGCCATGTAGCTATTATGTTTCTACACGGTTTCATAAACGTTTAATTGCCAGCTCCAGCAATTGATCTAGAGAACGGGATTTTGTTGCGTACGGTCGATGCTGTGCGGCACTCTTGCACCTCCGCCTCCTGTCGGCAAGTGCTGCCTCTCGTGGCAACTCGCGACACTGTATCATGGTCTGCAATAGACAGTTCCCGCTTTAGTTATCTGTGCTCTGAGCCACGCTTCAGCTGGGCAATGCACTTCGATTGCGCCTGATAGTGTAGCGCTGGTCACTGATGTGAGAGTGAGGTTAGATCTGTATCCAACATCTCAATCGGTGAGTATAGGAAATGTATTGTAAATAATCAAGTTCCATGTACGGAACCAAAGCTGAAACGGCATAAGCGCCACGTCATGGAGGCAATGGTGTAGGGAATAAAGACCTGCTTTGTTTACAGGAATTCCTTCTCATTGTGGATCGCATGTTAGATGGCTTATGGGGCTGTGATTGGCATTTCCGGTAGTTTTATCGCTGTGTGTTTCCTTGCATAGCGTAAATTAAATGCTTATTCACACATACTGATAAGACAGAATAGTCACATTGCTGAGCGGAATTCCAGTACTTTGTTCGGGTATTTAAATAACAGTGTAATACGGACCTATATATGTAGAAATCAAGCAGCAAATTTAAAAGGCGATAGCTTGTTTCAATTCCTTCTAAATCAACAATACTGTAGAACAAATTTGTTAAAGTAGAAATGAGTGCGAATACGGCGTGTTATCCGCGAAGAAACATGAGGTAATAGTAGGCAGATAATCCAAAAGTAATACACGAAATACCGGTTCATGATATTAAATTTGGAGAATGGTGTGCTGTCAATGCGACAGTAATAATCGTCTCATTGGATTCAATATATTCAGAAATTTGCAGTGGACTAATTCTCACACCGCATTTTTTATTTAAGTAATGAAAATGAATGAGGTTTTTTTTTTTTTAGCAAGACAGTGCAACCGGCGGCCGTACGTAACAATTTTCTGGACCGAACAATTAGTCTTCCTTTCTGGCCTGTGCGTTCACCTCATACGAAGTCACGTGACTATCATCTGTGGAGATGTTTCAAGACAATGTTTACAGAAACCACAACACGTAGAGGAGGACGATCTTGAAGAAATTACCAGGCATTCGGTGTCGGAGACGGGCAGAGAAGAATTTGAAATAGTTTTAGGCGCGTTCGAAGAATTGCGAAAACCGACTATTAGCTTCATCGTGTGTCTGGCCGCCCGCCCGTCTCTTCGTCTGTCCGCATGGAACAGCTCGGCTCCCACTGGACGGATTTTCATGAATTTTGGTATTTGAGGATTTTTCGAAAGTATGTTGAAAAAATTGAGGTTTGATTAGAATCTGACAAGAATAGCGGGCAGTTTACATGAACAACTGTGTAAATTTATGATTATCTCTCTAAATTATTCGGAGAAGGAAAAATGTTTTGAGACAAAATTTGCACAGAAAATCAAGACACACACTTTATAGTCAATAATTTTATTTTCCCGAAAATTGTGATCGTTATGAGATAATGTGTAAAAAAATTGGTACAGCCAAACAGGCCACAGATGACAACATAATATGGTGCAGAAAAGACGCAATGGTCATGCCGGGTGACGAAGGCAAGAATATAGACACACACTTGTAACATTTAACACTTATTCTTGTTAAAAAAAAAAGAACGAAATATTTTGTAGTTCAACAATACTGTAAAACAATGGTACCGAGGTTCTTTCCCTGGGGTTAAGCGGCCGGGCCGTGTTGGATCAGTTCAGTACGGTGTTAGATGAGAATCAAAAAGGATTTTTAAAAAACCATGTTAGTTTGTCCTTTTAAACCTCTGAAGCACAATAAAATGAAAGTACTTTTCTATCCAGTTCTCCCCGATTTTCGAAAGAGAATCCTGGGCTTACGTCCGTTTGTCTGCCTGGCAAGTGCAACACGTAAAGCAAGATGAGTATGGTGGAAGGATACTGACAGGGGAAAACCGAAGTACTCGGAGAAAAACTTGTCCCAGCGCCATTTTTTCTACCATAAATCTCACACGGCCTGACGTGACATCGAGCCTTAGTGTCCGTGGCGAGAGGCAGGCGACTAACGGCCTGGACCATAGCACTACCTTTGAACCATAAATTTAATGTGAACAACATTTAAGTCCAATAAGGAGTAAACAAATAACAGTCGAACACACCTCGATAAAGTATTCTAACAGCTACATGATTCGACCCCGGTGGGCCGGGATAGCTCAGTCGGTATAGCGACTCGCTACGGGCTGCACGGTCAGAGATCGAATCCCGGTGGGGGCGAGATTTTCCTCACCCGTTCATACCGGCCCTGGGGCCTACCCAGCCTCCTATACAATGGGTACCGGGTCTTTCCAGAGGGTAAAGCGGCCGGGACGTGGCGTCAACCACCCACCCCCATCTAGCGCCGAGGTTAAGGGCCTTCGTGGCCAGTTCTAGGATGAACTTTACATTTATCTTTACATTTTACATGTTTCGAACCCATGGGGTCATCATCATCAGGCTGACTTCGAGAAAGTATTAAAAGAAGTATACACGTTGCATTGTAGAAGTAAGATCCCACTTCCACAATGCAATGTGTATACTTACTGACTCCGTGGAGCAGAGAACTTCTTGAGAAACTAACAGGTTCTCAGCTAATCAAGAAATTCCCCGCATTTTATGGAACCCGAAGGTTCATTACCGCATTCACAAGTGCAGTGCAACATGTAATTCTTTGAATAGTTTTATAAATCAGCCAGATGATGACCCCATGAGGTCGAATCATGTAGCTGTATGAATACTTCATAAAGTTGTGTTCGATGGTTATTTGTTTACACCTGATTTTATAGTTGAACACAACCGGATGCATAATTTTAATGTTTTATAGCCCATTTCCGACTTTGTGGAAGACGTCTAGGTTACGTAAGATCGACCGGTGAATGCTGTGCATGGACACAATGTCGGCACCTTGTGAAAACCACACGAAGGACACAATTACACGTACAGTCTGTGAGCAACACGCAGAATTTGTTAATGTTACAGCGGGCGGTACGATGTAGTGACTTCATTGTTTTAAAATTATGTTGCATTTGACCTTCGTGTAGGGCAGAATTTACATTGGGCTAGACATGAACCGAAATTTAATTTGTTCCAAAACGTATGTGGATAATGAAAACGAAATTTTAGCCAAATGCATCCAACGATTTCTGTGGCGAAAGTTGCAAACCTGACGAAGCGATTGCGCGTAACGCACTCACCTGCGTTTGTCGTGCATCAGTAGGTCCGACTATTGTGACGTGCGGAAGGGCGCGACCCTGACTGTCCGTTTCGCCGGCTTGTGTGAACCTAGAGTTTGGCTACGTGCTGGATAAATGACGGGTCGTTTCCCGGCGGAGGTTTTTTTTTTCGCCAACAAAGTGTCGTTACCAGCTCTGGAACTCTTCCAGCTTCCTATCCAATAGATATGGCGGAGATAAAGTGGCTGTGGTTTTCTACACGATCAGCCTTTGTGACTTTGTTGTCCCAGTCTGGTAGGAGAATCTCTTACCGGGAGACGGGTGTGGTTCACCGAATCACACATAGTTTTAGTGATTTTCTTTTTTTACTTATGTTTTATTTATTCATTTTAGTCTTGATATAATAAATGGAGTGTTACATCCAGTTAAACAACTAGACCATTTCTAGGAAACTGTCAGTCACTTCTCTGTACTCCCACTTACACCACACTCGTACGCGACTGCTTTCGCACTAGCCTGCTAGCGTCACTTATCAGCTCCCAACCGTTTAGCCGTATAAATCTCTCTCCCTTACACCCCTCCTGCCCATCACCAACGGTTCTGAACATACGTTGACAGATTAAACCCAAAACGTACGGCTATGAACCGTCTGTAACTGACGCCAGCAAACCTAAAAGAAAGTACATCAAAAATATTTTCGTTGTTATACCGTTCATGTTGTCAAGTCACTCAATTATTATACCAACCACTGCACATACATAAATTTATAAAATGTACACATTAAAACATTAAAAACGCGTTCAGTGTTTCGTTGCATGATACGCAACGAAACACAGAACGCACATCCGTAACAGGGCACTCTTTGCAACACAACACAACACAACACAACACAACACGGCGTGCTGCCACAATACCCAAATGGAATAGTGAAATTAATGTGACTTTTAATAGTGTGACTTTAGCAAGGACGATATAGCTCCCTGATGATGGTCCTAGGACCGAAACATGTCGGAGCGTTTTTAATGTTTTACTGTGTAAATTTTATAAAATTTATGTATGTGCAGTGGTTGGTATAATAATTGATTACATAAAAAAATGTTCGGCTACAGTTTGAAGCCGACCTCACCTGCACGTATTGCTGAATCTAAGAATGTGTGGACTTGTACTCTCCATACATTTTCACGTCGTGTGCTTAGTTAAGCACTAGGACAATTGTCACCACTTCCCCCTCTGGATACTACCACGACAGTCACATTTCAAAACACTATAAATGTAAATAGTGGTTCTCGTAACGGCTGCTGCTTGATATTTAACACACTTCATCATAAAAACTCCTTCAAAGTACAGTAGAACTCCACTTATCCGGACGCTGGTTAGCTGGATCGCCAATTATCTGGATCGGATTGGCCCTTCAGGTAAATATTTCTTACTGTAATTGTACTGCATCTCTTTATAGCTTAAAATTTTCCCCTATTTGTCAAATACATATCAGGAATCATGTATTAATGTTTTATTTGTACGTAAATAAATATGTAGCCTAAAACAGCCGTCTGTAGAAGATTTTTCCATTTCAAACTGCCAATGCAGCCTTTTTTTTCCTTCAAGAAGAGTCCAGTTATCCGGATTTTCTACATATCTGGAGGGCTCGTCGTCCCAATTAATCCGGATAGATACAGTTCTGCTGTAACTGACAAGAACACTAAGCAACGCAACTCTTCTCATAAACATCAGCGCTCTGAGAGGCGTAAAAGTAAAACATTCTTGAGGCCTTCGCTCTTCTAGTATGTTACATGATGTAGGTTGGTAGTTAGAGGCCAGTTGAAATGTGATGGCACACGCGCAGAAACCAGATTTCGTCTTTCGGCGAGACGGACGAGTCCATTTAAATCGGCGGGGTGTCAGTTCAGTCGACTACTGGCAGCCGAGGTGTGCGCATCAGCGATAGTAATGCTGGATACGCCAGGTTCCGAGGTAGTGTGAAGGGTACTGGTTACCCACTCCATTCGCTCACTTCCCCTCCTGTGCGTCAACGTGTGCCATCACATTTCAACTGGAGTCTACCGACGTTTCGGAACAACATATCGGTCCCACATTCAAGGATCAAGTAAACCATGAAGAATGGCTTCTGGCAATATGTCATCATTGAAGAGAGGGCCGATGTGATGTCCCGAAGCTGCCGTAACTAACAGACAAACAAACTAACTAACGCTGCGTAATATCCCAGAATAGCGAAGGCCGCAACTACACCATGGCGAAAGACATAAATCCCGTGAAGAATATGCCTGTTGCCGTTTCGTGAGCAGGCTTCTGCTTTTGTGCTTCATGAAGCCTGCTTTCCATTTAAATAATGCATAAAATGTGAGTTCATGCCTCACATACTCTGTCTCCATACGAACACCAAACTGTCAGTGGTGTTTGGCTAAATAATTGGTGTTTATAGCGCGAGCTGTATGGAATAACTTTACACACTGTGCGGCAAAAAAGGTTTAATGGTCCCTGTCCACGCCACGAAGGCATATTGGGGGAGCAGAAGTACAGCTCCACTCATTCACGGCCTCGGAACTAGATGGAGGTGAGTGGTAAGCTTCACGACCCGGCCGCTTTATCCCTGAGAAGTAATTCCGGTTCTATTGAGTAGGAGGCTGGTTAAACCATACAGCTGGTCAGGATGTTTTGGAGAAGAGAATAATCTCTTGCCCATGTCGGGATTCGAACCCTGGCTCGTCCAGCCCCTAGCCCAGCCACTATTCCGACCAAGTTATCCCGCCTCCTACACTCTGTGTGGAAAAAATGAGAAGTTTTTGTCAGTAGTAAAGCAACTGCTGTGAAGATATAAGTCACTATACAGTTCCTTTTGCTTGGGCTCAGCGCCCTGCAACAGGAGTCCGGGTCACCAAACGTTGCATACTGTAGATGGCAGTGCTACTTCGTTTTCCTCAGGTGCCGGGTTCTAATTCCGACCCGGGGATAGAATATTCCGAGAGGTTTAGTTGTTTTTCTCAGTTCCTCCAAGTAAGTGCTGAGACAGTACCTCATAACAGGATAAGCACCGTTCTTTTGACGTCTTTTCTAACTCACTATTAATTAACAGTTCTATCAATAGACACGATACATTTTGAGGTACTGACAGTGACGTTAACAACACATAACTAATCACGTCTTTTATTTGTCCAACTAAATGCACAACTAGATTGTTCTAGAAAAATGTTAAAATTTACATTAAGATGATTCTACATGTTTCGGTTTAACAACCATTATCAGGGAGCTTATTGTTGTGCTTAGCTAAAGTTATAATTATTAAAATAGTTAGTTAAAATCGTTATGATTCATAACGACGATTTTAACTAACTATTTTAATAATTATAACTTTAGCTAAGCACAACAATAAGCTCCCTGATGATGGTTGTTAAACCGAAACATGTAGGAGCATCTTAATATAAATTTTAATGTAAATTTTAACATTTTTCTAGAAGAATCTAGTTGTGCATTTAGTTGGACAAATAAAAGACGTGATAATATTAAGATGCGCGGTAAAACTGTGAAAATTGTGGGAAAAAAAGACACATAACTAAGTACATTTATGGGTGTACTTATTGCGTTTTAACTACTCTTTTCTCCATTAGGTATATAGGTCGTGGAGGTAAGGCTCCGCTCAGTTTCAACTACCCGGCTCTGTCTGTAGTGACGCACGGAAAGTATATCAACTGGTGACTCATAAAGCACTGTTGGGCCGTCGGCTTTTCAATTACTATCGATTGTTGTGCGGGTGAACGACCTTTTGGTCCGAAGTACACCACGCAACTTAACACACCAAGGTCTGTTTCGTCGTAGGCACCGATGTGTCTATTGCGCCGGTTCGTACTGCTTTCGCATTCGGGGGCTCATTCACATCAAGCTCAAACACCGAAAGCAGTGGCTTAGCTGGTGGTGGGGTCTGTGGATGGGTGGGGGGGGGGTTGAATGCTGCCGCCACCCCAGGCGGGGGGGGGGTGGGGGTAGAGTGCAAGGGACGGGAAAATGAATATTTTAAATGAAAAAAAATTTGCGTTTCTGCGCTCAACAAATTTTAATTTACTGAACCAATTAAAAGAAATTTCAATGAGTAACTGCGACATGTTAAATTCATAATTTCTGTTTAGGGCGGTCATCGTGATTACTTGCCCCGGGCCCCCAAAAGCCTAGTTACGCCACTCTTGGTCAATTTTGAGTTACATTACTGCGAGCCCCTCAAAATGTAAATATGCCGCGTTGGCTGTACATAAATATATGACAGTAAGGTAATAAGCACATTGGTGGAAGAAATTGGGAATATCATTAAAGATTTCGGCCGCAAAACAATTTAAAATATATATAATTTATATTTTAAATATTTGCTCGAACAGAAAAAAGAAAGTGTGGGTATAGTACCTAGTGAAGCCATGACAGCTTCGCTCTAAATCGTACCCATTATAATCAGATAGTGACAGCGTCATAGAATAAACCACAAACAAATAGGGCATGACAACCCCAAGCAGCAGTCTATGCAAGTGGGTAATGCCAGAAAGCAGGCAGATGGAAAGACTGCGAATTAGATGGACGCAATGAATCTGGGATACGGTGCAGAGAAAGGGTTGGAATGACAAGGGATAGAGCGAAAGGGGTGGCGACTGGGAAGGCATCGCTGATGTTACCAGAATCGTAAGTCACATGCCTTCTTGCTATGGGGTCCTTTAACACGCGGAAAAATTCCCGTTCCCAAAGAATCTGCTTCACTTTATTAAGTTCGTTAATTAGCGACGCCCAGTCGGCGCCGTTGCTGGAAATTTGTACAATCCTACAAAATTTCCGGGAACTAATGTGTGGAGCTTCAGCTCCGTGCGTCATGGCATGGTGCTTACCCACAGGCACAGCTCTGTGACACATGCGTGGGAACTGCTGTGCAGTGTCCCACTTCACACCCAATCCGCACTCAGGCGCACAGTAACTTTCTGCTGCACCTCATTCCCCCACGTCAATTCATCTTTACCACACATTCCTACGAAGCACATTCGCTTCGAAATCGATAAAAGATCTGTCACAGAACACAGGGCGCAACAGTGACACAAGGACGCTTAGTAGAGGAATCGCATGATGGCAGCACTGTCTGCTGTTGCAATGTACGTTACTTGTGAGGTTAGAGTTATCCACGAGAGTAACCATGCAAATTGCATTATTCCGGGATGTGATGACGGGTAGTCTGGTAGAAATTTCGGAAGAACCTGCTGCCTATATTTTTACCACGATTAAGAATCGAGAGAAGAGATAGAGAAAAATTCAAGAAAGAGGAACAAATGAGGAAAGCCCAAAGAGGGCCACGTTAGAATCCAATCATTGCGTAATAACGCCAGAGGGAGGTTTTCTGCGTTCCTTCAGTGTTCGGATAAGAGGTATCAGGTTCTTCTGAAACGACAGTAAAATTCGAACAGACTACACGGCGTCATAACCCACAAGCGGCAATCTTCGTATAATGGTATTCACTTTTTGTAGTTTTTGAGCATACTTCAGTAGCTCAGATTATTGTGTGGGAGATATAGTAGAGTGGATGATGGCTGTTGAATAGTAAGGTGGAAAGGAAGTGGAACAAAGGGAGGGGGGAGTGTCTAATTTGCAGTACCAAGCCTACAGTCACTCAGTCACACCCAAATTCTCCGCCGGTAAACATCCCTCCACCACCACCTCGCAAGTACGATACTCCAGCATACCATAATATAGGGTTATTCAAAATGATTGTCGGGGTACAATTGTCCAGCGGCAATTCCGCACCAAGTTCGGGAAACAACCACCATCTGACAATTCCATTCGAAGGTGGTATGCACAGTTTCAAGAGACAGGGTGCATGAGTATCCCGGAACTGAAGGTACGAATCAGAACAGCTATTGAAACCATCACCGCTGACATGCTACAAATATTTATCTCAGTAATTAATCAACTTGATACACAAAATTTTTGTTTTACAATAAGTTTATTTCATGACTCTACATGTTTCGAGCACATCGTGTTGATATTTGTAGAATCACAAAGGGTGCACACACAGAGCACCTGTAAGGTATGCAACGAAAACTTGGAATGTTGTTCTATTAAATAAAAAAAAAATACATATACTCCTGTCTCAAGTGTATTGTGTATTACAAGTTGTTAAACCCCCGACAGTCATTTTGAATAACCCTGTACAACATTATCAGCAGGGCGTACAACGTACAGATCTTCGTAATTTGGTACTTAATGTGTGATAGAACTTATATCCTGACCCAAAATTTGCAAACAGAATTCAAAGAAGAATTTCATAAAGAATGCGCTGCAGGAGACTATGCCGCGCCAATTAAAATACGCCAAATCATAGAAAAATCTTAATATGAACTCTTACTGCAACACACGCGGGTCTAAATCTAATAAAAGTCTGTATATACACTTAAAAAATTATTTATGTCTTATAATTTTGTATTTTGAATTCTACAGCGTGGGCCAAAAGTAGATATACAGAGGATGCTATACTCTATACTAAGCCCATGCTGGCCGTTTGGGTGGTCGGGCCCCGCCAAAGGGAACATGCGGGGATCGTAAGCAAGGAACCATGTAACTAATGCCCCGAACACCGGGGATCACACACGAGAAGCATACAAAATGATGTATGTATATTCTGAACACAATTGTCCATGTACAATGAGAACAATGATGCAAACACTAGAACTAACAAACAAGAACATATAACTCTTACCAAAAAGAGTCTAGACCTTATGGTCTCCAGACACACAGGATGCACACTCCAAAACGTACAATTCTAACAGTAAATTACTTATGGGCTTATAGTCTCTCTCTCTTCATAGCGTACAGAAAGGTACATTCAGAAAACGTACAAATCCAACAGTGAATTGTCTAGGCCCGTAATCTCTTTCTCTCTCTCTCTCTACATTACGTACAGAAACGTGCATACAGAAACACGCAACTGTGATAGTAAATTAACTATGTCACGTAACCCCTCTCTCTCTTTACATAACGTACAGAAATGCACATACAGAAAACACACAACAGTGACAGTAAATTAACTAGGGCTCGTGGCCGTGGCCTCTCTCTCTCTCTCTCTCTACATTACGCACAGAAATGTGCCTACGGAAACGTGCAACTCTAACAGTAAGTTAACTAGGCCTTGTAGCCCCTCTCAGTTTTCATAACTTACAGAAACGTACGTACAGGAACATGCAACAGTGACAGTGAATTAACCTATTGGCGCCGGAATTATTTTTTTAATTTTAGCACATCCTGTATATAAAATGTGAATAATACAGGAACCAAATATGTTAGAATTATGAAACGAACTGCATTTTTAAGAGAAAAAAACGGAGAGTATATACCATGTTTAAAATATTCAGTACCTATATTTGTTGAATAAATATATAAAATGCAACTTTAGAGGTTAGCGGTGCGGTACGACCACTA
>Ga0131853_10022279_pt1 | contig 11467 bp, 4 predicted proteins | sample TergutLab28metaG_FD_92764 | JGI IMG/M metagenome (GOLD analysis project Ga0131853, IMG submission 92764) | Labiotermes labralis P1 segment gut microbial communities from Petit-Saut dam, French Guiana - Lab288 P1 (version 2) (version 2) | ecosystem: Host-associated > Arthropoda: Insects >...
AGTTACATACTCAGTTACATACTCAGTTACATACTCAGTTACATACTCAGTTACTCAACACCTTCTCAACATAATTCCTTCCATTCTACAGCAGATATTTGTTCAAGGTCACGTATAAGGAAGAGCTGGTTTGGGGACAGGAGAAGATTCTTGAATAGTTAAGCTAGTATTGTCTTATCAAGAAAGACTGTCCTTAATGGATTTACTCTGTCTTAGAACATCATTTCTTGTTTTTGTGTCGTAGAAAAGGACGTCGTAAGACAGGAGAAAAACGGATGATGAATTAGAAATGATGTCACTACAAAATGTTCTTATGCTTCTAAAATGTGTAAAGAAAGCCAAACAACGGAATTTTTTGAATGAGTACTGTTATACGACCAGTGATAGCACTCTTCCTTGTAGACTGAGGCTGTTCAGATTAAGGTTTAGCAGTCCGGAACCAGTAGGTTTTTGTCTACTAAAAATGTGTACGAGTCGCATTTCCATAACAAGTCCCTTGTAGCAGTTGTGTTTCGTTGCGGGTGTCAGTAACCAATAGCCTGGCTTTGACGTCAAGAGTCCCTTCTCTGAGAGACGAATTATTGTGCTTAGTCTCCTGCCCCCTCAAAATGACCAACACGTGAGTCACAGCCCAGTAGAATGTCGTGGGTAACATCAATATTCCAAGCACGAGAGAATTACACGCATTTGTTGGTGACCTCTTACTGCTGTAGCACAACGCGTGCTGGAAATAACCAAGAACCGCCATCTGCAAGACTTGTGCTTAACAATGCGGCTAAGCAGTGTTAGGGTCCCTCAGGTTCCGGATTTGGGTTTCTGCGGTTGCAAAGCGCCACACCGAATGTTGCGGTTAGAAATCGTGCTTTGTTTTCGAGATTTCCATAGTTCAAATCTCGACTAAGAATTGGGCTTCCCGCGTTTTTTCGTAGATCTTCCAAGATGTTGCTGGAGTACTGAATTAGCCCAGAACCGGTTCCTTCCACACTTCAAATTCACACGCACTAATTATTACGTCATCTGGCATCGTATAAATAGCCTGAGTTATTGAAAGCATCAGTAAATAAAGGATGAGCAGAGAAATGTGTCGGATTAAATACATGGTTACAAAGAACTGATTTTTTGTAGTAAGAAATCCTGTTCATTTTATTTCCTGCGAGATTTCCCATACATACATACATACATACAGACATACATACACACATACATACACACACACACATTCACACATAAATACATACATACATACATACACACATTCACACAAACATACATACGTACATACATAAATACATACTTACATATATACATACATACATACATACAAATGAACATACATACAAACATACACACCTACATTCATATATACACTCATACGTACATACACACATACATACATGCATACACACACATACATACATACACACACACATACATACATACACACACATACATACATACATACATACATATATACATACATACATACAAATGAACATACATACAAACATACACACCTACATTCATATATACACTCATACGTACATGCACACATACATACATACATACACACATACATACATACACACACATACATACATATATACATACATACATTTATACATACATACATACATACACAAATACATACATACATACATACATTCATACATACATATATACCTACATACCTACATACGTACGTAGTACATACATAACTTACGTAAATACATATTTACTCACAAATAAACACGCGCATACAGTCTTAATATTTATGAGTATAGGAATGTCAATTTATAAACACACGAATAAATATATTACATGGGCATTTTAAACCGTACAGAATAATGCCCGTAAAAAATTCAATGGCATAATTTCATGCTTTCCTTCTACAGCTACAATTCTCTTGTCTACTCCCAGTTTATATCTTTAGTTAAATTTACCTTGTGTAGCTAGTTTACATATCTAGCTAAAGTTTCTACCTTTGGCCCTTGTTTCTATCTCTAGTTATGGTTTCCAGCTCTAGGTATAGATTTCTTTTCTAGCTAAAAATTTCCATCTCTAAGAGTTTCCGTATGCAGCTTGAGTTTCCGCCTGTATTTAGAGTTCCCACATCTAACCACATTTCCCACCTGTAGCAACAATTTAAATCTCTCTTTAGTTTCCATTTCTAGGTACAATTCCGCCTCTAGCTATACTTTCCATGTCTAGCTAAAATTTCCACATGTAACACCTACATTGATCCACATTTCAGTACATAAAATGTAACACTATTGCTTCGTACTCGTACTTTGAGTAAATACAAATACCGACTGAAGCACAGGTAAAACTCTCTAACTTGTATTGCCGCCAATCTGTTTTTCCATTCCTGGGCAATAAATCGGATCGCTGCATAACAAGAGAACAGCTATACTAATACACATTCCCTTCGAACACATGCTGACTCAAATACACAGCGACTGCAAGACAGAAACAGACAAATGTACAGGAATGGACCCTTTACGACGAGGATTAATAAGGATTTTCACTTATTCATTCCGTCGTATCAGTAGCAAGTAAGACACCCACATGTGGCTTTGCCTGTCACTGCTAACGAAGAAGAGGAATTAATGGTGTTTTGAAACAGGGTTCTAAGAGACAAGGAATAACAGGAGACTGGAGACAATTGGGTAATAAAGAGCTTTATAAATCATACTCTTCACCGGACAATGCTATGATAATAAATCCAGGGAGAATTAGATGGTTATACGAAAATACATTATATATATATATATATATATATATATAGGACTTTAGTTGGAATGCTTGAAATAAACAAAGAGAATTATAAAATGTTTGCGGGTAACTCACAAGATAACAAAGAAATTTAAAAAAAGAATAAGAGTAATGATGACTATTATATGTCAAAAAATGTAGAGAATCTTCGATTATATAAAATTCGGCGGGATCGGCAGTTAGTTATGATCCTATTTCATCTAGCAGAGAATTGTTAATACACGTTTATATTGATATATGAGCGTCTGTTCACACTAGATGTAGCTACACACATAAATACCGCCCTACACTCAACGTAAACAAATTCCAGTGTTTAAGTTAGGGCCTAACACAAAGATGGCAGCTTAATTTCTCTTGATGTTCGTATTCTTTAATATGTGATTATAATCAAGAAATATTCTCGAACGATATCTTCCTATGTTTAGGCAATTTCGCAAAATTGTATGAAGCTACTGCTAGTTTCGTCATTTCTGTACGTCTGTTCGTCCTCGTGGAACAACCTGCTCCCACAGGACGGATTTTAACGAAATTTGATATTAGATTATTTTTCGAAAATCTATCGAGAAAATTCAAGTTTCACTAAAATCTTACGGGAATTTGGCGATACTTTATACGAAAACCTATCCACATTTATAATAATATCTCGCTGAGTTATTCTTAAAAGGAGAAATGTTTTAGATAAAATTATGTTCAATAATTTTTTCTTTCGAAAAATCATGCCGTCTATGAGATAGTCTAGAAAAACATGGTACAGCCGGACAGGCCACAGATGACATTATAATATGGGGTATGCGCTTAGCACGCTGGATAAATAAAGCCACAGACACGCTCTCAGAATATGTAACACTTATTGCAAGAAGTTTACGCGATCGCCTCTCAGTGTTTCAAGTACATTGTCTGTCTTACGTTGTCCATATCGTTGCACATTTATACACTAACACAATAAAAACAATTAGTATATTTATATAAAACCTCAGTATACATTTAGGCTTTTTATATATAGTTCATTAGCAGCCTCTACATTAATTCAAAGAGCCAAAATGTAAAATTCTGTTTTACTCGTATGTACGTGTGTATTGGATGTTTTTTGGTGGATTACATGTAAAAGCCGTAGCGTATAGCTGATGTTGTGTCGATTATTTTTGTATCTTTCATGACAAATTTTGTTATCTTGTCACTCAGGTTGTGGCAGTTTCGAGTCTTGGCAGGGACTTCGCCTTTCCAAACTAAAGATTCTCATTCTTTTTTGTCAGCACACCATACAACGCAGGAATAGTACCTTACATTTGACTAAGATCATGTTATAACCGTCCGACACGCCATTAGACCTACTAGTTCAGTCGATTTGCATGAAACTTAATTTGCAGGTACTAACGTGGTGTGTCATGAATTTACCAAAGAAGAACCATTAAGACTATTTTTAATGTAGTTGAAAATCTGAATTATCTTCTTCTGATTTAATAATAGATATTGGCTCTAATATGTTACATTTTCCGCTGATATGCGATAATCATAGCACGGATCACTTTCTCGTTTAACGTCTTCACAGCACATTGAAATATGTGAAAAAAAAGTCGTTTATACATTCCGAAATTTGGTATAGCCACATAAATCCAATTCCACATACTTATTTTAACACTGTACTCTGTAGTAACGCTTATTAATTTATAGCCAGAGAATTTATTCTGTAAATCTGGCCGAAATTATGAGTAATATGATCACACATTCTTCCTCTAGGGAAACTGACATAATTGTGTGTCGTTTGCTCCGGCAAGCCAACCTGGTTCCCTTGTTCAAAAAATCCTCCTAATATAATTTTTCTAACTAGTCTGATTGGTCCTATGTCAATTTAGCAATCCCCTAATAGGTCCAAAACTTTAAAATTTTGAATTCTATGTTCCCATTGGTTCCTAATGGCCGACGTGTTACCCCTTAACGTAACATTTATCAACCCTGTACTAGCTTCTTCTACCGGACATTATTAATGTGCTACTCTAACTAACGGGTGATCCACCCCGTCTTGATTTACATGTCGAAGAGTGACAGAACTCCGAATTTGAACTGTCCAAGAAAATTTCAATATTCCATTAAAGTTTCCACTGACAAGTGTGTAACAAACTTTAATCCCCGGTGTACTAACATGTAGCGATCCTATCCTATGCTAACCTCTATTTCTTTCACACTCCAGGTCCTGTAACTTAGTATCTTCCTCCGTGCTATTATAGTGACCTTCTGTATTAACTACCAGATATTATATTACTGTATTCTCATCTAACGCACACATTCTCTATAACTTCATTCCATACATTCTTTTCGATTCTTCTAAATAAAGTAATTAATACTTTCTAATGTTTATAATGTCCTCTGCTACTGCAAGTTCTTTGTATTCCGTTATCGTATATTCTGTACACTCTGATCTGCTAACAGCGTTGTTAAATAAACCACACAAAAAGAATCAAATTATGATTGCGTGGATTTTGGAAGCTTAAGATACGAATTTCCAGAGTCCACACCCCATTGTTACGCGTATTACCGACGATATATCCTGTATTAATCATATGTGGGATTTCAGGCTTTCGCTGTCGTGTAGATGATATCTTCACTCACACGGTATTTCACGTAGCCTTGATAGGTCGTTACTGAAGTTGCGGGACAACCTAACTGTCCCAGCTTCAAACCTCTAACAGAAAGAGCCCCTTGGAGCAGTGACATATAGGCTCCCGAAAAGTCAGAAATTACTGAAGAATAAAAAACCAACTAGATGCCACTTATTATTTTATTGTACCTCTTATAGGCTCAACAAGTTTCGGGCATTACCAGGAGCTCGCGACTATGATGTATTTGTATATTTACATAACAGTTCACTTTACTAGCTTGTGCGTTTACCTGATGTAAGTCATTCCACTTACGTGCTTCCTTACAGAAGTGTATAATCCAGGCGATTTGTCCCAGAAAAAGTGCAAAATAATGGTTTCTTCTGTACTTGTTTTAGTCATCGTGAATCTGAAAAGCACCCCACATGAAACAATTTTGCTAGACGTTCAAAACGTGTATTTGTTGAACATTAAAATAAGAATTATTCAGTGCTTTTATCTACTCTTATTCTTGAATTTCGTAGTCATTAATAGCTAATCCGTTATTTAGATCTGTACTCGTATAGCCTACCAATGGTGTGTATCGACAAGTGACCAAAGAGGATTAAGATGAGGATCTGTGAAAAAGCTGTTGAACAGACGTCTGTTGGAAGAAACCCGCTTGTGAGACGAAGATGATAGGAGCTACTTATACGGTCTTAGATAGAAAGTTCGCCAGAACCAGAGATGTTTGGAAGTGATTTATGATCCTGTATAATAGCTGAATTTTTCCTTACCGGTGATGAAACTGCGGTTTCTATTATGGCAGCTTTAATTCATCACTTCTTTTGTTGATAATCGGTCTAAATAGCAGTTACCAATTAGCCAAACACTGAGACTGTATTCTGTCAGTATTGTGTATTCTTAACCTGCACGCTAGGATCGTGAGGCTGTATTTCACTTGTGATAGGTGTTGACATATTTATTTAATATTTTCTTTGTTTCCTTCCGAAAGTACAGACCTGACGGCTGTTTCACCTGTCCTGGTTAGTCCCACTCTTTAAGTCAACGAAAGGCAGAAGCACTCGTTCACTTACAGAACATCAAAGATCGTATAGATCTGTATACTTCTTGAAGTTGACGAAATACGTTAAGATTTTTACTGAAGATTATATTTTTAAATTTAAAATCCCTCTAATCATGTCCGAGTAATTAAGTTCGTATTTGAATCTGAAAGTTTAAGGAAGGCCAGTGCTGACGATAAACAGTTACTTTCGCGCGACGGTTTGATCGTGTTAGGAGGCGTGCTTTCTTTTTTAATGTAGGCCAATATAACTAAGAGCTGTAGAACTGGTAACCATTAATATATTTAAGAATAAAATATAAGAATTAATAGTATACTTTAATATTAAATTAATATTGAAGTATGGATATCATATTATAATGTAGGGGCATGTAAATGCATTTTGCAATGCAGGCAGATCAACTTAAATAGTCTCCTTATTGTAACTGCAGGAACACTTATACTCTAGCACGTCCGCAGAATCCCAGTTTAAAGCACGTAAAGCTAAGGTTTAAGCTCTTGTAATTAAATTCCTTATTCTGATCTAGAATAATAGCAACTCTAATTAGTTAGCATATCCGTTAATCCTTTATTAAGGTTTCACATTTTACCTTTTGAGAGTTATATTTTGCACACCGGAATGCGTTGCCAAACGTGGGTATTTTTCATGTAAGAAGACTATTTCGTATTCAGATGAAAATTGGTCTCGGTATTTAATGTCTTAACATTACGCAAACACATTAACATCATTATAACCTCCTATTCGTCCCATTATTCCCACTGGTTAAGACAGCGTCTGGGTTTTCTAGAGCACCGAAATGTTTCAGCTCTCACAAAACGCAAATTCCACTTCTCCGTTTCCTCTGTTGCATTGCTTCTCCTTCTCTTTTGTCTCCATTGCTTCTCCTTTGCCCAGATTTCAATAAAATGGATGAGCTTAATTCAAAACATTTGTGACTGTTGTAACTCTATATTCGTTCTTGGATTGTTAATGAGGTTTTCAAGAGGACACATGATCATCAAACAGTAGAATGATAAGTGAATGACAAACTGAAAATGATTTGGGAAGAAATTATTGTAGCCTTATTTGAGGCAGATCCCTGAATTCTTCTGGAGGAACTGATGAAAACAACGAAAATTCTCAGTAAACATTACCTATCATCGGATGGAGATTTAAACCGAGACCTCTTCAATGACAGGCAGAAGAAGTTTCGACTTTTATAAGGAATTTCTAAAAAAGCTTTTCTTTCCCAATATAATGAATGTTTGCGCTATTTATTTATTTATTTATGGAAGTCTGGATGGGCTGTTTGTATAATGCATAGGTTGAGGAGTCCGTCGTTCATAGGGTACTTTTTTGTTATGTTGGTATCTACGTAGGTGAAGGGAGGAATGGAGGAAGAGAGGAAGTGTATATTCAGAGGAAGTCATTACTTTGAAACGTGTTCTTTTGAAATACTTCTTATCTCATTGACCTTGACATTCAGCTTTTAAAGAGTCAAATATTTACGAAGGTGCTCATTCTGTACTTCGTACCAATACCGAAAACAGTTGTATGAGTACAGTACTTTCCTTCTCCTTTACTTAAATCTACATGATACGGAAAAAAGGTGCATTAAAATTTGATATCTGAAACACATCCATATTTGCTGTATATAACAACACTTCACAGGTACAAGCTGAACCCTTTTTGTCAATATTCAAGAACCTCGTTTTGAACTGTGTGTACCCAACATGACAGTCGTAATTAGTTAATCTTAATAGCTGTACTAATGCACATTAATTGCATTAAGTGCACTAAATTGGCCCATGGCATGGAAATAGTACTTATCTGCCCGCTGCCAAGTTTTATCTCCGACATTACTGTACTTGCTTAAAAAATATATATTATTAGTTGGTGACCGAAATTTTGTTGGATAAGATTAAAATGTACGATATCCATGTATTAAAAGAACATTTAAGTTTCTGTAATAAAAACAAAAAATACAACGTGTAAACATGTCTTATCACATATTATTAATTACCAGCACGTTTCAATAGCTTTTGCAATCATCATCAGGCTAGCTTTAGAAGAGTACTAAGAATACTATATAGAAGTTGGCTTTATTCTTAGTACTAGCGATCGAAGCGGGTTGGTTATTAATAATATGTGATAAGGCATACTTTATACACGTGTATTTTTTGGGTTTTTTACATAATTTTAGATATTGTTTGATGATCTTAGTAATTAACCAACTTAATACACGAGTTCTTGTTTTATAATAAATTTATTAAATGCCTCTACATGTTTCGAGCACTGTTTGCTCATCATCAGGAGGTCAAATTTGTATTATACAGCATCTGGTATCGTCACACTCAGCAGGTGGCCGTCCGGTGCGCAGGACGGCCACCTACAGGTGTGATGATACCAGATGCTGTGTAATAATTTTGATCTCCTGATGATAAGCACAATAGTGCTCGAAACATGTAGAGGCATATAATAAACTTATTATAAAACAAGAATTTGTGCATTAAGTTGGTTAATTACTAAGATTATACAGAGATGCACGGTCAGCAAAACAACAAAATTGTTTGATGAATCTGGTTTTAGTTCACGTCAAGTCAATATAATTCCTGCATTGATTGTTTTTCAAATTGAATTTTACAGAGTTTATTAAAATAATATTGTTTGGTCTGAAATGTAATCATTTTCAAGCCTAAAACAAACTTAATTACAACATTTTGGTTATCGTGTACTTTCAATGAAGAATGAAAAAAATGTACTTGACACAAAGCATTGAATTATGCAGAGTCATTAGCTATGTATACTGGATTTCTATCTAATCTGAACAAACTTACAGACATTAAGGTATATATAACATATGTACTGTACTGCAAATGATAGTGTGAATTATGATACGTTACCTTTCAGCGTCACATGGGTTCTTATTGTAGTCGGTTCTGCAGCTGGAGTTATGTGATTAAAATTCTCCAATCATTGTACATACAGTTATGAAGTCAGCATGTAATTCACGCCAGAGTTCAGTTTCTATTGGAAGTAAATTACGAAAAGAGTAATTTGTTCTCTTTCTTAAACTTCAGCATCCTCTGAAAGAGAGAATAGTGTTCACCAGGACTAAGTACACTTTCTGTGAACTACAGTGCTACAAGATGTACTGATATAACTACTTTGTCTGTAGGCAGAATGATGACTTACGAAAAGCAATTTGAACCTGTGATTTGACAAAAGTACAATAATAAGAACTGAAAAATATTTTCGCAACATTAAAATAATTATGTATGCAGCACAATAATGTCTGCCAGGTGTGAGGAAATCAATATCAGAATAAATGTTAGTACAAAAATATGCTGTTGCTGCTGACAGGCCGCTAATTACAGCGCCGAATAAACACAAGTTTGTTGTATCAACAATCTGTTGAATAAGACCCAGACTTCATCAATGAAGCGGATTCGCTATTTTAAGTTCTTTGAAACAGCGCCTACGGGGTTGAGTCTTGAAAATTATTTAAGAGTTTCTTCTTGAAACTTGTGTAATCATTCTGTTCCATCCTGCTGCTTCAATAAACCGAAGGAACAAAATTTGGTTACCCTGCAACAGTAATTCAGAGCGCCACAGGACGGCTACTGGACGAGACGTTTCTATATTCATTACTGCCCGAAATCTTTTTCGAGTCACATTTAATAGCTACTACAGCATACTGCATTTCTGTCATATTTGAAGTCGGGTTTCTATATCAGCCAAACACATGTCTTTATGGATTATAAGGATAGTGCAGGAAGGAGAATAGGATGGGTCGCAAGTGTAGCACAAGAGGAAAGATTAGGTATATAGGACACTCTGACGGAGTCTAAAGGTAAGATAATACGTGGGTACCTGGGCGTAGTTGGAAAGAAAATACGTGAATGAGGGATGAAAATGAGGGCCGAAATTCGCTGGTTCAGAATTGTCCAAGTGGTAGGCTTTTATTTGTACTGGTATGAAGTTTCGCATTCAAGATGCAGGGAATTTATTGTCCGGGTAATGAAATAACAATTTTTGAAGAAAGTTTTCATACCATTGACTTAGACCGTCAAGAAGTAATGCTCCATGAATGCTGCTTTGCTGCTCGAAGCGTGAGGTGCAACTGGGCTGTAAAGTAGCCTTTACTTCTTCCATTCTACATCATGATTGATCCTTCAGTAAAAACGTTTTCATCACCAAAGTTAACCTGAATTATATTTGAATATTCTTTTCGTAACGCACAAGGAACCTACTCCTCCTTTGTGAAAACCCTCCAGTCAATGTTGGATACTTGAATAATCCTTAAGGTTTATTGTACTAGTCAACAATTTTTCTATGCTTAATGATTTCATTCGAGTTATATAATTTTCTAAGCTCGTATTAGCTTTGTCGTCAATATTCTTTAGCTGGCATAGGTTCTACACATATTTAGCAAAAAAACGTAATTTTCACTACTGGGCAAGTTGTGGTATTATTTTTGTCACCACATATGCCTTGTCTTCCACCGCTTCCCAATATCACATTCACCGTTTTCATTCATTGTGTTGTTGCAGTTACTGCTATATAACTGTATTTTACACTTTCAGTTTCATTGAGTTATATGTGACATCGTCCCGTTGTGTATTTCTTACCATTAATGTGTTATATTAACCGATAAACACAACTATGGTTTCTATTCAGGGCTACTTAATGTTTCGGCTGTCTACATCACCCATCATCACATAGGCATCAGTTCACATAAACAATGTAAAGGGGAGCTGCTTATCCTAACACGTTCGTTGTTATGTAGTGGAAGAGTTGCGTATTGGGTCTTGCTGGCTGGTTACATTCTTGTTCCATTTCATTCTTCTTGAGGCGGATCCATTACATTACCCTTTGTGTGTTCTGCTGTTGCAAGATTTGCGTCTAGAAGGCCGTGTCTACGTTGCAACGGGGGATGAACACAGGCCGAACCAGACGGACATAACATAAACAAAACTGCATGCTACCAGATAACCTCATGTACAGTCTGTCTTAGTAACTTCATACCTACACTAATTTACGCTCCCTGAGGATGAT
>Ga0131853_10022280_pt1 | contig 11467 bp, 14 predicted proteins | sample TergutLab28metaG_FD_92764 | JGI IMG/M metagenome (GOLD analysis project Ga0131853, IMG submission 92764) | Labiotermes labralis P1 segment gut microbial communities from Petit-Saut dam, French Guiana - Lab288 P1 (version 2) (version 2) | ecosystem: Host-associated > Arthropoda: Insects >...
CTATTCTGTTGTTACTATTCATGGTGCTTATATCGTTAGTTTCAGTGTTGAATCTATTGTATTTTTACATTAGTACTTTCCGAAGTATGTGTGCAGTGCCCAATATGGCTGTTTTCTGTAGTTTCTTGACTTCATGTTTTCCTGGCATGTTGGTCACGTATTATCTGAATGACTTTGAAATAGTCCCAGTCGCCCCTGTTATTACTGGTATCACCTTTGTTTTTACATTCTACATGCGCTGTATATCTGTTGTAAGGTCTTTATTTATTTATTTATTATTATTATTATTATTTGTTTAATTTAGTTGTTACCACTACATTTAACAGTCTGCAGAATCTGAAAGATAGCGGATTTACGTGTTAAAATTTTGCCCGGAATTACCGCAATGTCAAACCACAAATACAAACAATTCGTTACTATTACAATAATGTTTCAATACACATAATCTAATTCATGTTCCGGGCCTCAATAGTCCATCATTAGGAAGTTCGCAGATGCATAAAACAATTGTTTTGTGATTCTGACGAATTATGAGGATTTGTTGGTTTACATTGTGTTAATTGAACCATAATGCATGGAATGGAAAATGTAATACGTTCCAATATCTACCGCGGTTACTTGAAACCGTGGATAATACCGAACGCTATACATATAACGCGACATAACGTGATATTCATGGAACATACGTAAATAGGGTAAAGTTTAATTGATAAATTACGCACAGTAAGATATCATCAACATTAAATAAAGTAATAGTAAAGTGTATTGTACACTGCATTGTACATTTACAGTGTACTTTCTCTCTCTCGTACGTATGAAAGTAAGGGATTCTGACGTTTTAGCCTAATCCTCAAGAGACGATAGAGCAATGAATTGTTTTTTTTATCATCATCGCTTCACGAATGGAACATTCGTTCTAGCCATACAACCTGGCAATCTCCGCATACGATTTTTTTTTATTTCAATCATATCCAGAATTTTTACTTTCTCACTAATGGAAAGAACATCACGGCCTATCTTAGGCTTAGAAGCACTAGCAGCATCACCACTCTTACGCTTTGGGGTCATTATTGCGGTAAATAAGGGCTTTCTGAACATAAACACTGCGATAACGCGGCAACTAATTCGAACAGCGAGAACGCTAGAAGCAGAATGGTGGCAAGTTTGCGGGGAAGCGGGGGTACAGGGACAAAGGAAGACGAGTCAAGTACTGGGCGCGTTTGGGCTGCTGGATTTCACCATGTTACGGCCCGTTCTCGCTTGGCGCGCGTTTTGGAACTTATGAAATGTTTATTTCTTGAATTTTCCAAATTTTTTTCGGGCCGCGGTAAACCGTGGATACTAAATCCGCCGATACGGGGGTCCGCTATATGTATGTATGTGTGTGTGTGTGTGTGTGTGTGTATATATATATATATATATATATATAAACCTTTTGGCCCATGGAGACATGTGTCTATCTTGTAATTCGTCGTTGATAGGGTCAAGTGCCAAATATGATTCAACATTTTATATGTCACCTCTATTTTGTAAAAATCGGACAACCCACAAAACATCAGTTTTGCAGCAGACGCAAGACGATGGCTCCATATAACATACGATAAATGCTGTGACATTAGGATAACCCTCACCTATCGTTCTTATTCTTGACGATGGAGTTGCCATCTTTTACGTATCGTTCATGACCATTAGTTGAAGGATTTACTGCACATAAGACAATTTAGCAGACAATGGCAGTTAGCCCCTTTCCACATAACAGGGGCGATGAACATGTCGGATTGCAAAATACAGTTATAATATCCTTACAAAAGTCAATCTTATGGCATGACAATCCAAATGAGTGCCATTGACGAATGTCTTGCTTGACGATCAATCAATCGGCAGTTAGGGAAATGCCACGCCATTTAAGGAAAGCTAAGGTTCATTAGCGATTCTACAAAATCCCACCAGCGGAACCGTTTGAGTCAGATGAATGCAGACCACATACTCACACGCTATTTAAAATCTACTTTAATATTATCCGCACTTAGATATCCCAAACGACCCTCTTCTTTCAGGATTTATGTCTAAAATTTTTTATGCATTTCATTTCGTTCCATGCGTGTTTTATGTCACACTCATCTCCTCCTTGATTGCATTTCCTTATATTTTGGTTGAAGATCTTCATTATGTAATTTTTAGCTCCTAAATACAAACACTCCTCTCAGCATCCCATTGTGTAGCTGCTGGTTAAAAGATGATCAGCAGAAACGATCCCATTCAATATTAGGGGTCCCAAAAACCATCCCCCACCCCTATCCCCCGTGTATTTTTTGATTTGGGATGCGTTTACGAAGATCTACATTGTTAGGGAATCTGTCACGTAAAATATGAAATATGAAATATATGCCTTAATAACAGGGACAATGAACCGAGGTTCTCACTTTACGTTGCTTCACTGATCAAGCTCATCCGACTTTAAAGAAAATGGAGGAGATGTCGTTTGCCCCAACCAGACAGATTACTTTGGTTTTTTGCTAGAGGCGTTACTTGCACACAGTAAGCGGATAATCCATGCGTAAGTATTCTTTTTATTGGAACAGTCTGAACTGTAAGCTTGTACACTTTTAATTCACCTCACAGTACGAGTACAAACAGACACGAATATGACATGAAGACAGCCAGCCACAATGTTGTAATGTGACTAGCGTAGGTCCTTAGGAACAAATGATTACACTGTACGTAAAAATGAAGCCTCAAGAATCAACAGTAATAAGACTCGCTTGATATCAGGGTAATACATTCTGAAAACGCGTCTTATTATTCCTAATTATCCATTTCAAATCTCTTATTAATTCCACATAGTTTTTTCTTACAAACTTTGAAGACAAAATATCCAAAACAGCAATAATTTCAGAAGCATTTTGCACGTGATCCGCCTATTCGTACATGTAAGAAAGAACAAAACCGTTTGGAACAGGACTTAGGAGATTATAATAAGAAAAAAAAATAAAGGGGTAAAAGTAAGGTAAAGGTGTTCCTGTGTACATCGTCAGGGCATGTGGACAGTGGAGATTGATATCCACTCACTCTTAATATCGATAATATATGGAGACAATTTGACACCGTGGTCTCCTTGTGCCCGGAGAAATAGATAACGGCACCCAATTAAACAGCAGGCTGGTGGGTCCCAGGGCCGGTCTGGGCGTTTTTAAGAAGAGAAAATCTCTTGTCCCTGCCGGGAATCGAACCACAACAGCTCGACTGTACAGCCTGGAACAAGATCACTATACTGACTGTGCTATCTCAGTTATGAAGGGAATGTCATTAAAAATATGAATTCACAAGAAACGTAGTAATTGAGAAATGTTAGTATTGTTAAGGGCGTAGATACTGGGCAGTTACGAAGACCTGAGCTTCTAGCTCAGACTGGAAGTCAAGGGACTCATATAATTTCGGTCAACAGCATAGTATAATGGAAAATGTTCACTTAGATGGAAGGTAAGGGGAATGGATGGTAACGATAAGGTGGATCTTAGAGATAGGGGTTGTAACGATGGGAACAGAATTAACCGGTCCACAGGATCGTGCCCAGTGTTGAACTTTTTTGTATTAGCGGTGTTGAATCTTTGGGCACTACAGCCAGAGTTATTTTCTCCTGGACAGACTGCGTAACGCTCTTTCCCCTTTAGCATGATGCACGACGTTTGGTAATGCTGCACCAACCGTATAATGTGGTAGTAAAAATGGAACAACATTAGGCGCGTTCGCAAAATTGCTAAAAGCGACTAATTACTCCGTCATGTCTGTCTGTCCGCTTGGAACAACTCGGCTCCCACTGGACGCATTTTCATGAAATTTTACTTGAAGATTTTTCGAAAATCTGTCGAGTAAATGAAAGTATAATTACAATCTGATAAGAATAACGGGTACTTTACGTGAAGACCTATCCACATTTATGACAATACCTCGAGGAATTCTTCTTAGAATGAGAAATGTTTCACAGAAGCAATGTAGAAAAAATCAAAACGTACATTTTATGTTCAAAAATCTTTTTTTCCGATAATCGCGAAAAAACATGGTTCAGCCAGGAGACAATATAAAAAGGCGCAGAGAAAAAATGCAATTTGCAATTTGTATATGGGATAACTAGGGCTACAGTTTCACCCATAATATTTAAAACGCATTGCTTTTCCACTGCAAGAATGGTTAGGGAACTCGCCTCAGAGTACGTACATCGCCCGTCTTGTTACAAACGACTCTACTGATATATCCACCACTTTTCCTAAATCGATTGCCAGTTCATCAAAATAAAGTTTCTTTGATTAGACTGAGAATTTACATAATAAAGCACTGGGTTATCCAAACTTTTCCATAAGACAAAGAGAAAAGATCCCCCATAATAAAATAGCATTAGCATTAAATCTAAGTGAACTATTTTTTCGATATTTGAAAGTCTCAGAGAAATAACTGTGTGGGACTGCGATAGAAGACATGAAGAAAATGTCTTCAAGTCCTTAAATTCACATACAGATAATGATGGGTTTTCCGATTTATTCCGTATTTTCCAAGGTCTACCTCTGTTGCGGCGTCTTTTGGTTCATACAGCAGAATAGATTTCTGTACTCTTTCACAAGTCATTCTGTTCAAACGGTTCATCCAGGTCGTGATAGTTATCTCTCTCAGTTTATACCAATGGAATTTTCCATTTTATCCATCTTCATTCGCAGTACGGTTCAAATGAAATTTCACGGCTGTACTTAACAATGTTGGAACGTACAAAAACCTTGTAACAAAACGTGCACTAATCTAGACTTTTCCCCCCTACTCCATTTGGTCGTAATATGACATAACATATACAGTAGCATCGATATTGACATGTATTCCACTAATTCATTATGCAATTTTCTGTAATTTCTGTTAAAAATCAACACTGTACACAGCCCTACAGCTTTCATCGGAAAATGTTTTGACATGGTGTAGTCCCTGCTCACTTACTTACTTCATGGAGCAGAGTCCTTCTTGAGAAGCTAACCGGTTTTCAGCTAGTCAAGAAATTCCCCGCATTTTATGGAACCCGAAGGTTCATTACCGCATTCACAAGTGACCGCCACCTGTCCCTATCCTGAGCCAGCTCGATGCAGTCCACACCCCCACATCCTACTTACTGAATATCAATCTGAATATTATCCTCGAATCTATGCCTGGGTCTTCCAAGTGGTTCTTTCCCTCAGGTTTCCCCACCAAAACTCTGTATACTCCTCTCCTCTCCCCCACACGGTCTACATGTCCCGCCCATCTCATTCTTCTCGGTTTTATCACCCGAAAAATATTGGGTGAGGAGTATGGATCATTAAGCTCTATTTATATGTAGTGTTCTCCACTCCCCTGTTACCTCGTCACTCTTAGGCCCAAATATTCTACTCAACACCCTATTCTCAAATACCCTCAGCCCACGTTTTTCCCTCATTGTGAGCGACCTAGTCTCACATCCACACACAACATCAAGCAAAATTATGGTTCTGCGTATCTTGACCCTTAAATTTTTGGATAGCAAACTGGAAGACAAAAGATTCTGCACCGAATAATAGCAAGCATTCTCTGACTTCAATCTGTTCTTTATTTCTTCCTAAATAGAATTTTATTTGTTTAGGTTGTTCCCAAATATTTGAACTGTTACACCCTTTCAGAGGAACAATTATCATTCTTTATATTGTGACTTCGTCCTGCATTCTGGTCTTGAGACATGACCATGTACTTGGTTTCATCAGCATTTACTTTTAGTCCAGTCTCCTTGCTAGCAATTACTAAAGCTTCTGCGTTTGTACGCCCTATTTTCAACGAAATAAAGGCAAGATTATTTATAACTCCAATCAATTTGATACCTGTAACAGTACTGAATTTGTAGCAGTAGATATTAGGCCTGTACGGGAGCTGGACAGCGTAGTAAGTACACGAAGTGGCTAGATTATGGGCATGATGATCCGGGGTTCGTCTACCGGCAGGGGCAAGTGATTTTTTCTCTTAACCAAAACGTGCACACCGATCCTGCCACCTAACTAGCCGTACATTAAATGAGAAACAGAGGCTTTTTCCCCAAGAGTAAATCAGCCGGGTGCAGCTTCATCTAGTACCGAAATTAAGAATGAATGGAGCTGTTCCTCCCCCCCTCTTCGGTATACATTTATTACACGTAAACCGACATCTTTACTTTTTAAATATTACGCCTATATCTGCAATAAACAAACAAAGCAACTGCGTAAAGAATGCACTCGGATTTTGTAGGCGCTATATGATCGAAAGGAATACACGTTTCCGTTGCTGAGCAAAAAAGAAAGTGATTCAAAGTTTCGTTGGTGTTAACTATGCTGCTCTGTGTAACGCGAAGCATTCACACTGCCGTGTGCTGGGTAGAGGCGCAGAGGCCGCTACAGGTTCTTCACCCCGCGGTCACTCGTAACGGGACCAGCGTCGCGTGGCACACCGGATACAACGCACATGTCCGATGTGTCCACATCAAGAAAACCAGTGGATCGAATTGAAACACTAATGCACACTTTCTTATGTCGTCACTTACACCACGGGGTCTAAGTGGAGATTTCATACGGAGTAATGTGCAAAACCACGAATTCAGGGTGCAGCTGACAAGTGTTCAGTCCTAGCGAGAAACTTTACTGGCGTCAAACTGTGCGCACAAAATACAACACTGAATTTTATAACAATTATTAACTTAAGTTATAGTTCTTGTTAGTTTCACAATACTTTATAGGAAGCATTCGCAGAAAGTTAAACACATCAAAGGGGCACGAGTTCTTCTGAGGGCTTCAAGTATTTACATTATATAAGGCCTTCTCTATTGTACGCTTTATACCTCTGATATCTTGGAATATTTAAGCTCGGTTCTTAAGCAAAAAAATCAGACCTCTCACTTTGCAGGCCCAGGCTCGTTTCCACGTCAGTCTACAAGGGATTTGTGGTGGACAGATTGGCTCTGCAACGGGGACTTCGGTCTTCCTTTTCGGTATAATTCCACTAATGCTTCATACGTAATACAACACGCTCATCTACCATCGACGTTTTACAGAACAGTCTTAGCAGCTGTAACGTCGTTAAATGGATAACTTATCTCAATCTCTCTCCCTCTCGCCAGTTTATGCTTCTCGCGAGGGCCACACTCTTGCAGAAACACACGAATAATCCTTAGTTACCGCAGACCGGGCCGACTACATCCCACGGTCTGATGCTGCGTCGCCTGCACCCAGTTATCTCTTGGCAAGGAGAAAGTTGCCGAATAGTCATACAGATAAATGACAGAAAAGCAGACAAATGCTACACGAATAACAGTGGTTGGTTGATTGGTTGGTTGGTTGGTTGTGGACCTTTCGTTGATTGACGTGTATGTCGGCTAAACATTATACAGGTAAGCTCCACGCATTCTGCCCTATTTATTTAGTACAATAAACTGCTCCCGCCAGTTCCTCCTTTTACTATTTCACGTCGAACACCAAAAACGCTGTAACCATCTTGATATGAAATTGTTTGTTCAAAACCACTCGATTAACAGCCTCCCAGATTTTTCCTACTTCCTGCCACTCCATCCTGTGTGGTGCTGGGTACATATCGCACACTTTCTTCCTTCTCGTTTTCTGAGGTAACTTCTTCTGAAGTGTGTGTATGTGTGTATGTGTGTGTGTGTGTGTGTGTCTTTGCCATTAAAAGGTGAAAGTGGAAGCAGCTTTTACTTTCTTATGAACGATGTAACATTACAGAAAAAGGAATAAGCATGCAAAGTGCATGTGTATAATAACAGTGGTTCTTGTAGCAACTTTCTCCAGTTCCAGCAATGGAAAGTGGCCAAAAGAAAGTCATCTCACACACGACGAGCTAAGACCATTAAGGCTATTAAACGGAATGCCACAACTCGTTTGTTCCTTGAGTTGTTTTACAATGCTGTATCAAACTAAAACATTATGTAATAGAAAATATGGCAGATGACAGCATGGATGCTCATGGTTGTTAGGGAAGTGTGGGGAAATGAAATCGTCGGGTGGAAGTGACATTGTAGTTCGGTTATCTGCACATTCAATCTGGCGTCTGCACAGTATTTTACGTCATAAACGATCCCGTTTCTCTTCAGTATCGGTCGCAGTTCATTAAAAAGGTTTATATGTTTCAAAGTTCCATTTTTCATTACAATTATGTGTTACGTAGGATTGCTAAAGTACTGGCATTGGAAGTAACTAAGTAATATGAACTACGTAAAACCTCCATTCCGACACATTTCAATGAACTGTAGAGTAAAAGACTTTGTCGGTGTTAAGTTTCATCTCGAGAGGTTTCCCTATGGCCGTCGTCTGGACGGATATCCGGGATAACGCAGTCGATGTATTGACTAGGCTAAGCGCTGAATGACTGAGGAACCGTGATTGTTTCCTGGTGGGACAGAGAGGTTTGTGTCTTCTCCGAAAGCGTCCAGACCGGCTCTGTGTTCCACCCAGCCTCATGTTCGGAGAGAAATGGAGGCGGACGGGCTGTCAAGCTGACCGTTCAGAAAATGTAGTTCCGAGATTAAGAATGAGTGGAGTCACCTCAAATCCTTCATACGCCTGCATGGTATGCACAGGAGCAACTGTATCTCTGTTTCACACCCATATATTAGTATGTTATTAATTTTTTTCCCTAGATCAATTAACGATGCTGTGAAAGGTAAGGGTAAAGTTTTCCCGTTACAGACCCATTGTGGCCCAGAGGGTGGGTAGAGGTATAGCTCTACTCTTCCATGACCGCGGCACTAGAAGGGGGTGAGTGGTCAGCAACAGGCCCCGGCCGCACTTTACCCCCGGGAAAGACCAGGTACCAATTTTACAGGAGGATGGATGGGCCCCAGGGCCGGTCTGGACGGGCGGAAAGTCTCGTCCCACCGGGATTCGATCCCGGACCGTCCAGCCCGTAGTCAGTCGCTATACCGACTGAGCTACCAATTAACGATGTTGTATTATCGAAAATGTAATACATAATCGGATGATAGTGACAGGCAAATGAATTGGAAAGGATATGGAAGAAAGCGGTCGTAGCCTAAATGAAATATTATTCCGTTCTTCTTTTGGAGATACTAAGATATACCATGCAAATCTCAGTCAGTGTAGTCGGTGCTCTGACATGAATTCGAAAAACACATCCCCCGAATAAAAATCTATAAAATTACGCTACCGGTGCGGCGGACCACATAACAATAATACGGCTCTGTGCTGTGAGATATCTCATATTTGTTGAGCACTGGAACAACAAGTTTCAGCATGCAATAAATGAGTGAGTTAGGTCTAACTCATACATAATGCCAGAAGACAGAAAAAGGAATGAAGTTCACGACGGCTTACTCTAAGCCCCGTGCTTTTCGGCAACTTATCGTACATACCTGCGTCAATGCGCAGTCCATACCTGTAGGCGCGAACAAGTGTACAGACAGCGGTTGGCTAGACTGCCATCAAGCAGATTACAGTACACAGGTAACACAAGAAATCTCGACCGGAAATAATCTTGAGGTACTTTTCTCCATCTCGCATCCTCATATCCTATTTTGTTAAAATTCATTTTAATAAATAATTCAGCCTGCCACGACACGTAGACGCGTTGCCTGCGGAGCTTATTGCCTTCATCTTCAGGATAGCCCAATAAGACTGAAATTCTGATCAGCACAGCTGTGGGAACGTCAAAACTTGCATTCATTTTACTGGTCACAATCCATCTCTTTCTCGTTCTTCTAAGAGATAATTTTTCCGAGAAATTTCTGTGACACCTTCTAGATTGCTTGCCTTCCCAACTGAGCTACAAATGCAGTCTACCATCAGTTCCTACATTTCATCACCCTCACAGAAATAGTGGCGTGTAATTCTAGATTAGTCTTTTTTTTTCTTTTTTTTTCTTCTTCTTTTCCTTGTAGACTGGTTGGGTTGATAATCTCCATACTTGCACAAATTCAAATACAGATACACGTCGTACAAACAAGCAAACCCCTAGTTAATTAATACACAGTGCGTTGAACTGCTCATTTGCAGACACCCGGCAGGTCACTGATTTACACCAACTGCACATCACATTAATTTCAGAACCAAATTAATATACTGGAAACAAAATTAAAATTAATTGTTACAATCAAAATAAAATAAAAATGACAGCACTTTTTTTTATAATTACTCTCAAAATCTCCCGTCCTTCCATTTAAACATCTAAAGACTAAAATATTCAAAATCATATTTTTTGCCTTTGTAATGGTAACGAAGTTTCCTGAGGACATAAATTGAGGGTGACTGAAAAAATGTCGAGGAAAATATTTCGACGTAAGATAGACAGACAGGAAGTAACAAAACAGAAAAAAACATTATGAAGAAATTGGGTACATAGAGAAATCTCTTAAATTATAAAAATTGGAACAGATTTCGAAGCATCTGAACCTCCAGAAATTTATTATTGTTATTATTATATTTTTGTTACGCTGGACTTGATACTAGTGTGTTTACACTGGGAATCCCTTATTCAAGAAGACTGAATCATGATGCTTGTATTTATTAATATTTTTAGGCACACAATAAAGTGTCAGTTTACTGTGGGTACTGTTCAGTATGCACGTAATAACTTTCCTCTGAATAGATTTAATCGTAGTTTGTTTGTTATGTTTCTGTGTATTTCACTTCTTCTGTGGTTGTTATATTTTACATGCTGGCATGTTACAAGCTTTAGTTGTGCAAATGACCTAATAAATTAAATAAATTATTATTATTATTATTATTATACCAAAATTAATTATGGATTGGATACCACGGGAGAGAAGGAAAAAAGGACGTACAAGAAAAACGTGGATGGAAGAAGTCCAAGCAGCCATGACAACAAGAAATTTAGAACCAGATCAATGGAGAAACAGAGACGAATGGCGTATGGCTTCCAGAAGCCGGCGACAGCTCTTAAAAAACCGGACAGATAGGTATATTATTATTACGTTATTATTTCCAGATGCTTCAGTGTGTTCTAATATAAGATTTCGTTAGGAAAACTCTGTTTGCATGAGATTTCACGGTATTACATGTTCATATACTGCAAAGAGCACGTTGGTTGTCTTTTATGGTATTAACGTCTACCTTACCCGGCTGTTAGCAACTCCTGCGGCACAAGGAGTAGTATGGGTGACCTGCACTTAGTCCTATTCCCATATACTTGCTTTTTCTAATTGCGACATTTACGATTTTATTTTTTTTTTTGCCAAGTGGAATGCATATCTATTGACAGGATGTTGGTATCAGCTAATTAATAAGACGCAAGCTTTTTTTCCGGAAGCTCCAGATGCCACTAACAAGTGGAGAATTTCAATATAGCAGAACAAAATAACGTCGAATTTAAATGCGTGATTTCAAATGGTACGTCCTATATTTGATTGCTGTGCTGTAGAGACTACAGTAAGTGGATGCCACTTTGTAGCACTGCGGCAGCAGGGTAA
>Ga0131853_10022281_pt1 | contig 11467 bp, 10 predicted proteins | sample TergutLab28metaG_FD_92764 | JGI IMG/M metagenome (GOLD analysis project Ga0131853, IMG submission 92764) | Labiotermes labralis P1 segment gut microbial communities from Petit-Saut dam, French Guiana - Lab288 P1 (version 2) (version 2) | ecosystem: Host-associated > Arthropoda: Insects >...
CCTATCAAATGATAGGCTTTTTAGCTATTGTATTAGATTTTCGCGGATATATTTGGGGAGTTTCATATAATTTGCGTATGAAAATTAGCGAACGGCCCATTTCATTTTTCCCTAAAGCAAATTTTTCTACCCTCTCAAAACTACCTCCCAAAACTTCTATTACCTTTTGGGCTGTTTCAAGTTCTTCATTATATGCCCCGCTTTTATAGGCTGCAAAAACACCGCCGGTTTTAACATAGGGCAAGGCATATTCACAAAGAACAGGCAGCGAAGCCACCGCCCGCGATACAGCTATATCAAAACTTTCGCGCAAACCTGTTTTTTTAGCAAAATCTTCAGCCCTTGCTGAGATGGTCTTAACATTTTTGAGGTTAAGCTTTGTAATAACCTCATCCAAAAACATTATCTTCTTAGCGCGTGAATCCATAAGGGTCACATCTAAACCACTTTCAAAAATACCAAGAACCATACCGGGCAAACCGGCTCCTGTCCCTATATCTATAAGTTTTTTACCGCTTAAATTTTCAAACTTTGACAGCATAAGCGAATCAACAAAATGCTTTAAGACAATCTGCTGTGGTTCTGTAATGGTGGTAAGGTTAATTTTCTCATTCCAAAAAAGCAGCAAATCCATATACTGAGTAAGCTGTTGAACTGTTTCTGAGTTTAAATTAATGCCATGTTCATTATAAGTTTTATCCATACTCGCCTCATCTTTTGGGAGATTTAAATAATAGATCCCTGCAAAGCCTCTTCTCTGTCTATACTATAAATCTTCCACTTTCCAAATCGGTCCGGTTCTTTAAGCATACTAATACTAAAAAGCTCTGCTTTGCCATTATCCATTACAAGAAATGCCTTATCAATGCAATTTTTTGGATTTTCATGGTAAGCTGTTTTAAGCACATAGCTTACACATAATTTTGATTTTGTAAGCAGTACATCTGACAGCTCTTCAAGGTCAATACGGTCTAAATAATTTTTACTTATATAGAGCGCTGCATCTTCCGGCCGCTCACAGCGCAAGGCTTTAAGAAAACAGTCCATGGTATACTCACCTGTATCTCTGAAATCAAGAGAAAAACAAGGCCCTTTATTTTTGTCTATAAAGGGCAAAAACAATGGCTTTTTTCCAAAATCTATGTCTGTGTACAATTAAATTCCCCCTTGCTAATACCAATCTAAATGTTTCTGATTAGTATTGTGTCATAGTCAGGCTATAGGCCACATAAACAGCTTGACTATGTATGACTTTATGCGCGAGCAAATCAATATTTCAACCAGTAGCGATTCGCTATGCAGCAAAGTATAGGGGAAATCATTTCTACACTATATGCCTGATTTCTCCGCTTAGTGCATGTATAATCATACTGATTGTTCCTAAGGATAGAGACAAATTTGTGCTTGCATGAAATTTGTCTCTATCCTTAGGAAGTAAGCTGCAGCGCTAGCGCTGTAGCTTTAATCAAAGAAAAATATAGAATGATTTTATCTATATTTTTCTTTGATATCAGTACAACTCTCATTTCCCCTTTAAATAAACCATAATAACCGAAACATCAGAAGGCGTTACACCACTTATACGGGCAGCTTGGCCAATGCTTAAGGGCCTTATCTCTAAAAGCTTTGCCCTGGCTTCCAAGCGTAATCCTTTTATGTCGTTATAATCAATGTTTGCGGGAAGGATATCTTCTTCCATTTTCTTAAATTTTTCAACCTGTTTAAGCTGTTTCTCAATATAACCTTTATATTTAATTTGTACATTAACCTGCTCTTTTTCTGCCGGGGTTAGCCCCGGTCTGCCGGTGTCCAGTACCTGAAGCTTTTCATAGTCAAGCTCCGGCCGTTTTATAAGCTCTGAAAGTTTTATACCGCTCACAATTTCTGTGGAATTTTGCTCCGCTAAGAACTCATTAACCATAGAATTTGGCGAGAGTATTAACTTTTCTACTCTTTGTATCTCACTTTCAACTACTGTTTTTTTCCGAGTAAAGCCTTCATACCTATCTTTAGAAATAAGACCAAGCTCATAAGCAAGAGGGCTTAGTCTCATATCAGCATTATCCTGGCGCAAAAGCAGCCTGTATTCGGCGCGGCTGGTAAGCATACGGTAAGGCTCTTTTGTGCCCTTGGTTACGAGGTCATCTATCAAAACCCCTATATAGCCTTGTGATCTGTCAAGAATAATGCCGGGCAAGCCCTGAACAAGGCGGGCGGCATTAATACCCGCCATTAAACCTTGAGCCGCCGCTTCTTCATAACCGGAGCTACCGCTAAACTGGCCCGCAGAGAATAAGCCTTTTATCTCTTTAAACTCTAAGGTAGGTTTAAGCTGTATGGGGTCAATAGCATCATACTCTATGGCGTATCCTGAGCGTATAAACCTACAGTTTTCAAGACCGGGCAGAGTTTTATACATTTCTTTCTGCACAGATTCAGGCAGTGACGTACTCATACCTTGAACATACATCTCATCAGTATTTTCACCCTCAGGCTCAACAAAGACCTGATGGCGCTCTTTATCGGCAAAGCGAAGCACCTTGTCCTCAATAGAAGGGCAGTATCTGGTAGCGGCCCCTTCAATCATCCCTGTATACATGGGCGAGCGGTGAAGATTAGCTCTGATTATCTCATGTGTTTTTTCATTGGTGTATGTTAAATAACAGGGCAGCTGAACTCGCGATATATCTTTATTTTCATTCTCAAATGAGAAAGGAATTATGGGGCTTTCACCATCTTGCACTTCCATTTTAGAAAAGTCCACAGATTTTCTGTCAATTCTTGCCGGAGTACCTGTTTTGAAGCGGTAAATAATTATACCTAAGCTTTTTAGCCTCTTACTTAAACTCTCGGAGGATTTAAGGCCGTTTGGCCCGCAGTTCATAATGGTTTCACCGTACAATATCCGTGAATTGCTGTAAGTACCTGCGGCAATAACTGCTGCAGCGCAAGAATAAAGCGCGCCGCCGCTGCCTATAAGAGCTTTTAACTTACCCTCTTCCACCACTAAATCAACAATCTCATCCTGTATTAAATAAAGATTTGCCGTAGATTCTAAGACTTTTTTCATCTCGTCCGAATAACGGCGCTTATCGGCCTGAGCACGCAGCGAATGTACCGCCGGGCCTTTACCTCTGTTTAACATACGGCTTTGTATAAAAGTTTTGTCGATATTACGGCCCATTTCACCGCCAAGGGCGTCAATCTCTCTTGCTAAATGCCCTTTTGATGAGCCGCCTATATTGGGGTTACAAGGCATCATGGCTACAAAATCTAAGTTCATAGAAAAAAGTATGGTTTTAAGCCCCATACGCGCAGCACTAAGAGCCGCCTCACAACCGGCGTGCCCCGAACCTATTATGCAAATATCTGATTTTTCAGCCGGGTATGTCATAATTATTTCCCCAAACAAAATTTCGAAAATATTCTATCTATTATATCATCTTCAAGACTTTCACCTAAAATCTGGCCCAGGTATATATAAGCCTCTCTGATATCAATAGCCGCAATATCTGCGCTAAGGCCGTCTTCTAAGGTAGATATAGCCCCATTTACATGATAGAGGGCTTTTTTAAGAGAATCCATATCTCTTGTATTACTAATCATGGCTGTATTTTCAAGTGTCAGCCTGTTTTTGGCAAAAAGATTGTAAATAGCAGCAAAAAGCTTGTCTATGCCGGAATTTTGGGCAGCTGAAATTTGGGCGGCGCTCTCATAAAGTTCACGAAAATTATGTGGAAAACTGCCCGGCTCTAACTTCCGCTCCAAATCCACCTTGTTTATTATAAGCATTATATTTTTATTGCTAAGAGCTATTAAATGATCTAAATCTTCAGCATCTAAGGGGGATGAAGCGTCTAATACATAAAGCAGCAAATCCGCGTCCTTTGCATATTCCAAACTTTTAGCCACACCTAAAGATTCAACTATATCATCTGTATCTCTAAGACCGGCGGTGTCTACAATATTTAAGGGGATACCGCGTACATTTACACTTTCCCGCAGAACATCCCTCGTTGTGCCGGGTATTTCGGTGACAATAGCCCTTTCACTGCCCAGTATGCGATTTAAGAGTGAGGATTTACCCACATTTGGCCGGCCTAATATCACTGTTTGTAGGCCTTGTGATAAAATAATACCCAGCTCGCCGGATTCAATGAGTTCAGTAATACGTTTTTTTATTTCATTTAAAGTTTCTTTTTGTTCCGGCAAACTTTCAAGGTCCATATCATATTCAGGATAGTCAATGGCGGCCTCTACTCCGGCAAGCAGATTAAGAAGCTCTTCCCTAATTTTATATATACCGGCCGAAAGCCTGCCTGAAAGCCTGTTAAGGGCCTGATTATGAGACAGTTCGGTTTTGGAATTTATGATATCAATAACCGCTTGAGCCTGACTTAGATCAATACGGCCATTTAAAAAGGCACGTTTTGTAAACTCACCAGGCTCTGCCAAAGATGCACCGGCGCTAAGTACAGCCGCCAATATCAGCTCAGCAGACTTAAGCCCGCCATGAGATGAGATCTCTACCACATCTTCTCTGGTATAGCTTCTAGGGGCTTTCATAATGCTTAGCATACATTCATCTAAAACTTGCCCATCATTTACTATATGGCCGTAATACAGCCTATGGCTTAGATAAGCGCATTTATCAGAGGCAGGTTTAAACAAAGATTTAGCTATTTTTAAAGCATCTTTGCCTGAAAGCCGTATAATCGCAATACCGCCGCCTATAGCGGTAGATATGGCGGCGATGGTATCTGAGGGCTTATTATCCATAAAAAACTTCCCTTTTTTAAAAAAGCTCAAAACCCTTAAGGCTTTGAGCTTTTAAAAGTTTATACAGTATAATCAATTAGCGGTCACTATAGGGTTCGAGAAGCCAAGTCGAAACTGAGAACTCTCCAAACTGAAGAAATGCTTATTATGTGTGTTACACCATGTCAAAAGAATAAGGATTCGGTTCCGATTACTATACCCAATATAGTCGCTAATAGGTGAAACATAATGTTATTGATTGTGAAATATTTTTTTTCGTCGGTGAGTCTTTCCATGTCTAAAAACAGTACACGAAAAAACATACAAAAATTTGCAAATAGTATCCATAAAAGAATTACAGCGATTTTCGTTAAAACTTCATTCATTGAGCCGCCCCGCATAATATAAACTTAGCGATCCTGCAACAATTCTACTTAATGCCTTTCTTGACGCTCGTATCTGTCAGATCTATCAGATCTGTCATATTTAAGCGAGATAACAACATTTCTAAAAGGCTCATCCCCTTGGCTGTAGGTTGAAATTTGCCTGTCACTTTGAAGGGTTGCATGTATTATACGCCTCTCATAAGGGTTCATAGGTTCAAGTATAACCGATTTTCTTTGGGCTTTTACTTTTTTAGCTAAGTTACGCGCCAAATTTTCTAAAGCTTCTTTGCGTTTTGTTCTGTAGTTCTCCGTGTCTAAAGTTATGGAAATATAGGGCATATCACCTTTATTCACAACAAGATTGAGAAGATACTGTATACAATCCAGTGTTTGCCCTCTTTTGCCTATTAAAATGCCTAAATTATCGCCTATTAAGTTAACATTCATGTGACGAGCATCATCAGAAGTATCAATTTCAATACCAATAGATATACCCATAAGTACAGTCATTTCTTTCAAAAATTCCATAGCTCTTGTTTGGGGACCAGGTTTTTTTGCAACTAAAACTTTAGCAAGTTTGCTGCCCAGCCCTAAAAACCCCTTTGAACCTGCTTCAAGTACTGTAATATCAACTTGTGATCTTTCACATTTTAAAATCTGCAGAGCTTCTTCTACTGCTTCTTCCACAGTTTTACCCGATTTTTCAATACTGTCCATAATTATCCTCCTAGGGTGGTTGCCTGTGTCTTGTTAAGAGATAAATGCTAAGCCGCTGCTTCGGCTTTTTTACGATTAAAATATTTTGTAGTAAAGTGCTGTTGAATAATTTGAATTACAGAACCCGTAACCCAATAAAGGCCAACACCGGCAGGCATACCAAAGGTAATAGCCCCCATCATAGCCGGCATTACTATAAGCATCATATTTTGCTGCATTTTAGCGTTAGGACTGTCAGATTTTGGTGTTTGCTTTTGTTGCATCCAACTTGCCAGAAACGTAAATATAACACAGAATATGGGAATTAGCATAGCGGGAAAATTAAAACCAACATTTTCAACAAGGGTTATGCCCATAAAATATTCTGTGGCTATCTTCGAGTCCAAAACCGGCTGTATCTGAGCGGCAGCATCGGCGGGAAGGCCGCCCATAAGCACATCCCAATCGGCCGGGGTGAATCTGGCGAGAACCTTTGAGAGATCAGCATAATCCGCCAAATTAAGCCACATGTTATCGGGAATCTTAGTAAGGGCAAGATTTTCAACCAAAGTAAAATTCTCAACATTCATAGCAAGATCGCCGCTTACTTCAAAAAGTTCAATAATGTTTATAGCAAGTTCATTATAAATTTGGCCCAATCTCTGTACAAATCTATAGGGCTGATTCATTATGTAAAACAGCGCCATAAATATAGGGAATTGGATAAATATAGGTACACAGCCTGAAATAGGGTTTGCACCGTTTTCTGAGTAAAGCTTATTTATTTCTTGGCCCATTTTTTTCTGAGAATCCGGATCTTTTTGGTTTTCATATTTTTTCTTTATTCTCTCCATTTCAGGCTGAAGCTTTTGCATAGCCTGCATGGATTTTTGGCTTTTAAAAGTAAGGGGAAAGGTCAAAACTCTGGCAGCTAAAGTCAAAAATATAATAGATATCCCCAAAGTATGCGCTTCACCCGGTGTTATGGCATAAGCTATGTTGTACATAAAATCTAAAATAGCACCGAAAAACGACGACAACGGGCCTATAATCGGCCCCGGTTCAGCTTGAACTAAGTTTCTTTGCGCAAACAATTATTTTCCTCCTAAAATATGTTACATCCACTAATTAATAAATAGCAAACATCACGGCACAGGATCATAACCGCCTTTCGAAAAGGGGTTACAGCGCACAATACGCCACAGACCCAGTAATAATCCTTTCAGAGCGCCATGTTTTTCAATAGCAGCATAAGTATAACCCGAACAGCTTGGATAATATTTACACCTTGGCATAAGCATTGGTGATATACATTTTCTGTAAAATGTAATTAGCAAAAGCATAAGCTTACTAAACACACAGCACCTCATTAAAAGGACATATTTTAAGCTTTCAAATCTAAATTATGTTTTTTATAAAGATGCCAGACAGCGCTTTTAGCCTCATCGAAATTAATACCTTTGCAAGAAGGTCGCGCTAAAATTACAATATCATAACTTAGCCCTACCTTACTTTCTAAAAGCCGCACAGATTCTCTTAAAAGCCTTGTAACCCTGCTTCTAACGACAGATTTACCGACTTTTTTACTCACTGAAAAACCTATTCTGTTAAAGCCTAAATTATTAGGCAGAACAAACATTACAATAAGACGATTGGCAATAGATTTGCCCCTATTGTAAACAAGGCGAAAATCATAATTTTTTTTGAGAGAAACTGTGTTTTTCATAAAAAATAAGTCCCGATAGCCGCCTTTTACGCGTTTTTGCTTCTTTAAATTTCTATACAAACAAGCTACAAAAAGACCACATTAAGCGGTCTTAAGAATTAAACCTTAATTAATGAAAGTTTGGAGCCTATTAAAATTACCCGAAGAGCTAAGTGCTTATGGAATAAAAATAGGCCCATAAAAACTAAGAACCTATCCAACAATAAGGAATATCGATATTTTTCCATCATTTTTCATAATACATCAAGTCAGCGAGAACCTTCGCGACGAATGTTTAGCGGCGCGAAGTTCGAGCGGTTTTTTGCAAAGCAAAAAAGACATCGTCACCTCAACCTTGCGTACTTTTCAAAGTAGGCGCCGGTTTTCGGCTCCTCGTACTACTAATGCGTTTTAGGGCTTCGCCCAAAAAGCGCTTTCCTTAGATGTAAGTGCTTTTTTCGCTTTGCGAAAAAACACATTAAATGTTTACGAAAAATATCTTTGTTGTTATTATTGGATAAACTCTAAGCTGAGAGAATTTTTCTGCCTTTTCTGCGTCTTCTCTGAAGGACTTTTCTTCCATTACTAGTTTTCATACGCTGGCGAAATCCATGTACTTTCGATCTTTGCCTCTTCTTAGGCTGAAACGTCATTTTCATCTTGTTACACACCTCCAAAGCGCTTTAGCGCTAAAACTTCCACCATTATATTAAAAAACCTTTAGCCCGTCAAGAAAAACCTTTGATAAGCTGTGGAAAAAGAACAAGAATATAAATTTATAATATAAAAAAATCACCTGGAGAACTTATCGACTTATTTCGCGTAGAGTTATCTAAGTAAATCAGCGGTCTCAGATGAAATTGACAACAAGAATGATTTTTTAAACTTTAAGCAATTCAGCCGTTAAGCAATCTTTTGTTTTCTTTATGAGGAACAAATATTTTATTGCTAAAGCTTACTTATTTTGATATTCTTTTACAAATCAATAGTTTAAATTAAGTTTTCCACATTTAGTGGATAACTTTGTGTATAACTTTTATATTTTCAAGAAAATCATTTAAAATTCCATATTTAAACTGTGGATAAACTTAAATATCAAGGAGAATTACCTATGTCTGCTATTACACAAGAAAGCTGGTCTGAAGCACTGCCAATAATGGAGGATATATTTACTGAGGTAACTTATGGTACTTATATTGAGAGGCTTAGACCTCTTTATATTAAAGATAACATATTTTACTTATACATAGAAAGTAATTTTCACAAAGTAACTATTGAGCAAAAATACTTAAAAGATGTTACTAAGGCACTGCGTATAGTTATGGACACAGATATTGATGTGAAATTGGTTTCTGATGATAATATAGATAAGAATGGTAATATAGTTGACCATGAACCTCCTAAAATACGTACAAAAATTAAAACAAATCTCGTACCTAAATACTTATTTGAAACCTTTGTAGAAGGTACTTCTAACCAGTTGGCATATGCTACTGCACTTGCTGTATCTGAGTCTCCAGGTCAGACCACTTATAACCCGCTTTTTTTATACGGCGGTGTTGGCCTTGGTAAGACCCATTTAATGCACTCTATAGGCAACAGGGTTTTGCAGCGCGATCCTGAAAGTTTGGTACTTTACTGCTCTGCTGAGGAGTTTATGAATGAACTTATAACTTCTATCAGAACAGGTAAAAATCAAGCTTTCAGAGATAAATACAGAGATATTGATGTACTTTTAATTGACGATATACAATTTCTTTCTGATAAAGAAGGTACTCAGGAAGAGTTTTTTCACACCTTTAACAGCCTTTATAATTCAGGTAAGCAACTGGTAATTTCATCTGACCAACCCCCAAAAGAGCTTAAAACCTTAGAAGACAGGCTTAGGTCACGTATAGGATGGGGGGTTGTTGTTGACGTTACACTACCTAATTTTGAAACAAGAAATGCTATACTCAAACGGAAAGCAGATCAAATAGGTATTGATGTTTCTGATGAAATTACAGAATTTATAGCTATGAGTGTTGTATCAAACATACGGGATTTAGAAAGCGCACTGAATAAGGTTTGCGCTTACTCATCGCTTTCACGTAAAGAAATTAGTTTGGATTTGGCAAAGGAAGCACTTAAAGATATAATTGACCCTGTGGAAAAGCATGAGATTACTGTGGAATATATTCAAAAGATTGTATCAAATTATTTCAACCTGCAAGAAGATGATATACGCTCTAAAAAACGCTCACAAAACATAGTATATCCAAGGCAGGTAGCCATGTACCTTTGCCGGAAGCTTTTAAGTATATCACTGCCTAAAATAGGTGAGGGTTTTGGCGGCCGTGATCATTCAACAGTTATACACAGCTGTGATAAAATTGCAGAGCTTATTGAAAGCGACTCACAGATAAGGGCCGCTGTTATTGAAATTGAAAAGCTTATTTCATCATAATGATTTAATAGGAGACTTTGCGCGCAAGCTGATTCATACAGACAGTATACTCAAAAAAGTGGCGTTGCCACTTTTTTGAACAGAGTGAAGACTCAAGGCAGGTGTGTATAATGCCCGTGACTTTGGCTATATAAGCATATGGTTTTAAACAAGCTCTTGCACAGATAGTAATCCTTATAGGAACCAGCTTTGTAGTTGTTTTACATATTTTCAACAGTACCTACTGCTACTGCTGCTTTTAAGGAATTATTTTTTATTAATTATATATAAGGTACAGCTTATGCTTTAATTGTTTCTTGATATATGTTATACTGATTATATCTAAGTATATATCCCTAGTTCATAGCTGTATGATATTTGGATATATTTTTGTAAGACATAGGTATTTAAAGAAAAGAAAATTCCTTTTATTTATGGAGGTTATTATGAAATTTACATGTGATAAAAATGTACTTATATCTAATATAAACATAGTATCTAAAGCAGTATCAAGCCGTACAACCTTACCTATACTTGAGTGCATACTTCTTAGTGCCACTGAAAGCGGCTTAAAAATGACAGGTAATGATTTAGAAATGGGTATAGAATCATCTTATATAGAGGCACAGATAATGGAAAAGGGTTCTATTGCTTTAGAAGCCAGGCTTTTTTCTGAGATAGTGAAGCGTTTGCCTGACGATGGGTGGGTTTTAATTGAGGTTATGGAGGATAATTTAGTTATTATTAAATGCGGCAAGGCTGAATTTAAAATAATGGGTTTATCCGGTGATGAATTTCCTCTTATAACTTCTGTGGAGAAAAATAATAAGTACAGTATTGAAGGGCATGTTCTTAGAGATATGATACGTCAGACTATTTTTTCGGTGTCCTTGGACGAGTCTAAACCTGTGCTAACCGGTGAGCTTTTTGAAATAGAAAATAATATATTAAAGCTTGTGGCCGTAGATGGGTTTAGGGTGTCTTTCCGCTCTTCTGTGCTTGAAAGTGAAAATAATGATATTTCTGTTGTTGTACCTGCTAAAACTTTGAATGAGATGAGTAAAATTTTGCCTACCGATCCTGGTGCATTGGTGTCACTTTATTTTACTGATAAGCACATGCTTATTCAGATGGATGATTGTACTATGGTTTCAAGGCTTTTAGACGGTGAATTTTTAAAGTATAAGCAGATATTAGAGGTTGACTCATCAACAGTTGTTAAAGTTGACCGTAGTGAACTCTTAAAATCTTTAGACAGGGCCAGCCTTATTTCAAAAGAAACTAAGAAAAACCCTGTTAAGCTCGATATAGAGCGTGATATGGTTAAAATAAGCTCTAACACAGAGATGGGTACCTCTTATGATGAACTCTCAGTTGAAGCAGACGGCGAAACTTTAAGCATAGCCTTTAACCCAAGATATTTGATTGACGCTCTTAAAGCCATAGATGATGAATTTGTTAACATGCTTTTTACAACTGCACTCAGCCCTTGCATAA
>Ga0131853_10022284_pt1 | contig 11466 bp, 11 predicted proteins | sample TergutLab28metaG_FD_92764 | JGI IMG/M metagenome (GOLD analysis project Ga0131853, IMG submission 92764) | Labiotermes labralis P1 segment gut microbial communities from Petit-Saut dam, French Guiana - Lab288 P1 (version 2) (version 2) | ecosystem: Host-associated > Arthropoda: Insects >...
ATTTGGGTGATATAGTGTTTCTGTTCCATTTGCTTGTGGGTTCTCATTTGCATTTGCATGAATGCTAATAAAATAATCTGCTCCCCAATTATTTGCCATATTTGTTCTTTCTGTTAAACCTACGTTTTTATTAGTCGTCCTACTCATTTTTGTTTCGTATCCTCTATTTTTTAGGATTCTTTCTAATCTTAATGCCGTATCTAAATTTACATCCGCTTCCTTTAGACCTATTTGGGTATTTACTGCCCCTGGGTCTGTTCCACCATGGCTGGTATTACTTAAACCAAATTTTTTATATGTTCCACTCTATACATATTTCCCTTTCTTTGGTTTCTTTATTTTTGATTCCGATATAAATCTTGTTAATAAATTCTTCAACCATAACACGGTTTAAAGTTGTTACTTGATTATATTTTTTAATGAGTACTTCTATAGACAACTTCTTATTTTCTTTTGTAGCTTCTTTTTCAAGTTCTTCTTCTATTGTTAGTAATCTTTTCTTGAGTGTTTCAAGTTCTTCATGAAAAATATCTCTAAGCATTATAAATTCTTCTTCGCTTATAATGCCTTTCAACTTATCCTCATACATGGGTTTATATAGTTTTTGTTTGTCCTCAATTGATTTATTTAATTGTTCTATTTCTTTTTCTAAAAAAACTTTTTTCTTGTCTGTTTTTTCTTCTAATTTTTCATAATCTTGTAAAGCGGTTTCAATTGATGACTTATCACTATATTTTTTAATAATTTTGTTTATTTCATTGACAATTAACTCTTCTAAGTAGTCTAATCTTATTGCATATTTATTTTCACAAGATGCGTTTTTTTGGTTAGATTTGCAATTTAGATAATAGTATACATTGCCATTACTTTTACCAACATTTTTAGAAAAAACTTTTTGACATTCACTACAATATACTTTGCGGGAAAGAACATGCACTTCACCATTTTTTTGTTGTCTTGTTCTTTTTCTAAATAAAGATGAAACTGTGTTCCATGTTTCCATATCAATTATTGGTTCATGACAGTTTTTAATAATTGTCCAATCTTTTTTGGCTATTTGTTTAGATTTTTGATTTTTATAACTGATGTTAGTTCTTTTTCCTTGAACCAAACTACCGATATAAGTTTCATTTTGTAACATTTTACAAATAGTGTTAGAGTTCCAAGCGTTTTTATCACCTGCCAAACTACAAATAAAATTGCTACCATTTAATTTCTTATATTCAATAGGACTTGGCACGCCTGTTTTATTTAGGTAAATTGCAATTGCTCTGTAACCTTTACCGCTTACGTACATTTCAAAAATAGCTCTTACTATGTTGCTTGCCACATCATCAATTATTAGTTTGTTCTTGTTTTCAGGGTGTTTCTTGTAGCCATATGGAGCAAAAGCACCGACAAACTCGCCTTTTTCTCTTTTGTGTTTGAAGGTTTTTCTAATGTTGTCTGATAAATCTTCTAAATACCATTCATTTATTAGACCATTTATCTGCCTTGATTTTTTGTTTCCTGCTATTTCTGTGTCGGCATTATCTACGATACTTACAAAGCGAATTTGCCACTCTATAAATTTACCATGGATATAATGTTCAATCACTTCTAATTCTCTTGAAAATCTGGATTGACTTTTACAAAGTACAATATCAATTTTGCCATTTTCACAATCTTCTAGCATTTTCTTAAATTCAGGGCGATTTTTATCACCCCCAGAATAGTCATCATCACTATAGATATTGAAAATTTCCCAACCTTTTTCAAGAGCATAAGAGATTAGCATGGATTTTTGGTTTTGTATGCTTTCGCTATCGTCTGTTTTTCTTTTTTTGTCTTTGTCCTCGTCTGATAACCTTGCATAAATAGCGACTTTTTTCATATATAGTTACCTTTTCTATATATGAGTGGGTTTTAACTATATAATAATAAATTTCCCTAGTTATATTATAGCAAACCTTTGTATTAATTTCAAGCTTTATCCCTAATAAATATCAGTATTTTTGCCCATTTTAGATTAAAGTTTTTCTTAGTTTCTTCATCTGTTTCAGATTTGAAAATATGTTTAACTTTAAAATTCATAATAAAACCCCTCATATTAATTTTTATATAATTAAATTAATGCAAGGAATCTTTTATATATGCGTGTCTAAACAAATTTATTTTTTGGTTTTTATGTCGCTAAAATCAAAAAATATTTCTTTTTCTTCGGTTGGTATAACTTTCTTAACTGGTTCTTTTTTAGGCTCTATCAGCACTTTATGGCTTTTCACTATATTGTTTGTACATGCTTTGCTTTCTGTAGTAGCTTTTATAGTTTTCTTCATTGGATAATTATGTAATATATCGTTCGTAAAATAAAAAGCTTGCACTTCAATAAAATTATCATCTTTAACAATAAAACGCCCTTTAATGTTTTTTAAAGTGCTTGCCTTGTCATTTCCTATCATAATTCTACTGGGTTCTTTATCAACAAACCGCCCACAAATACGAAAGGGAACATTATTTTTAATTTGCCCACTTACTATGGTGGAGTCTGGACGTTGAAGCCCCATTATAAGGTGTATTCCAGTTGCCCGACTAATTCTAGTAAGCGTTTCTAAGCTATCCCTTAAAAGGTTACATAGTTCTTTATCTCTTGTTTTTAAGAGTTCAGCAAGCTCATCAATAAAAATTATTTTGTGGGGTAGATGATTTATAGCTATTTTATTATAGTCTTTTAAATTATCAACTTTTTGCCCTCTGAATAAATCAAGGCGGTTGTTGGTTTCTTTGACTGCATCACTTAGAACTTTAAGAACTGATTTATAATCATAGTAAACATCAATATAATCACTAAAAAGGATAAAAGATACACCCCTTTTAAAGTCAACTAAAGAAACATCATAATTTTTTAGTAAAGCTTGATGTATCATACATTTTAGAATATTTGATTTTCCGCTTCCTGTTTCACCTGCTACAAAGGCATGGGGATATTTGTCTAAATTCATTCCAACTATTCCATTGTAACCAACACCGATATTTAAAATATTTTCTGCTTCATTTATGTAACTATCTACCCAGTTTATTTCCTCGGTTAATATTTCATTTTGAATAATTAAGTTAATTTTTTGATAATTGTCTTTATCTTGCTTTATTTCAATAATTTTTACATTCATGTAAGTTTGTAAAAGCTCTTTTTGCTTTTGCCACTCTTTAAGTGGTATTAGGCATTTAAAACTTATTTGGCTTGCATAAGGTGAAATTGATTTCTCACCTAAGTAATAAGGTTTAATTTCGTCTTTGGTGTAAAATTCAATTTTTTCAAATATACGATTAAAGTATTTTCTTTTTTGCCTTTCTTTCCATGTGATACATAATTCAAGCAAGCCCATGCCCACCGCTAAAAGGAAAAAAATAAAAAAGACTTCTTGAATTATGAACATTAAAATAACTAGCACTATATAAACCACTATTAAAGGTTTGTATTTTTTACAACATTCAATAACGCCTATATATAATAAACTTGATATTGCTTTAATAACAGCTAAAACTATATCAAATTCAGATTTTTCATTTTCATTTTTATCCATTAAAAAAGCCTCCCTAGGTTTTTGTCTCGTTCAAATATTTCATAATATTATATGCTTCAAAATTTATTATAACTTGACGGATAGTCTTGTTTAGCTCTTTATTTTTGTATGGCATTGTATAGTTGTTTTTATCATGGATAATAAATTTTAATTGTTTGTATATTTTTGTCTTTTGTTTAAATTTTAAATAGGTATATTTTTCAAGTAATATTTTAAAAGTTTCACGGTCAATAATAATGCGATTATTTTCAACTGGATAAGTTTCTAATAGATGTTCAACGATTGTAATATATTCATCAACTACTAAATTAAGTAATTTCATTTTTAGCTCCTTAAATCTTTACTTTGCTTCTTAAATATATTTTAGTGCTTTTTAAGCCTTTATGCCTGAGTTCTTCCATCACATGACTTTTTGACTTTGTTTTTTTATATTCAATTTTGGCAAAAGCACGCCTTAAATCGTGGCAAGCAAAACCGTGTTCTTTGGCTTTAATTTGCAAGTAAATAGCTGAATAAAAAACTTTTTTATCTGGGTCTGCGTTATTAATAGCGTTTAGTAATTTATTGAAAAATTTTACATCATCTTTTTTATTTATAATAACCGTTTCATTTTTGCCACCTTTACCAAAAAAGGTCATTAATATATCACTTTCGGAAGTGTAACAATCCTTAGGGGTGATTTGGGCTAGTTCGAAAACTCTTAAACCTGTTTTAATAATAGTTTGATAACTTAATTTTAATTTTTGGTTTTTTAAATTCTTGATAGTTTTTTCTACTTCCGCAAAATCAACTTTTTTTAATTTGCGGTATTTTCTTTTTGTATTTTGTTCTAGCAAAGTAATTTCATTTAGATAAGCACTTTCAATAATTATATTTTGAAAAGCACAAAAATATAATAAGGCATTTTTGCTTTGTGAAAAATGATTCTTGTACTTTATTTTAGATAAGTTCTCTAAAACTTTCTCCATGTCCCATTCCTCAAGAGTGTGGGTCAAGCTTTGCCCTTCCAAAAGGGAGTCAAGCCGACCCACGTAAACCCTTACGGTTTCCGTGGAAAAGCTTTTTAATAAATGCTTATGATACAAGCTAAGTATTTCATACTTCATCACTTTACTACCTCCACAGTGTGCCTATATATTTATATAATAAATATATAGGCATTATCTTATAATTTCAGAACAGAACTTTTTTAGCTTCAAAGCCTTATTTTAAAGCAAATAAAAAGTGTAACGGTGCTGTAACTGAATATATTTAAATATATGCAATGGTTACACGATAGTTACACTTATTTTTTTGCTTGTTCTAAGTGCAAAAAATGGGGAATATATTAAACTCTATTAAGATTTTTTTTAAATGGAGGTAGTCCAAAATGGTATTAAGTTTTTTGTTTTTTTGGCTTTTATTTGGTTTTAGTGCGGTCGGATTTTGGTTTTTGTTGATTATTTTTAGCGTGTCCGTGGTTCTTGCTTATTCTCCTTATGCCGAAGTTTTATGGCGTTTTTTGTCTGGAGTAAGACCACTTAGACTACGAACAGAAAAAGAACGCCTTATCCCACTTTTTGAAGAAGTGTATCAAAATATTCTAAATATAAGCCCAAACACACCAAGAAATATTAAGTTGTACATAGATGAGAGTTTAGATATAAATGCTTTTGCCTTTGGATATGAAACACTTATCATAACAAGGGGGGCGTTGTCTTTAAATGATGATTGTTTAAAAGGTTTGATAGCCCATGAACTTGGGCATTTTACAAAGGGAGATACAAAAAGAGCATTAGTTGGGGCGGTTAGCAACTTGCCGATGTCTGGGCTGATGAAAGGATTAAACCGCATTGACTATAAATTAGAGGTTGCAAGCAAAAAAACGCCCTTTATAGGCGTGTTTAAATTTATATTCAGTATCTTTTTTGCATTATTTAGGTTCGTAGATTTTACTAGCAATCTAATTTCAATGAGTGATTCAAGGGCGAAAGAATATAATGCTGATTATTTTGCTTTTGAATGTGGTTATGGTGAAGAAATGGCAGGGGTATTAAATGAAATATATCAAATGACTATTGTTAAGCCTGAGAGTATAAAGGAGCAGTTAAAAGCCACGCACCCTCCGATTACTAAAAGAATTGAAGAGTTAGAAAAGTATTTATAGTATCAATAACAATTACTATCTTTCTTCTTATAAATCTAAAAGCTTCTTCGATTGGTATTTCATTTAAATTAACGTAGTGAAATATTATTATTAATGTTATTATAGATATTAATAAAAGAATGAAAAATATTCCTAAAAATAAATATTCATTGACTAAAAATAAATATTCATTGATATTAAAGCCAATATTATAATTAGAAATTTTATAAGTCTGCTTATTCTTATTAATTTTTTTAGAGTGTAATAAGTAACTAATATATACTTTCTTTGTATCTTTCAAATCTGTTTCTACTATAATTAATGAGCTATCTTGAATAGCTTGAGGTATTGCGATATTTTGAGGCGGTTCGATTACTATATTTACTTGTAAATCTATATTATCTTGAATGATTAAGTAAGGTTCTTCATTAGGTTCTGATATGAAAAAAAATGTTGTCATTAATACTATTATTGATACCAAAAAAATGAAGAATCCTCCTAAAAACAAACTTTTAAGGATTTTAACTGCTAACCTATCATTACCGATTTCATAAGCATTAGGAGCTTTTTTATGTTTTTTATTATTTTTTTGAATTTCTTCATTAGGTTCTTTTTTTAGAATAAAATAAACAAGAATAAAAATAGCAATAAGTATTATTATTAATATGAAAATTAATAATTCTTCAAAATAAGAAAAGAATGCTATCACTAATGCTAACATTATTATTAGTGTCGAACTTATTAATAGAAATTTCAATAACTTTGTTTCGTTTGCTAATAATCCAGATAAAGCAATCAAAAAAAGATTACCTGCAATGAGTATTATAATACTTAATATAGGGTTAGAAGATATATAATATATAAAATCTCCTATAATATCCGTAATATTCATTTTTGCATGTCCTTTCATAAATTAAAATTTAGTTACAATCTATTCTATAAATATATAGGAGCGGAATAATGGAGTTAATAAATGAAAAAAATAAAGAGTTTTATATAAAAAGAATTGAAAAATATAAAAAAGAAATCAAAAATAGCAATAAACGTATAATTATTTATGTTTTTGGAACTGGTTTAAATGCGTTATTTTTGGTTAGTGCATTGATGACTTCTGAACCTACTTTAGTATCAGAAGCGGGTGGCTTAATCGGTTTCACAGGTGTAATAGGTTATCCAATAGCTACTACACATATAATTGCTGAAAAAATGGGGATTAAAGTAAGGGTTAAAGAAATTGAAAAATTTTTTGAATTTCATGGGCTAAATTTAAAAAATGAAATTGTAAAGGCTAAAGGAAAATAATATGGATATTAATATAAAAGATACTATCACTTTAAATGATGACAATGTTTATGTAGTTATCGGTAAAGCAACTTATCAAGGTGGCACTTACTATTATTTAATAGATAAAAACAATAATGAAAATATCAAATTTTGTGTTGAAAATACCAAAAAATCATCTTTAATAGAGATTGAAGATAGTGAATTAATACGTAATCTGTTACCATTGTTTTTAAATTCTAGTTCAAAAGCTATCACAAAAGAAGATATTAATTTCATGATGGAAAATCAATAAAATTTAATCTTATTTATAACAACTTAAAGATTGGGCAGTTTTTTTAAATTGCCCAATCTTTTTTGTTTATTGGTAAATATTATCTTTTATATTTTTTCAAGTTCTTTTTCTAACTGGTCTACCAATTCAGCAAAGTTTTTCATTGCTTTTTCAATTGGCTCTTTAGTGGTTAAATCTACGCCACATGCTTTTAATAGGTCTACTGAATAACCACTTTTTCCTGCTTTTAACATGTTTAAATATCTGTTAATTGCCGTTTGACCTTCGCTTTTTATCATTTCATAGATGGCAATGGAAGCACAAAAGCTTGTTGCATACTGGTATACGTAAAAAGTCATATAGAAATGTGGAATACGAAGCCAACCAAGTTCAGCATTTTCAGCATACAGAACACTAGACCCAGTTTCTTTCTTTAGAACATCTAAAAAAGTATTGTTTAAAGTGTCAAAGCTTGCTTTGCCTTCTTTTGCAAGCTCATGAGCTTTTTTCTCAAATTCAGCAAAAGTTTTTTGTCTGAAAAGGGTTGAGCGAAAAGCTTCTATTCTTTTACTTAATAAATATACTCGCTTTTTAGGGTCATCAGTATTTTTCATTAAATATTCATGCAAAAGAATTTCATTTAATGTTGAGGCGATTTCAGCTAAAAAAGTAGTGTAATGACTGGTTATGTTCGGTTGAAATTCATGTGAAAAATGGCTATGCAAAGCGTGTCCAAACTCATGGGCAAGGGTAAACATATTATTTATGGTATCGTTCCAGTTCATTAAAATATATGGGTGAACCCCTTGAACCGAAAAGTTATATGCTCCAGAGTATTTACCAGTATTTTCATAAACATCAACCCAACGATTATTAAAACCTTCTTCCACTATTTGGTGGTATTCTTCACCTAAAAACTTTAGAGCTTCCGAAACATTTTTAGAAGCTTCTTTATAAGTTATTTTGGTATCTACATCTTTCACTAATGAAACCCATAAATCATAGTTGTAAAGTTCATCTAGTCCCATTTTTTGCTTACGTATTTCATAAAGCTTATGGAGTGGTTTTAAATTTTTATCTACAACGTCTATTAAATTGGTGTAAATTTTTACAGGAATATTATCTTGGTCAAGTTTGGCTTCCAGAGAAGAGTTATAATTTTTTACACTAGCATAAATTCGTTCTTTTTTCAAAAATTCGATAAAATTTTGCGATAAAGCATTTTTTCTGATAGCGTATTCTTTGATACCATTTTCAAAAGTATTTTTTCTCAAAACTCTGTCATCACTTTCTGAATAATTCATAGAAGTACCATGAGTTAGCTTATGTTTGTTTCCTTCACTATCAAGAACATCTTGAAAAACAATATCAGCATTATTCGTCATATTGTGAATATTAGAAAATGATGAATTTAGTTCACTAATTGTTGCTAAAAGCTCTTCTTTTTCAATACTTAAAGCATGTTTTTGACTTCTTAAAATATCATGGAAATAATGCTTGTAAATTTGCAAATCTTTTTCACTTGCAAAGTCTAAAATCTTATCCCCAATTTCTATAAGTTCTGGTTCAATGAAGCTTATTGATGAATAATATTCAGCTTCTAGTTGCTTGTATTTAGCAACTAATACTTGATTTTCAGCTATTCTAGTGTCTTGGTCTGCTTGTAATCGTGAGTACAACAATAACAAATTTGTTTTCTTGTTTAGTTCATCTTTTAAGCTTAGACATTCGTAAAGACTTTTTATATTTCTTAACTTTCCTTTGAAATTTTCAAAAGATATTAAACTATTTCTAACTTCATCAAGGGAATTTTGCCAATCTTCAAAAGTTTTGAATATATCAGTTAAATTCCATTTATATTGCTCTGATATTTCTTTGCGTTCCTGCATTTAATACTCTCCTTAATTTACATATTTACAGGTGGCATTGGCTCATCTGGTGTAGCACCTGCAAAAGGTATTATTGATATTCTCATTATTAAGTCCTCCTATCTGTCATTTTATATCGTTACTCTTTTTCTATATTTAGTTCAAAAAATCTTGTTACAAAGATTTTTTATCTTTATCACGTCATTGGCGGTATGTCTGGACTTGGTATGTCAGAACCTGCAAAAGGTTTAAATATTATCAACATAGTTTTGTACCTCCTTATTTTTTTGATATTAATAGTTATACTGGTAATAATGGTTTGAAACTGTTTGGCTTCATAAAAGGTGATATTAGTATCTTTATTATTTATGTTTTCCTATATCAATTTTGTATAATTATACGACAAAAAAAGCTAATGGGAACATCAACCTTTTATATAAATTAAATTATAGCATATTTACATAAAAATTACAATGGCTTTCAAAAATATACAATTATAACCATTTAAATATATTTATTTGTTATAAAATGTGATAAATTAAAAACACCTCTATGGCTGTATAAAAGCTAGGGGTGTTTTTTTAGGGGTCTTTATTATCAATAATTTATTTGGTTTATTATAGCCCTCATGTCCTGGATCTATAAATATTTTCATGATTTTATTATATGCTTTAAAAGTGGAAAATGTTTATCATAGAATTTTTTTAAAAAATACGGTATAATTATAGCAAATGAAAATGAAAAACTTGTACGGCAAGTCGAACACGATTTTGAATGTCGCTTGCTATATTATAATTATACATTTGAAGGAGAGACCCCGTTTTGATTATTTATAAAAATTACTTAGAATATTATGAAAACAAAATTTCAGCTGTGTTAAAAGAAATTGACATTTGCCTAGCTTGTGAAGAAAATATTTCTGTTGAAAAGCTTTCAAATTTATTGTGTATAACAGATTATGAAGTTAGTCAATTTTGTAGAAATTCTGAAGCAATGTCATTTGAAATTTTACATATTTTGAGAAATTCATCATCTTATCTTTCTGAAATGCTAAGAAGAGAAATGCAAGTAAATAAAAGTGGAATTTACACAAAAGAAGAACTAGCATATATATATGGTATAGATCTAAAAATGCTAGACTCTATTTTTCGTACACTAAATTTAAAAACAGTGAAGGAAAAAGATCTTTCTAGAGTATTTTCAAGAATTCAATTTTGAAAAAATGAGTGAAAATATTGACAAGTATAGAATTTTGTGGTATTATAGTTATATAAAAATAGAATTTGCTATAGTTTGATGGAACCAATTATACTATGAACAGGGCATACTGTTGCCCTTTGTTTTTGTATCGACAAAATAAGTAAACTACTGTGTATAGTCATATTACTATATTGCTTGATTTTTTGCTTTTTCGTGAGTATAGAAATTTTCAACAGTAACAAAAATGGATGATTCTCTCTTGGGGCATCCATTTTTTCATGTGAATCTCGTATGATTACCAGAATCTTTATTTTATTGGCTTCCTTTATGCTTCGTTATGAACCTTGCCCTTTAAGGCAGGGTCTATTCTTCATATTCTTTCAAAATCCTTCTATATATCTTTTTTATTTTAGCCTTATATTCTGAAAAATCCTCTGGCGGATTTTCTTTTATGATGTAAATATCTTCAAACATTCCTGCTTCTTCTAAAATTCTTATAGGGATATCTTTTTCTATAAGCTCAAGAGCTTTCGTATGTACTAACATGATATAGTTTAAAAAGAACTTTTGAAAATGAAGGGTGGAGTAGGAGTCATATATATGATATAAGTTTTGTTGCAAAAAGCCTTGCTTTATAGCATCCGACATTTTTAATACTAGTTTCATGCTATCGTGCAGAACGTCTTTTCCTATTAGGCTAACTATTTCTAAAACTTCTTCTTCTTTTCTAAGGATATCTAATATGGCAATTTTTTTAGCATTTCTACTATAACTTTTTAAATAGTTTACAGCTGGAAAATGTCTAGCATTTGCAAGATTTTTATCAAGCTCCAAGAGATTTGGAGCTATATATTTTACAATTGTTGTTACATAGTCTTCCATATTAGAGCCTTGTGGAGATATGGAAGCCACTATACTTAAGCTACCTGTTTCACTGGCAAAAGAACGTTCTAAAATGTCTGTTAGTTTTGCTTCTAAATATGCGGGATAACCTTCTTCTACTGGAATTTCATTTCCTTTAAGCTCTCTTAAAGCTTCCGCAAAACGTGATAGTGAATCAATTATTACTAGAACATCCTTCGTTTCTGAAAAATATCTTGCAATTTTAAGACCTATATATATTCCTTGCTCACGAAGGCTTACAATATCATCCGA
>Ga0131853_10022285_pt1 | contig 11465 bp, 6 predicted proteins | sample TergutLab28metaG_FD_92764 | JGI IMG/M metagenome (GOLD analysis project Ga0131853, IMG submission 92764) | Labiotermes labralis P1 segment gut microbial communities from Petit-Saut dam, French Guiana - Lab288 P1 (version 2) (version 2) | ecosystem: Host-associated > Arthropoda: Insects >...
ATTATTTTAGGGGGGTTTGTAAAGCCGGCCCAAAAGACCCCCCTAATTGAACCCTTTCATGTTTGACCGCCCCCCCCCCCCCGCCCCGGGGGAATTCTCGTGAATTTTCATATTTGGAGTTTCTCAGGCTTTTAGATACCTTCCGATTTTGATGAAAGCGTACTGTAACAAGACACGTGACACGCAAACTTCCGTATATTTATGACGTCTCACCACTACTGGTCCTCGTAATTGGGGCAGACTTTGCCTTGCAAGGTACGTGCTGAGGCCGAGAAAACAATCACGATCTAAACATATCAGATTTCATCTATTTTAAATGTCCGTGTTTACCATATTTTCGACGTTTACGAAATATCGATTATGATCGATATTAAATGTGGCTACAATAAGCAAAATTCTACAGCGTGTACTGTGTACAGCATGGAAAGGCACATTTACAACAGTCGCGATTCCATTGCGTCTCTTGAAAAAATTCACAATTCAAAATCTAGGGACAGCAGTAATAGAGCGAATGCGCCGAACATGTGGACACCCTGCGGACGTGTAACTCGCTTTAATAACAAAAGATATGCACCTGTCTCTCCGGTCAATCCACATATCGGACATTCAGGTCTACTGCTATTGGTATACACTAACATTAAATACTTGTTCAATTGAAGTACTCAAAACTTGGGGAATATGAGTTAAAGGAATAACTTGTAACCCAAATTTTTCGTCTGTCGAAGGTGAAATGTCCTTACGAGCACGATCATGATCAGGCTCTATAAAAAGTTCTCATGACTGAGCAACTTTTAGCTTTTCAAGGGCTGTAAGCGACCGTCGGCTTCAAGTGGTGACTAGTAATAGCAAGGTGGACATATTCTGCCCCATGAAGGTGGTTTCTTGGTTTTTCATAGCTCAGCCTGTCTCCTGAATATTGTAAAAAGTTTGGTTGTCATTATTATTGCAATAGGCCAGAATATTGCTTTTCTTTCACGAGATTGTGTTGCGGTCGGTTCATTCCGACCCCCTGATAGCCAAGTTTCCTATATCCTGCACACTTCCTTCCCCATGTACTGGAACTGATAAGTACAGTTAAACTGATAAGTTTCCCTACAAGTCTATTATTAGGCACATTCCAACATTCCGTAATGGCATGAACAAAAGTCGAGGCTCGGACTGCCCAATCACAAGAAAGATCGGAACAAATATAACAAGAACATGTTTCAATAACCCAGAGGAATTTCAGAAGTCAGATCTCATCAGGATTCCCATCTTACAATATTGTGAGTTCATTGTCCTAGTGTAGCTGCGACAGTGAAGGTAAAATGCTCATGTCATTTGCAGGCAGGCGATCCTTCATCTGGGCATCAGACCAAGAGCTGGATCTGTGTGTGATATGCGAATTGTATGAAAAACTCGATTATTCTATCGTCCATGACTTTGAGACTCTCCGCCAGGAAAGTGTCCATGCAGCGGTTGTGATAGGAGGGGTTCTGACACTCCACGACAGTAGGACAGGCGGAGCACCTGGTTATCCATGTCAGATAAATTACAGAACTGATATATCATCACAGAAAACATTTACAAATATCTAAAAGGCAAACGCTGTGTAGTGGTAAAGATTGTGGATTTTCACGAAGACGTGGTGATGTGAAAGAAAAGGCTGTGGGGGGCAAAGATCCACTCATTCACACTGTAGCGATGAAGTGCGTCACCACAAACTTAATCGGTAGGTCTAGTACAGTGTTCTTCAATCTTACTTCTCACGTACCACTGTCACAATACAAAGCATGTACTCCTACAAATAGGTACTGCAAATATGAATGCCTACTTTCATTCTTGTCTTCTGGCATGTTTGCCTGGTGAGCAGATTTCAAGTCTTCAAAACTGCCAAACAACAACACAATAGGGGTGTGGAAAACTCAAATTTCACAGTTGCTACTTTTATAATTTAACGCGATTAGATGACTAGAGTCTGTATTCATATTCAAACAATGAAAGAGTAGACCCATCTCCGTACACAATTTACAAATGATACTCTCTACAGATCAACACATTTAAATCAATTTAAGTACTGCAAATTCCTATAATAAAACCAACTAGACGAACATGACATATACCACTGCTGTTTGTACAGTGAAGAACTCCTGATGATGGTATGTATGTATGTATGTGTGTATGTATGTGTGTATGTATGTGTGTGTATGTGTGTATGTATATATGTAGGTACTGTATGTGTGTATGTATGTATGTAGGTACTGTATGTATGTATGTATGTATGTGTGTGTGTGTGTATATGTGTGGTGTGTATATGTGTGTGTGTGTGTGTGTGGTGTGTGTGCATATATGTACACACACTGAGTCGAACTCAGTTATAACGTCATGAATGGGCCTGAATATTCTGTGTCGCAATAGACGTGTGTTGTAACAGAGTATAATGTGATTAACAGTGAGGAATTAATTGGTAGCACAGAATATCTGACGTTATAGACGGGACTTCGCAAAGACCGATGTCGTTATAACCGGGTTCGACTCTGTGTGAGTGTGTGTGTGTGTGTGTGTGTGTTGTGTGTGTGTGTGTGTGTGTGTGTGTGTGTGTGTGTGTGTGGCGCCTTTGTGACGAAACCCAAACGTTTATCGACACCTGGACTGACACAAGGTGACAAAGCAGAGCGACTTACCGCTAGGTCTTCGATGGAGATGCTGTTGTCGGTGTAAAAGACTAGAACCTCGGTAGCAAGACCATGGGGCTGCCTGAGCTTGGAGCTGATCAGAAGGCAAGCCGTTCCCAGCAACTGCAATTGTTTTTTTTGGATCGGACACACACTGAGAAACCTGTCTACGTAGTTCATGGCGAGAGGGAACACTTCCTCTTGACATTTCTGTTCCTCGCACACCTGAAAAGAAGTCGTTATGAGATTTGGGTTGGAAATTTGAAGTGTTCTGGAATATGACGCCGTGTGGTTTGGTTCATAAGTACCATCATTTGAAGGGGCGCCTACCTGTGTAGTCTACCCTGAAGCAAAAGGCAACAGGTTCCATTGAAATTGTTCCCGTCTACCAGACCGCACGGAATCACATCTCACATGTCCGTAATCTGAAAGGATGATTTTGTGGGGGTTTCATAGAGATGGGTGTTCAAATTGTGAATTCTTGGGTCTCCACTCCAATTAGGTGCGGGTCTACTGTCTTAACAGTCACATGGGTGACGTTATTTAAGATCACCTACTTACCTCCATGGGGACCGCGGTAGCACAGTGGTTAAGGTGCTGTGCTACAATTCGGAAGGTCGCTGGTTCGATCCCAGCTGTTGTCAGTGGATTTTTCATTGACATAAAATCCTTCTGATCGCACTATGGCCCTAGGGTCGATCTCAGCCTCTAACAGAAATGAGTACCAGGAGCATTTCCTGGGGGTAAAGGCGGCCGGTGACAACCAACCACCATCCTTTGCCGTTGTCATGAAATCTGGGAACCTTAACTTCCTGGAACCCTCTGGGCCTGTCCAGGCTTGTAATGGGACTGCTTTTACTTACCTCTATTTGATGCCACAGTTAAAATAAGACAATGTGAGTATAACGTAGCACTAAGGAACACTCATGCAACCATTGTTACCGTGTTAACGCAATAAGTATTACATATTATGAGTGCCTGTGGCCTGAAATATGCAGCATATAATGTGCATGCACCGTGTTACATTGTCATCTGTGGCCTGTCCGGCTTTGCAGTATTTTCCACGTTATCTTACAAATTGCATGATTTTCGAAGAAACGTTACTGAACACAAAATGTGTGTTGTGATTTTGTCTGAAACATTTCCCATTCTAAGAAGAACTGAGCGAGATGTGATAAAAAAATTATAAAGTTCTTCATGTAAAGTATCCGTTATTCTTGTCCAAATCTAATGGAATTTGAATTTTCTCCACAGGTTTTCGAAACATGCTCAATTATCAAACTTCATGGAAATAGGTCTAGCGGGAGCAGAGATGTTTCAGGCGGACAGAAGTACAGACATGAAAGAGCTAATAGTTTCTTTTCGAAATTTTGCGAACGCTCCTAAAAATGAACTGGGTTACACCTCTACTTCATGGCGTAGACATGGGCAAGTTTACCTTTTACATGAGTTACATTATTTGAACACAACGTCGCATTTGCACGTCTACCAGGTAATACCTTCGTTTATGATTTCTGACGGCAGTTCTGTACGTGTATGCCCTTCTCGTCCTTTACAATGCTTGCTGCCAAGGCCCGCCGTCTTCTTGCTCCTTCGTTTGATATTTCATGACTGGCACAAATTGTTGGAAAACCTCAGTGTAAATAGGACGATAATCATTGAAATGGAACTGGAACTGGTGTGGTTTAGTGGGTATGCATTGCATGCAGCTGCCTCAAGATAGGGTCCAGTGGTGGTATTTGTGAACATAAAATAAACTTAAGTGCGCCGGGTAGCTCAGTCGGTATAGCGACTATGAGCTGGACAGTCCAGGATCGAATCCCAGTGGGGACGAGATTTTCCGCCCGTCCAGACCGGCCCTGGTGCCCACCCAGCCTCCTGTACAACAGGTACGGGGCCTTTCCCGGGGGTACAGGCAGCCGGGGCGTGGAGCTGACCCCCCACCCCATCTAGTGCCGAAGTCCTAGAAAGAGTACAGCTATACCTCTACCCATCCTAAGGGCCTTTGTAGCCTATTAAAAGGGTGAAAACCTACGTAAATAAACTTTACAGTTGTCCATTCCGTGCCTTTCGAATCAATGTATTCGTTTACTATACCGGCCAAATACACGATATCAAGAACCGAAGACACTACAGCGACACGTTTCGATACAAATACACAATCCCTGATTATGGCAATTTTTGTACCGAAACACGTCGCAGTAGTGTCTGTTATTTATATGTGCTTGTTACGGTGCATTTGGCTGGTGTAATAAACACATTCCGGGTTTTGTAACATATGAGAAATTTACTGACTGGTTGGGCAACAACTGGCTTCGTGAGATGGACTCTGCTCCATGGAGTTAGCACAGATTGTGAAGCCCCTCAGTACCTATTTATTTCCATCCCGTTACGTCTTTCCTTTTATGCTCAAATATTCATCTCTCTATCCTGTTTTATATACTTTCCTTGGGTTGACTCCTACAAAAAAACAGCAGGTAAATTAGGTCTGTCTGTTGGTAATTTAAATTCTTTTCGTTTTTTACTGCAGGCAGCAGACGAAAAACTGTTTTCCCGATAAAAATGGTTCAGTGATTGACTAGACCGGCAATGTGCATTCAGCGTAACATCGAGACGGTTCGCGAAACCACTGTTGCAGTGCAAGCGAAGTATAACATATTCTGAGTGTGCCTGTAGCTCTATTTATCCAATTCGCAAAGCGCATGCACCGTACTATATTGTCATCTGTGGTATGCGTGGCTGTACCATATTATTCCACATTATCTCATAAACAGCACGATTTTTTTAAAAACAATATTACTGAACATAGATAAAATGTATGTTTTGATTCTCTCTACAGCTTGTCTGAAATATTTCTCATTCAAAGAAGTGAGCGAGATATGATTACAACTGTATACCGGTCTTCATGTAAAGTACCCGTTATTCTTGTCAGAATTTAGTTTTCTAGACAGATTTTATAAAAATACTCAGATATCAGATCTGATGAAAATCCGTCCAATGGGAGCAGAGTTGTTGCCTGCAGATGGACAGACATGACCGAAGCTAATATTCGCTTCTCACAATTCAGCGAACGGGCACTAAAACCAGCTCTGTTGTCCGACCCAAAGCAGCAGTGCCTCCCTGCCCTTTCCACCTGAGGACTGGAGTAGATCAAGTTCCTGAAATGATGCTCTTTGTTGAATACCACACAAGGGGCGAAGTCCGGTAACCCAGCAAGCCAATCATTCATCACTTACCCCACAACACTGTACGGAGGCAGTACAGACGTCCTTACTGAGTGGTTTGCATTCATCAGTTGTATGCACTTTGGCCCCGGTCCAGGAACCAAGCAATCCCAACATCATGTAAGTCCTTGACATTGTAAGATACAGTATGTACTACATTCTTAACGAATTACATCGCCAGTACGTTCATACGCACTGACTTGCAGCCACCAATGGTATGCAGTTCTTCCTACACGCAGCCTGACATCGTTTCCTCATTACAATTATATTACAACCGTGCTAAGTTCTCGCCAGTGCGGTTAAGAGGACAAAATACGCATTCTAAACAGAACTACGTATCCCTCAAGAAAGTCAGCTACATGTTTCGGCTAAAATACATTGCTATCATCAGGTCGATTACTAAAACAAATAGGAATTCACACTAGCATGGGTACGAGCACTGAAACCCATGCAGCTGTGAATTTTGCCTGTAGCCATCAGTCTGAACACGAACACTTGTGTTCCGTGATTATTCTGATGGTCGCATATCTTTGCCGAATCATGTAGCTGATTTCCTTGAGAAATTGTTGTGTTTAGACGGAATATTCTGTACTCTTAATTGTGCTGTAAACACAACGGGAATGAATCATCTTAATGATTCTCCCAAGTACGTTTACGTGCATTGTTCATTGGCCATTTGTTATCCAATGATAGCACAAATTACAGCAAAGATAGTTAAGACCCACCAACTTTTGAAGCTGGATTGTACCGGTACAATCGTGTTCACAAAAGCATTCCAAAGGCCTGTATCCTGAGCCAGTTGTATACCGTTCATATTCTAACACCCTGTTTCTGTAAGAACTAATGTGATATTTATCCTTCCATCTACAACTTGTTGCCACAAAAGGTGTCATATTTTAGTAATGAAGTTTCTTATGCATCCACAACATTCTTCATTTGGACACCAGTGATTCAGATGTGTTCGGGTGTGAAGGCTTGCGGGTTCAGGCTGTGGTCTTCTGTAGTTTTGGAGGTGTATATGGCGAGGTTTCGGAGGACTATGTCGCCTTCATCTTCGCGGTCTAAAGGTGTTCCACCACAATGTTAGTAACCACACCCAAAAATATACCGTCACAACCCACTTGGTGATATGTACAACTTATGAGGTCAAAAACTGTTCCCTGTCCCTTTGGTCAAAATATTGCCATCACTGCCACCTCAGTTTGTCTTCTGGGTGACAGGGCTGCAAGTCCGCATAAGATAAACCTATAACTCCTGTTATTTTAAAGTTATAGGATTTTAGAGAGGGTCAGGGAAGGGAAGGCAGCATCTAAAAGGCCCGCAACCAATTTCCCAATCACCCCCTTCACTATGCACTGTCGTAACAACACCTAGGTGTACTGACTGATTCACAGCACATATCCAACCCCACGTGTTTGTTCATATTCATACCAACTGGACATCAAATGGAGGTAGTTATGTATGCTGATGATGAAAACGTGGCATATGTAACACTGCTTTTACAGTATCAATTTGTGTACTGTATTTCACTTAGGTTCAGTTAGTTACAAGTCTATTCGTCTGCAGGGAGATAGGCAAGCTGCGTCTTTGTGTACTACCCTGATGGAACAGGTGGCCGAGTAAGTCTCGGCTCTGCTATGCACTCGTTTTTATTCTGAACGTCTCATTTGCTCTTTGAGGGAGAGTGGTGTTATTTAACGACGCTATCAATATCGAATGCTTGTAGTGACGAATGGTAAGGTGACTGATGTGTGATGAATTGGAAATTACTTGTAAGAGACTGACCAAATGCTTGGCATGAGTGAATCCGACCAAAAAAAAGGGGGGGGGGGGAGGCTGAAGCCAGCTGATGTCACGGCGGACATTCTGAGCATGTGCGGAATAATTATTTATTTATATTTATTAATTTATTAAATACTGGTTGAAAAGCTGTATCACAGGTACTTCGCTATATAGTAAAAAAATGTTTGGTCAAATTACCAGCCACATAAATTCGATACAGTTGTCCATTTTTGGTCGTCAGATGACGGACACATAAGTGTACACGTTTTTGTGTTTTGCTCCGAATTCGTGAGACTATGTCGCCGAGATTTTGTCACCTTTGTTTACCACGGAAACAATCGCGCGCGCACACAGGCAGACACACACACACACACGCACGTCTCATATGAATCTGACATTCAGAGGACCGTGCATCGTGATATATTCTTATAATAAAACCAACGATATGCACTAAATTCTCAAATTTATTTTAGGAATAGACTTTTACATGTTTCGGGCAGTTTCTCTGTCCATCATCAGGAGTTACAGGTTATGCTGATTGCTTGCTAGCAAGCAATCAGCATAACCTGTATGACATATACCTATTGCTGTGTGTACAGTACTAGACTGCTGATGGTGGACAGAGAAACTGTCCGAAACATGTAGAGTTCTATTCCTAAAATAAATTTGAGATATTAGTGCATATCGTTGGTTTTATTGTAAAACGTCTCATATGCTTTCGTAACCAAGGCAATCCGTCTTACCTTACATCGTCTATAGTAGCTATTATTTATTGTATTTGTGAATTAAGCGATCGAGAAGAAAAAAATAAAAGCACTTCAGCGTGAAAAGAAAACACCACGAAAGTAAAATGTGTTCAGCATGTAAAGGAATTTTCAAGTGTAAGTAAGATTACATTGTAAATTACAGAACCTATGCGGGTCATAGGTTCTGTAATTTACAATGTACTCTCAGCCTCACTTGACCTGACACCTGATCACATACGCCCAACACTACAAAATTTGTATCGATATTCGCTGATTATTATTACTATATAACGAGGCTGTTAAGTTGTATAGACGTATGTTGAGGGACGAAAGTTTAAGAAACACAATTACTGGTGAGAATAAACTTTTTTAAACTTACCTCCATCATCCATTCTGCAACTACTGTTCTCATTTTAGGGGTTAGGTTTGTCTGAACACACTCGAAATACGAACTGGACGGACAGTACCGCTCTTCCATTTGCAATAAGTTCTGTAAGACGCGTTCATCGTTCAACAAAACAGGATCGGGGTATGCCCGATAGTCACTCCCTGGTTCATAACACATTAGGTCCATTATATCGCTGTCAGCAGCACACTGAACTTTAAATTGCACTAAAATGTATCTTATAAGCTTTAATTTTGAAAAATAAGACACTGTTAAAATGTACAGGAAGTATAGGTCATTACTTTGCAACGCCGATGATAATGTTGTCGTGAACGTTGCGAAACTGAAACAATGGTTGACAAAACAACAGCCTTCTCTACATCCGTACCTGGCACACTACCAGGCCAGAATAAACTTCTGTTAGTGGCTCACAGTATGAAGGGATTCCCCAACTGGAGCCTCAGCTACCCGTATAGCCAATGAGAAGTCGAGTAATGAATGGGATTGGAGTAGGGATACAATTCGTTACTGCCGGCAGTTTCCCGAGAAGCAGATTCGCTGCTATCAGGGACAACAGCTGTTTCCACGAGCTGCTCTGTTCTGTTGCCCTTCCCCCACCAACAGTGTCTGTGATGGACATAGAGGAGGAAGTTCTTACGCTTGTATTGTTGTAAAAGAGAATATACAAAATTTAAATTTTCAATAAATTCCATGCACAGTGTCTCCCATGCCTAGGTTTTTTCTTGTTTATAGTGTCCTGTTCTGTTTCAGTAATAAATAATTCCGTGTTGAATGACTCAAGGGTCGATTTCTTCGACATGTTTAGAAAAGTCCGAACTAGATCACAGTACAGCAATTTAACCGCTTATAGCCACTCGTGTAAACGACACGACTGTACACTATGTCACCTAGCTGTGCGGTATTCCATAGCCGCTGCCAGCCTGCGGCTGGAAAAGCTTTAGCAACGCTGTGACCTTGACAGAAGCGCCCGCCCGTGGCAATAAGCCCATTTGAACCAATGCTTCTCTAACAGCGCTACCCAAGGCGGAGCTACTAGATACTGCTCGTGCAGGAGCCATACGGCTCGTTAGCGATATGAGCGCTAAGAATTTGTTGAAGATGTATAGAAACTCTTCAGGTTAAATTTCCCTTTAAGATTCTATGTTGGATATGTTACACCGACGTCTCGGGTAATCTTGCTGTCTGCATCCTGCACTCAAGATCGAAGCAGAAGGTTCCAGCAGACGTTTGTATACACGGCATCGTACGTCTGAAGTCCGTAACCAGAATTAATATTCATCGCACTGAAATTTCTCGCAAGAAATTTCTTGCTGTTGCTGACATTGAAGGGGCAGTACCGTTTTGATAAAAGCCTGCGTGCCGAGGCAGTTGAATCCATCCGCAGTCTCGTATTTATATTTAGCCTAACTCATGTCCATTGTAATATTATTACCCATCCAAACCTAGAGCCTCCAGTTAGTCTCTTCCCAACTGTAATTTTATATGCATTTCCCACCTCTGCCAGATGTGCTGCATCACTCGCATTCCTCGTCCTTTACTTAATCTACCGAAGATATTCATGAAGGCCATCAACTATAAGGTCTTCCTCCACTTTGCTGTTACTTTTTTACTCGGCACTTGTACGTACAGGGTGCTTTTCAATTGGCTTCATGTAGTACCAGCCATTTTACAAAACTGCCTGAAAATATAGACACTCGTATTAGTATCAGCAACAGTAGTGGTGGTGGTGGTGGTTAGTGGTGGCTAGTGGTGGTGGTTAGTGGTAGTGGTAGTGGTGGTGGTGGTTGTGGTAGCAGCTATCAGTAACAAACATGTCTTTATGCATTAACATGATAGGGTAAACCCCCTTTATGACAGAATCCCAAAAGCCTTATAATTCCGTTTAGGAAGGTTTCCTCTTCGCGTACGTTCTTCCATATAGTGTCAGCGTTCCAAATTTTATGATACAGCATTCAAAATTGTATAGAAATTATGTGTGTCTATTCCTCCATTAATTGTAAACAATTCTACACGGATGGCTAACGAGACCACTCGAGTTACATAACTTAGCTGTCAAAAACTGAGGAAATAAACAGACAGTGTTAATTAAGACGTGGTGGAAGTGGTGGTGTAGTTCCACACCTCTCACCTCAGTACTAGATGAAGCTCACACACCAGCCGGATAAAGCCCCCGATACCCATTGCACCGAAGGCTGGATGAGCTCCACAACCGGTCTGGGCGCTTCAGATGAAAGAAAAATCGCTGTCCCTGATGGGAATCGAGTCTCGGTTCTTCAGTTGTCGTGCCCATAGCCTAGCCACTGTTTTCAAAACAAAGAAGAGTGGTAAAGGGCGGAGGAAGACGAACAAGAACAGCAGCAACAACAAAAACTTTTGTGGAAATGTAGGATAAATGGGAGATTAAAAAAGTGGAAGGAAGAGAATAAGGTAGAGGAGACGAGGGAAGGTAAAACGAAGGAGAGGAGGGAAACGTCGAAAGGCAGAGCAATAACGCTGCGGTAGGGCTGCCCAGAAACAATGTAACTTCGCCCCGCTCTGGGCGAGAACACTACAGGCTACGGCCCCCCCCCCCCCCCCCCCCCCCCCACCCCCCCCCCCCCCCCCCAACCTACCCCCGGGGCGTCTCCCGCACGGCGCCCCTCTTTTTTTCTAC
>Ga0131853_10022286_pt1 | contig 11465 bp, 6 predicted proteins | sample TergutLab28metaG_FD_92764 | JGI IMG/M metagenome (GOLD analysis project Ga0131853, IMG submission 92764) | Labiotermes labralis P1 segment gut microbial communities from Petit-Saut dam, French Guiana - Lab288 P1 (version 2) (version 2) | ecosystem: Host-associated > Arthropoda: Insects >...
ACAAATATAGGTACTGAATATTTTAAACATGGTATATACTCTCCGTTTTTTTCTCTTCAAAATGCAGTTTGTTTCATAATTCTAACGTATTTGGTTCCTGTATTATTAACATTTTATATACAGAGTATGGTAAAATTAAAAAAAAAATAATTCCGGCGCCAAAAGGTTAATATTGTGGAGATAAGTAAAGGAAGATGAGCTGGGCAGGGAATGTAGCACGGATGGCAGAAACACAGAAGCATATCAAATTGTTATCGCGAATCCTGATAGCCTGAGAACTATTCCTGCAACATAAAAGAAGAAGGAGTGATAATATTGAAACGGATCTTTTATAAATAACCAGCAAAAGTTTGCCTGGATTGATTTGCCTCAGAATGTGTTTAACTGGCGATCACGCGTGAACACGTGGATGCGTCTTTCAGCTCCACGGGAGGGAGAAAACCATGAACTACGAAGTTTATGCTCACCGTTCACCCCAGATTTAACCAATGTTATCATCGTCTTTGTCATCACAGGCCTACATAAGCATTACCGGCTTCTAAATTTTTATTCAAACAAACCTTTTTGTTAAGGTTCTGACAGAATATTTATAATTTTAGTCGGAAGTTCTTGAACTTGAATATTGATAAATTACAGGGACTTTGTCTCACTACAATGGATACGTATCGTTTCACGTCGAACAGTCAGTGCTTACGGTGGTAGCGTCACACAGTTGCGGGTTTCGAAACGAACGTAAAGAGCATGGTACAGTACATACAAGGCTGCGAATGAGCCAAATGTACAGTACGTATAAACTGGGCTCATTTGCCAATTAAGTAATCTAGAAACTAACAGTGCAACTGGGCAACAAATTACTGGCAGACAATAAACGAAACACCAAATGGAAAAGTCATCAGACTAAGAAAGTGAATTCTTCATTATTTATGGCATTACTGTTCGCCAGAAATAATTCAGATGCCATTATAAAGAATTTATGATGAATAAAAATTAAAATGCACTAAAATCCAATCAAGGTTAATTACAGATTGAAGTTTACAGATTTAAAAAGTGAAATTATCGAAATGCCTCGTATTACAATTTTTCAAATGTCTTTAAAGAACACTAAAACAATACTCGCATAGGTGAAGATTTGTCTTACGCATTTCGGATTCAGAATGGGCCTGATACAAGGAGATGTTTTAACTCCATTGCTTTTGAATTCGGCTTGACAGTACACAATTGAGAGCGTCCAAGAAAATATAGAGGAGATGGAATTGAATGGGACACATCAGCTTCACCTGAAGATATTGAGTTGTCGGAAACATATATTAGCTACTCTTATACGAAGTGGGCCGGGTAGCTCAGTCGGTATAGCGACTGAGCTACGGGATGGACGGTACAGGATCGAATCCCGGTGGGGACTAGATTTTCTGCCCGTCCAGACCGGCCCTGGGGCCCACCCAGTCTCCTGTAAAATGGGTACCGGGTCTTTCCAGGGGTAAAGTGCGGCCGGGGCGTGCTGCTGACCACTCACCCCCTTCTAGTGTCGCGGTCAAGGAACAGTAGAGTTATACCTTTACCCACCCTCCGGGCCACACCGGACCTGTAACGGGATCACTTTACCATTTTATTCTTATACGGAATAATTTAAATGCGTTAAATTAAACAAAAGAATGACAGCCCCCACATCTTCAATTTTGTCGAATTTTATCTCTTGTAAAATTGTTCTAACGAATATGACTTTCTTTTTGTTAGATCTGATTGGGAACTGCGCCGACCAGCCAAGTATAAATAAACTCATCTCTCCCACAAACTCACCCAACTTCACTCCACAGCTCGTCTTGTGCTGCAGTGTTCATTTTCCCACCCAAACGAACATTCGCCATACAATAATTCTTCTCACTGTATTTTTAGTTGCTGCCAGCAATGTAACAGACTGAGTACGCGCACAGACAGACAGACAGCAGGAAAGATCTCATTATCGTCGACAACTACCCAAATATTTTGTTTGGGTAGAATTATTTAGCCAAGTGTTTATTCAATCTGAAACACTCGGGGAAAATGTGAAATTATTGTACGGCGTTTTCCAAGTTTCGGTAGAGAGAGAGAGAGAGAGCGAGAGAGACAGAGACAGAAGCCTGCAAGGGGTGGCAGGGGTGATGAAGTAAAAGACAGGAAGTAAAGAGGAATTCAGAAAGATGGCGAAAAGGGGGAGGAGAAGAAGAGAGAATAGGATGGTGCACGAGAAATGCCACTAATAATAAAAATTTAAACAGTTTCATTACTGTTTTCTTGTGGGTGCAGGCAGGCTTGTGGGAGGTGTAATACGGAACGAACACAGAGGTAGACAAGTCTCCTTCACAAGCAGCCTGTTTCTATCTCCTCGACCAGCAGAGGCAGTCATAAAGCGGCAAAACTGCGAGGCAAATTTCAGAGCCAGCTCAGATCAGCAACTGTCTATCTCCAGAGAGAAATCTGACGTGGCGTATTGCTTTGCTGGGAGCAACTGGGGTCTGGTTTAATTACTTGTATAAAGATCACTTAAAATTACTCTTCGTTATCGACTGTGAGTCACACAATATGAAGACATGATTGGAAATTTGCGATTTGCACGTTGGTGCCTGTAAAGACTGCTGTCATCCGGTGCATGACGCTGTGTAGTTTGTTAGAAAAGTGTCGGCAGAAGGTGCTGCCCCAATATAAAAAACAAAGAAACCTGACACCCTGAGGTCTTCTGACATGAAGATGGGGACAGCGTGTTCTTCGAAACATTTTTACACATTCGTACAAAAAACAACTGTCACATCTCAGAAGACACTACACAGCTTCCATGCTATAGCCCATCATGTGTAAGGGGCTTAGTGGCCTCCTTCAGTTTCTTAAAAACAGAAATTTCTCGGCCAAAAAACCCAGTGAATAATCAAAATTCGGAACGCATTTACGTGTTTATATATTCATTCAGAAACTCCATACTAAGAGGTGGTACGGGTAGTCAATATTAAAACGGACCTTAAAAATTGGGATTGAAAGTCGTGGACTGTATTGATGTGGTTCAGGACAGGTACGAGCAGCGGACTATTGTGAAAATGGTAATGAACCTTCGGGTTTTAAAAAATTCCGGGGATTTATTGACTAGATGAGGAACTACTAACTTCTTAAGAAGGACAGTGCGCCACGGAGTTACTAAGTTACTTCAGACAATCTGTCATTTGGAAGGCTCTCCGCCTCCTCCAAGTCACTACCGATCAGCAAGGTCTCCTCTCTGACTACGGGTTTACGCGTTCTTTCTTAAACAAACGTAATACTGAAAGATAAAGAACGAATGTGTAAATGTAAGAACTGCAGCTACGTTTGAAAAAGTTTATGAAGATAAACTAGTATTTTATAACAAGACAAGAACGAATAAATAAATAAATATCGGATAAGCATGCAAACAGAATAACATGCACCATAAACCAGACGTAGATGGAAAGTGCTTCGTGCAAGGTTCTGATTGGTACAGTTCCATTTTACTTCAGTATAAGAGTGTCATAAATAGCGCCTCTATTTAAACAACTAGGTAATGCTGGCGAAGCTAGTCTTGAACCGAAGGAGTAAGGGGGACATGTACTTAAGTTCTGTAGACCCTTTAATCTACTCCCGGGTTAAAGATCAGTAGTCAGCAGACTTTCGCTTTTTTATTTCGGATATGAAATGAATTGAGGTGGAATGGCCGGAGTAGCCGTTCTGTTTGTATCATGTGCAGTGCGACTGACAGAAATTAAACCAAGGCCTTCTTACTGACAGCGATAAGGGCATTACATTACACACATAACGGGTTTGTTGCTTCTAAGTGTAGAACGAAATTATAGAGTTTGAATAGCATATATACGAGCATGCTGGTATATACACAACTGGACTTACATTTAAGGAAGAAACCAGTTAAGTGCTACATTTGGAGTACAGCTTTGTATGGTGCTGAAACTTGGACACTTTGGAGAGTAGATCAGAAATATGGAAAGTTTTGAAATTTGGTGCTGGAGAGGGATGGAGAAGACCGGTTGGACCGATCGTGTGAGAAATGAAGAAATATTACACACACACACACGCAAAATATTTATGTCAGACCAAGTGCGTATGCTATTCACCAACCGATGACACATTTATCAGTGTCTAACAGATGGCGTTAATCGTCAAACGGCCTAACTCTGAAATTTACATGGTTCCATCTGTAAACTACTTCCCGTTAACAATTAAACGGGCCTATTCCAAGTACTGAGCATTAATTTTTATCGCCTGCAAAGGAAAGGCAGTAGGATATTTATGGCCCTACTACTGAAACAGGACAGAAAATACAACAGCATGTTGCATGATGGCACCAATAAAAGACAAAATGAATAAACCCCACATTATTCGAGTTATGCAGTTTTCTAAGCTTTCGATGGTCATATCGTGGTATTCTGGATTACGACACCGTGAAGATGGTACGTGGAATTTAGGAGTGCAAACACCGCACGTTTGTCAGATGTGGTGACCGACCGTTTCTGCCTGAACGCAACGTTATATCTTCCGAACAGCTGGCAGTTCTTTTCTACTTAAATTATGTTTGTTTTTCATCCCATCTTATATTGCCGTCCTGCCTGCCTTGTTCCTCATTTGCTAAAGCACTGTGCTGCATAAGCGGTAGATTATAGAGACAAGATACCTAATTTGAATCTTGTATATTGCTCTTTGTACTTTTGTATATTGTACTTCGTGTCTTTTTTATATACTGCACGACCTAGGTACATTTACTTTTCACTTTGTTATACATAAAAATTACTACAAAAAGGGGGTTAAGTTCATTATATCACCAATATGCACAAACAAAGTGCCCTACACACAGAATACGGTAACAGAGAGAGTTCACTACCAGTAGGTAGCACTCCTGCTTTGTATTTTCGAGACCAGGACTTCAGTCGTCCACTCGGATGACTGCTACAGCCAGTGAGTTCCCACAGTCCCTTTCGGAAAACGTGGGGATCATAACTTAAATAGGCCACGCTCGCTTCCTTCCATATCCATACCTATTCACCTTTCACGCCATCCTGCCACTCGTGGCTCTTGCACAGCAGATAAAGTTTCGGTGAATGACAAAGAACGTTAAATGAAGAAATAAGCCATTGTTTGAGCTCTCAGTCCAGCATTCTAAGAAGAAGCATCACGGTCCGTAACTCACAAAACAGTTTTCTCCTGCACAGTTCCTATCCTACACCTCTTTCCTTATTACAGTTATACTTCAGTACAGTCCTGTACGTGCCTTTGTACACTAACATTCAAACTGTGTAAGATCACGTGTTACAGAATTGACCATGCGTGTGAATGGTCACGCTGAATTCTGCTGGGGTTGAAATAATTTATTACTTGCATCGCCATCACCATCACCACCACCACCACCACCACCACCACCACCATCAACATGAGACGTTTTCAGGAGAACTTACCGAGCAACTTGCGATATAGATATTTGTTCAATATGTCCCCATGTTTGAAATGATCCAAATTAAGTCACAAAATACTTAAGTGCCAAGTTCAACATTAATATTGTTCTCCAGCTATATTTGTTTTGCATGTGACTGCATTTCATGATATACCCACCAAAATTCTGCAGGAGTTTCTTGTCTCCATATATCAGCTGCAAGACCTGCTCATGGCAACCTTTCAAATTCACTACCCTAACACTACAAGGCGATCTCCGTCCATTGCATCAATCCTGCTGTGTAGTTAGTATTCGTTAATTAGCTAAGCATGCATGTCAGACTTTAAAAAAAGCGTATTTAAATATGGCCAAACTTATAAAAACTATACTAACGTCAAACAGGCCTTAGGTGTTTATTTGTGAATATTATTATTTATGTCAGTGTGTCAGCACAGTCATTAATCAATAAGCGGGTTTGTCATTCATTCACTCATATTTCCGTCCATTCAGACAACGAGTCCATTCATGTATTTATCCGCCCATCAATCCATCCATCCAACCACTCAGCCACTGAATTCATTCATCATTCATTCTTCCGTCAATTCAAGTAATAAGTCCATTCATTTATTCACTCATTCATCTATCCATCCATTCAGGCATTGAATCCATTCATTCATTCATTCTTCCATCAACTCAAGGAATAAGTCCATTCACTCATTCATTCATTCATTCATTCATTCATTCATTCATGCATCCATCCATCCATCCAGTCATTCATTTAAACACCGGGTCCATTTATTTATTCATCCATTCATCCATCCATCCATTCAGGCAATAGTCCATCCATTCATTCATTCTTCCATCAATTCTAACAATAAGTCCATTCATTCATTCATCCATCCATCCAGACACTCAGTCCATTCATTTATTTATCCATCCTTCCATCCAACCACTCCTGCATTGAGTCCATTTATTCACTCATTCACTCATTTCGACAGGCTGTGTTATCCTAAAGTGGTGCCAGTTGACGCGTGCCAAGCCCGCAGTCTATAAAACCACACCAGCGCCCTCGTTTCTAGTTGTAAGTTATTACAAAAGTAGCCAGTGCGCTTGTGTCGGGTTGGATTCGATCTCAAATTAGTGCCAGATCTTGACGTGGACAGACATACTGTTTTATCTGCCGTATTGATTCATAGATAAGATAGAGCATATTGGTGCTGCTATTACACTCCAACTCCGTAACAATGTTGGCTACATTATCCAATAAATAAAATAGGATCTAAACATTTTATTTTCTTCAAAGTGTGCCTCAACATTGATTACGGGGGTTATGGAAAGGCTCTAACCTCTGTTTTAGGAAGCTGTCCAAAATTTTAAAATGCTGGATCAAGAAATCAACGTTTCTATAACCCGAACATAAAGTTACAATCGTAGTATTTCTTCTGCCTTCTTTCATATTATGCACTAATATCGAAAATAACAGAAATCTTGGGAAATAAAAAAGCCGAGCCATTGGAAAGTTAAAAAGAACATAGCGCTCTACAGCATCCTAACGTACGTAGTTGGTAAGATGTTCTGGTGTACTGCACCGATGCAGACCTGTGCAGGGAGTTACGTTTCGTTTAGACGTGTGAAACAGTTGACGTCGGGCACACAGCTGAGACAAAGATAAGAAATTGATAAAGAACAGGAAGAAAGGGGTAAGAATGAAAGTAGGAAAGAAATTATTCCCGTTCAACTTCAACGTGTTTTCTATTTTGACGTTCTAAGTCCATAAATTTTAAAATTACGTTGTTCAAAATCCGCTCATCGTATTATCGTATTATCGTATTAGTAATGAGCTACGTTAGTGGGTAAATGTGGTCTAAGCCGCGAAGTTCAGGAGGTCCGAAGAGGATTTCATTTGAATATTATTATAAGAGTATGTTACTTGCTTACCACACCCACAAAATCGTGGCTGACATCGTCCTGTTTTTTACTGCTTACTACTAAAGCATTACTTTAACCGACAAACACAACCATACAGATCAAGTATACTGGCCCTTCATTGTACTACTCAGTATATTCATCGTGTATCTTGTATCATGTTATCCTATCTTACATTATAGGTTTAGGCTTAATCCGATACACCGGATTATGCCCAGCAAGTTTCCGATAGAAACTTTAATGTTATTACTCCGTTTTCAGTATTACAGTTTTCTCCATTGTATACGATTTATACCACTGTTAGTTAGGAGAGGACTCTCCCATTTTAGTGAACTGATGCCCTACCTGATGATGATTGATGTAGACAGCCGAAACATGTAGAAGTGTTGAATGAAGGGCCAACATATTAGATCTGTATGATTGTGTTTGTCAGTTAATATAACACCTTAACACACAAAATCGTAGCACTCATCAGACTGCAAAAGATAACAACTGACAGAAGAGATAAAAGAAGCTTGACGTGTGTTTGTTGTACTGTGTGTGTATTGCTGTTTTTTTTTTTTTTTACTTTAGATGCCGGAATGCTGGCTAGAAGTCAGTATTCGGAAGGTCCTGCGACCGGTCATTTCGACACAGGTTTTTCTTGGTTTCCCTGTGCCTAAAAGCAAATGCTCAGATGGTTCCCAAAATTCCTAGTTGCCACTACATGCTTCTCATGTAGCCCTCCCGACTTAAATTTAGTAGTAACCAATTTCATATTTTGTATGCATGTAAAATAACCACTGCCACCGGGTGACAACCCAATTGCAGTTAACAAAGATTATTATTATTATTATTATTATTGTGATGTTACAGTGATCGACACAGTCAGAAAAGCAGAAGTAAAAAAAAAAACACACAAATTTTATGTTCTCCATACCGTTCATTGACACCGACTAATCTAACAACGTATAAATTAGTAGGTTAATACTACAACATCAACTAATATACGTCAAGCACAACTATTTTATTTTGTATAGAATAAAATAGTGTAGTCCTAGCACGTCGTGATTTCTTCCATCAAGTTAGTAGGTTAATGTTGTTCTACAAGATCATTCGATGTACTGTACATACTCCCTGGTGATGATCCCACACGGATCGAAATATGTAGGGGTCTTCATTGTTTTAATGTAATATAACCGAGTAGATACAAATTTCGTGCGTTTGTTGGTTAATTAATATAGATTAATAAGAACTCAGTATCTGGCCATGTGGGTCCATCAGCATTGTGGGCTCCGGTTCACTGCACTTCCCATACACATATTATAGGTGACGGCACTCGTTCATCTGTGCTAATAAGAAGTCACTGCCTAACATCTCTAAGACTAATTATTTACTATCCGTTCTAAATCAGGCGTTTTATTTCAACTGCCGCTGTAAAGCGATTCTCTTGCCTCTCCGCGTCTACAGACTGTCGCCGCCACATCTACTTTCTTCGACAGTTACCAGTTCAAATGATTCTCCTATTCACATGTGCCATAGAGGGCTTGTTTGACTCCAGATTACTGGGTCGGTGGGCTTTTACCGTCCTCTCGTATTCAAAAAAGGAACACACCTTTTCTGAGTGAATCTGCTCCCGTCACCAAGCGAAAGAATCGGCAGGCACCGAATCAGTTGCATCTGAGAGTTGCTGGACAAAGCCTACAAAACAAGTAATTTAAAATAAAGTAGCGTAATTCCTCGACTTACTTCATCTCATCTTAGTCGTTTGCCACCAGACACAACAATTATAGACAAGCGCGCCGATTAGTCCTACGATGCTGAAGATGTCTTCGAGTTGCTGAACCCCGATGATCAGAAACTCGCGCTCTACGATCTTCTCGAAATTAGGAAGCAAAGCGTCATTGAAGAAGCTGAGGAACTTAAGTCTGAGCCTTAAGGAAAGGACCATGAGGGTTTTGAAGTTGGCTAAGGGACTTGGACTGACTGAAGCTGGCGTCAAGGTGTTGGAGGACAATGGAAGGAGCAGCGGGCAGCAACAATGAGACAGGGAATTAGAAGGATGATTGTGGGGTAAGAGGAAATTCTAAAAACGGACAAGAAGTCTTTTGTCTTGCCATATTTCAGTGCCTGATATCATCCAATTCACCGCCAGGTACTGGTACACCTTCACTTGCTCAGCTGGACATCAGAGATGATGAGCCAGATGACCGGCTCACAGTTCAAAAGGAAATGCTTCCTAGTTAAACTGCATTTGCGTTTCATATTTCATATTTCGTGTAAATATTTGTACCTGTACATCTTTTTCTTGGTGAAATTACGTTACCTGGAACCAGCCTCCCCATTATAACATTGCTTTTGTGGGGAAAATCTGTCTGGAATAACGTAGTCTCGGATGACGCTGCCCGTCCCCAACACCAATCACAAGGTAACTTCGGGGAATAACTCTATACCATTATCAGAGATCCACAGATATTAGGTTATGTGAAGTTCATTTATGAACTTAAATTTGTGAAGAGAGAGAAAAAATAAGCTTTCTGTTCGGTCTGAGGCGTCGGGCTGTGCAGGTAGCAGTTTCGTGACACTGCTATGCCACTCTGTCCGTCCATGTGTTACAAGTTGTCAGGCCTTAACATCAGACGTCTATCAGAAGATAATGTGCAGTGCCATTACACCGTGCACGGTAATAAGTCTGTTCCGAAGCCGAAACGTCTACCTGAAACAAATTAAATTGCTGGGAAGATGGAGGTGCCGATCCCAGTGGACGCACGATCTAAGACGTGGGTCTGCGGCCGCTCGCTTACTGGGATTGTGGTTTCGAATCCCGCCGGAGGCATGGATGTCTCATGTGAGTGCTGTGTGTTATCTGGTAGAGGTCTCTGCGTCGGGCTGACCAATCGTCCAGTGGAATCCTACCGAGTATGGTTTGTCTGAGTGTGATCGTGAAGCCTCGATAATTAGAAGGTCCTGGGTCACTACGGGTTGTTGCGTAATGGAAAAAAATGAAGATGGATTCATCACGTCCCTCCGAAACGTCGTAACAAATTTATTATCCTACACTGTGCAATAATACAGAAGACTATGAAACCTGCAGAATGAGATACGAACAGAAGACTAGTTAACTTACTGAGTCAGCAGATTCCCATTTCACAACGTATCTGCATTAAAACCATATTCTGGAGACTGTTTTCTTTCCTAGGGGCCCCAAAGGCGTGCTAATTCGTTCTCCCCCCCCCCACAAATCCTACAACTTGCAACACTAAACTTTAGCTCGCAAGACGGAAAGTACATCCCATAAAGGCGCATTCTCATAGTCTCGTAGTCTTGCCCTTTATTTGTTACAGTTCCTTTAATCCATATTTTAGTCAATTCAAGACTTGTAAAGTCCCCCCCTCTCCCTCCCATACCTGAAGGAGCCAGAGGCAACAAGGAATAATCGTTCTCCCTCCCCAAAGAACATGTGCAGTGTGAGTTATGTGGCCCTCGCTAATTCCGATACCAATTGTCCCGTAGAGATGGTGCAATACATAATGGCAGCGTGACGGAAGGAATCCTAGTCTCTTCGTCAGAGAAGGGCTTCATTCACTGTAATGAAGCAATGGGCTCAAAACCGTGGTACTAGATGGGGATTTGACCGAGACTTGTTCTTCACTGCTACATGCATGCATACCAACTAACCCCTCCTAAATCCCCGGCTTCTGTAGAACCATACTGATACTGTCACCAGCTCCTTCCGCGCACTTCCTCCCAGACCCATCATTAAATATAAAGACAGAGGATTTGAATCCTCTCGAAGAGCTGAAGCCACTCCTACAACAAACGCATGAACATAATTGTTTTGCTTTTGTTGAGGAATCTCTTACTGCAGATCTGAAGCAGGCTTCCTGTTACCTGATATTTAACGGTGCCGGGTTTTTAACACGAGAGACACTAGTAGCAACACTACAATGTGGATCATATCAATGAATCATGTTTGTAACATCTTTGCGATGAAAGATGTGAAAACCACAGCGTACAGAATTATTTCGGAAAAATCATACTATAAAAAACCTAAGTCTGGCAACCATATACTACAAAACTTTAAGGTGGGAAGCCATAAGTTACAGTACCGTACAGTACAGTACAGTAGAGTACCGTACAGTAC
>Ga0131853_10022291_pt1 | contig 11464 bp, 14 predicted proteins | sample TergutLab28metaG_FD_92764 | JGI IMG/M metagenome (GOLD analysis project Ga0131853, IMG submission 92764) | Labiotermes labralis P1 segment gut microbial communities from Petit-Saut dam, French Guiana - Lab288 P1 (version 2) (version 2) | ecosystem: Host-associated > Arthropoda: Insects >...
AGCACCCGTCGTCATTGCGAGGAAAGAGCGTAGCGAGTGACGAAGCAATCTTAAAAACGGTTGTCTTATCTAAGCATTTGCATAAATATTTACAAAATTGATTTCCGTGCCTCATACATCCGCTCACAATCATTTTCACTGTGAGTCATGCCGGCCTTTTCATAAGCGCGGCAAGCCTGAGGATTATCCTTGTGCGTAAGCACATAAGCTTCGCTGAAACCATTATTTTCAGCCCAATCAAGAGTGTATTTAATAAACTCACTGCCATAGCCCTTATTCTGAAAATCCTCATGGATATCAACAGAATAAATAAAAAATTGAGGCCCGCCTTTATCCATCCGGGTTAAAGAATAACCGTACAAAAGCCCGATAATCTCGCCGTTCAGCTTTGCAACAAATGCAAGATTCTGCTTCTCCTGTAAAAATTCAACAATTTGCTCGCAGCTAAACTCATTAAACCAAGTTGCAACTTTTTCAACAGCACTTATATCTTTTTTACTTAAAAACTCAAAGGACAGCGGCATTGAGTACCTCCCCAATACTTCCGTTTATTAGCAGATCAGCACGGCCGTCAACAGGCGTTTGTGATTTATTTATAAGCACCAGCTTATTGCCCTTATAATAATTAATAAGCCCGGCCGCAGGGTAAACCCCCAGCGATGTACCACCAATTATAAGCATATCTGCATTTTTTAGATGCATAATTGCTTCAGAAATAACAAGCTCGTCAAGCTGCTCACCAAAAAGCACCACATCAGGTTTTATAAGCCCGCCGCATTTACAAAGGGGTAGTTCATTCGGCTTATTAAGCTCTGAAACTTTATAAGTAAGGCTGCAATTTATACAATAGTTTCTGTGAATAGACCCATGTAATTCTAAAACATTAGACGATCCGGCCTTTTGATGTAAACCGTCAATATTTTGAGTGATTACCGCCTTTAATTTGCCTGATTTTTCAAGCTGGGCAAGTTTATTATGAGCCGCATTAGCTTCCGCGTCCAAACATAGCAACTTTGCTTTGTAAAACTCATAAAAATCCGAAGTGTTGCTTTTAAAAAACGCATTAGATAATATTGTTTCGGGAGGGTATTTGTACTTTTGATTATAAAGGCCGTCAACAGAGCGAAAGTCAGGTATACCGCTCTCTGTTGATACACCGGCACCGCCAAAAAAGACGATATAGGAGCTTTCTTCGATAAAGTTTCTTAAAGTTAATATCTCGCTTTGCATAGAAAAACCTCCTTAATTCCATTGACTTAAACTTTTAATGAGTATATCATAAAGGCAAATCATAAGTAAACACAAAGAGGTGAACTATGGGAAAACTAAAAGCAGTAATCTTAGCCGCCGGCGAAGGCACAAGAATGAAATCGGCGATATCAAAAGTCCTCCACCCTATACTTGGTAAGGCAATGATAAATTATGTTGTTGACGCATATAAAAAAGGGGGCTGTGATGATATTGTCATAGTTGCCGGCGATAATATAGAGGCACTTAAAAAAGCTGTGCCGAATGCGTTTTTCGCCCATCAAAAAGAGCGCTTGGGTACAGGCCACGCTGTTATGAGTGCTGTGGAATTTATAGATGATGATGATACTATCTTCGTGGCTTACGGCGACGGCCCGCTAATACGGCCCGAAACAGTAAGCGCTATAATAGCAGCCCATAAAGAAGCGGGAGCTGACGGCACCATAGTATCTTGCATATTTGATAACCCTTTCGGTTATGGGCGGATTATCAGAGAAAACGGTGGATTTTCACATATAGTAGAGCAAAGAGATGCAGATGAAAACGAAAAACTGATAAAAGAAATTAACACAGGCATGACTTGTTATAATGGCAAAGCCCTTAAAAGTGCCCTAACTCAGCTTAAATGTGATAACACACAGAAAGAGTATTACCTCACTGATGTGGCGCTGATACTGAAAAATGAAGGGAAAGCCGTGCAAATTTATATAGGTGAAAACCCTATGGATTATTACGGCATAAACGACAGGGCTCAACTTGCTGAGGCGGCTGCTATTATCAAAACACGAAAAAATACAGAGCTAATGCTTTCGGGAGTAAGTATATGGGATCCGCAAAATACCTATATAAGCCCCGATGTAAGCATAGGCTGCGGCTCATGCATACTTCCGGGAACGATAATTGAAGGCAATTCTTCTATAGGTGAAGAGTGTGAAATCGGCCCGGGTACAACAATCAAGGATTCTCAGATAGGAAATAATTGTAAAATTATAAACTCTGTGCTTGATAAAGCAAAGGTTCATAATGAAGTTCAAATAGGCCCTTTTGCATATCTCAGGCCAAAAGCTGTGATTATGGACGGCGCTAAGATCGGTGATTTTGTTGAAGTCAAAAATGCGGTGGTCGGTAAAAACAGCAAGGCAAGTCACCTGGCTTATATTGGCGATGCCGAGGTAGGCGAAAATGTTAATATTGGCTGCGGCGTAATAACGGCTAATTATGACGGAAAGCATAAGCATAAAACAATTATAAAAGATAATGCTTTCGTCGGCTCCAATAGTAACCTTATAGCGCCCGTAGTTGTGGAAAAAGGAGGCTATGTGGCTGCCGGCTCTACAATTACCAAAACAGTGCCGGAAAACTGCCTGAGCGTAGCAAGAGCGCGGCAAGAAAATAAAGAAGGCCGCGCACCGAAATTGTAAGAGCGTAATACTTTGTCTTAAGCTCAACACCGTAAGTTGTTGAGCTTAAGAGTTGTTTATTATAGACAACGTCACTGAGAAACGTGACGTTGTGCGCCGCCTGCGACATTCGCACTCAGCTCATTATACATATGTAATTATTTCAATTTTGTTTTAATAAGTATAATATGTATTGAAACACAGACTCCAACTATAGGCAAAGCAATAAAAGCCCATGTTGCTTGCAGCATTAACATTGATACTGAAAGAGATAACCAAACAAAGGCAATACTAATGATTTTTAATCGCTTCGCAATGCCCTGTTTGGTATTGTAGTGTTCAATATACGGGCCAAAAAACTTTGTTTTTTGCAGCCATTTATATATTTTTTCATTGCTTTTAGAAAAGCATATTGCAGCCAGTATAACAAAGGGAGTAGTCGGCAAACCCGGAATAAATATACCTGCTGAACCTAAGCCTAAACATATATATCCCAGCATATTTAACAACAGTTTCTTTATGATTGTCATCCTATTTAATCCTTTTGCTGATTATCTATATATACATATACCCTAAGAAAGCACTTACAAACATAAAGTATATTAAAACCCCTGCAATATCTTTTATAGATGTGATTATAGGTGCCGAACCTGCCGCTTGGTCTACGTTAAGCTTAATAAGCACGAAGGGAACTAAAAAGCCTAATAAAGCCGCCAAGGTCATGGTCGATACAAGAGATAAGCCAACAGCAAGACCAAGTAAGGGAATACCCTGCCATAGGGCAGTTATTAGCCCTGCTGATATGCCTATTAATATACCCATACTTAACCCTATACCAACTTCTTTTAAAAATGGTTTTAAAAAGCTCTTTGTATCAATATGTCCAAGTACAACTCCGCGGGCAAATACAGTTGAGGATTGTGTGCCTACATTGCCACCCATGTCCATAATCAGAGGAATGAATATAGCTATCACAGCAATAGACTCTAAAACTTCTTCAAAACCTTCAATAATAACTCCTAAAAATAATCCTGCCACAAGGGTAATTAACAGAAACGGCAGACGCACCCGCCATATTTTCCATAAGCTGCCATTTACTAAAACATTACTTCGGTCGCTTTCGTTACCGGTGATATCTGCAAGACCGGCGGCGTCATAAATATCTTCGGTGGCTTCATCTTCTAAAATATCTACCGCATCATCTATGGTTACTATGCCCACCATGCGGCTTTCCTTGTCTACAACAGGTATGGCTAAGAGATCCAGCTCCTGTAAAGTACGGGCAACGGCCTCTTGATCTGTATCAGTAGTTACACTTATGGCTTTTTTAGACATAATGTCTTCAATCTTAGAATTGCTCTCGGCACAAACAAGCTCTTTTAGAGATATTGCACCTTCTAATTTTTTTGCACTGTCTGTTATATAAAGAGTATAGACAGTTTCCATATCCCTGGCTTGTCTGCGTACTTTTTCCAAAGCCTCTGCTACTGTCATATCTCTTTTTAATGAGATGAATTCGGTGGTCATAACCCGGCCGGCCGTTTCCGGTGAATAACCCATTAATATGTTAGTAACTTCCCGCTCCTGTGGCGAAATAGCGTTAATTAGCTTCTTGGCAACACTTGCAGGCAGTTCATCAAGCAACTTCACTCTATCATCAGGCGCCATTTCATTAACAAACTCAATTGCGCCTTCTCCGGTAAAAGAACGCAAAAGATTTTGAGCTAAATCTGTGTCTAATTCTTCAAATATACGTAAAGCATGGTCTTTTCCAAGTAATCTAAATACAATAACCTGCTCTTCGTCAGAAAGATCATGATGAAACGCATATAAAATCTCCATTTCTTCCGCTGTTGCAAGCAAAGATTTTAGCGCTTCCATATCTTTATTTTTAATATAAGTTAAAATCATTTCTTTCATAATATTGTACCTCCGTTTAGAGCAATTCCGTGAGACATATGCACTTTTACTTCGTCGAAAACGCATTGATTCCTGCGGTTTCCGCCTTGTAAAAGTGCAAGTCTAACATGGAATTGCTATATTGATTTCGATAAATTCATTTTTGACTATATTCCCAATTTCTTTATCACTCTTTGTTAGTCTGTCCGAAAGCAATAAAACTACACCTGTGATAACAAAGCCCATATTACGATTACCAATAGCAGCTTCTAAACTACTACTGTCCGGATCCATTATACCACCCCTTATAAATGGGTACATATAGGGCCACTTGGCCAACAAAAAAACGACCGCAAGGGGTCGCAAATAAAATTTTTATGTCATTAAACTATAACAGCATATTCATAAAGCCACAGAAAGTATCTGCAGTAATTTACACACTTATATACATAAGACATAAATAAATTAACCCCTCGTATGAGCTTTAGCACTAAAAAACGTAGACTACAGATAAAAATTATCTTAGTCAGCTACATTAAGCAAGCCTTAATCCGACTATGCCTGTTATACCCTATGGCGTCTCTCGACATTGAAGGGCAGCAGCCTATGTTCTTTTAGGAGCCTCACCTAACAAGTACTTTTATATTATATATCTCCCGCCAAAAGCATGTCAATGGTTTGTTGGTTTTTGATGGAAAGAAAAGCTAATTCACTTGTTTAAATCATCCAATAGCCTTTTAATGTTGATTATCGTTTCAGCATTAATAAAATGTTCAATCTTTTCAACCTGTTGTAATTCATTTTCAGATTGATTTATATAACATAAAAACCGATGGAGGGTATCGTGTCTAAAAACCAAATATTCTCCCAGTTCGCTGCCGGCATCGGTTAACTTTATGTAACCGTATTTTTCGAAAGAAACCAGACCATGCTTTTTAAGGTTGCCTACCATTTTTGATGCAGAAGATGGTCTGACATTCAAGCTTTCGGCAAGCATCCCAATTCTTACCGTTTGGCCTCTCATATTTATTCTAAAAATCATTTCCAAATAATCCTCCATTGATGATGTTATCTCATTGCCTTCTAGTAAGGCATATCCTTTTAACGTATAAAATTGATTATTTTTTGACATAGCTCTCCTCCATTTCTTAGCAAAAACAAGCGTAACACTTCCGGAAAGGTTGGCATACATTAGCAGAAGGAAAGTTTTTTTCCCTTCGCTAATTTTGTAATGATTCAACTATATTGTCAGGATAATAAAGTTATTACTTGAAATTATGTTAGAAAGAGAGGAATTATTATGTTTATGCCGGTTTTATCCGGACTTATTGTGTCGGTGGATGCATTTTTTATTGGGCTGTCATTAGGTCTGCAAAAGAGCTGTAAATTTTTATATCTTGCTATAATTAATTTATTTCTTTTAGGGCTTTGTATCATTGGGTTTTTAATTACAGGCCAGATTTATGAACTAATACCCTTTGAGCCAGACTATATTGTAGGGTTTGCCTTTATCTCACTTGGTTTATGGACTATTTTGCATTATTTCATATGCGAATATATCAAAAGGCGCAAAGCAAGCACAGAGGAAGTGGATATTTCGCTTAAAACAATCATTCTTGTTGGGCTTGTAATGAGTGTAGAGGCGATGCTGATAACAATGGGGATTACATTTATTTTTATTCAAGATTCAACTTTCATTATTCCCATTACTGTTGCACTTGCCCATTTTGGATATTCGGCCGCTTCATTCCATTTGGCCAGAAATAAATATATGAAACGAATCCCGGTTATTTTTAGCCATATTATTTCTGGGCTTGCGCTTATTACTTATGGGCTTATGGCAATTTTTGTGGAACTCGGGATATAAGTTTTAGAGTTATAGTAAATATAGCAGGTATAAAGCTAAAAGGTTTTGCCGAAAATTTAAATACGGGAAGTGCTATGGTGGATTAACCACAAAATCGCTTGCTTTGTAGCGATTTTGTGGTTAATCCACCATAATCAACTTGAAAAACCGAACAGATAAACGCGGGTTTTATTTAGCGTTTGGGTTTTCATGTTGATTGACTATAAGTTGATTTCGAAAGAAGTCTATTGTAATCGCTGTATTTAAATTCCGGAGTAATATGCGAGTAAATGAAAGCCCATTTTCGCAAAGTATAGCTAACGCACTTCAGAAACGTGATAAGAAAACGCAGGATTTTTGCCGCAAGGCAAGGAATGATTGCGCAGTAATACCCACAGTGGTATAAACAAGCAATCATGACGCAGTCCTTGCGGTAAAATGGCAAGTTTTATGTCACGTTTCTGGAGTGCGTTAGCTATATAAGATTATGAAGTATCTTGCTGTGGTTTTTAGTTCAGATGATCAAAACTTATTTACCAGTATACGCGGCCTTTTTTATAGGAATAAGGCTATACAGAGAGAAAACCGTGAGGAAAATAAAAAATATCTCCGCCGGCAGCTACTAGTATATGAATATTTTATGAATAAAATGACTCTAATGGTAAAATACTATATCCAGCAAGCTTCCTAGATAGGTTTGTGGAGCGTATTTTCTAAACTAAATGCTGCATTGATATCGGAGTACAGAGCAAAGTAGCTTCTCATTGCCGATCTAATGATTGCAAAACTTTGAAAGAGCAATATCTTCTAATTTTTGCTTATACTGATTTCTGATTAAAAATCCAACAATTTCGACCTTTTAAAGCGTCGCTCAATGTGTTTTTTATCTTCGGTGAAAAAAACACTTACTATTGAGAATAGTAATTTTCGGGCTGTGCCCAAAATGCAATATGGATTTTAATCAAAAATTAGTACTAGGCCTGTTCGTAAACTGTTTCACACAATTTTTAAGCCTAACGCTATCAGCGTGCAAAGTACGGCGCCTAACGCTCCAACTTTTTTGCTTCGCAAACCCTGCGCTTTCGCTATGCGAAAGTGGCCTGTATCCAGTTTGCGCAGCAAATCGCAAGGCTTAAAGCCTACGCCGCCTCCCCAGCCAGGCGGCTGGCCAATGATTGGTTCAGCAAAGGTTTACAAACAGGTCTACTACATCACAATGAAAACTGACTATGCCATATCCGACAACATAAGGAGGAGTTTTTTTGAAAGCGACAGGAATTGTCAGAAGAATAGATGACCTTGGCCGTGTGGTTATACCTAAGGAGATACGGCGTACTTTACGTATCCGTGAAGGCGATCCGCTGGAGATATTTACAGACAGAGAAGGCGAGATTATACTGAAAAAGTATTCACCTATTGGAGAGCTTGGGGCCTTTGCAAAAGAGTATGCTGAAAGCTTGGCTCAATCCTGCGGCCATATTACCTGCATAGTTGACAAAGATCATATTGTGGCTGTTTCAGGGGCTTCTAAAAAAGAATTTATGGATAAAAACATATCTGCCGGACTCGAGCGGGTTATTAACAATAGAATAACGGTTATCCATACCCGCACAGACCCGGAGTTTGTGCCGGTTCTTGATGAAGATAATGCAAGTTTGTATAAAAATCAACTTATTACGCCCATAATTTCAGAAGGTGATGTTATCGGCGCAATTGTTATGTTATCGCCCGACAAAACCATGGGTGAGGTGGAAAGTAAATTGGCTCAAACGGCAGCCGGTTTTTTAGGAAAACAAATGGAGCAATAAACTTAGACAGGTTTTATAAAAAGCGCAAGCAATTAGGCCCTTATTATTGTAAGGAGCTGATTGCTTGCGTTTTTTTGCAGTTATGGTGAAAGATAGCAATTCAGTGAGACATATGCACCATTGCCACTTCTACTTCGTCGAAAACGCATTGAATCCTGCGATTTTCGCCTTGCAAAGCGCAAGTCTCATAATTATAGTGGATTACTACAAAACTGCTATAGAGCAAGCAGTTTTGTAGTAATCCACTATATAAGCAACTCACCTATTTTGAATAATGGATTGTAAAAATCTTTCAATACCTGTATACTGTTTATATAAAACTTAAACAGCGAGGTATATAATGAATACTAATTTTTTAGTTTACACAGCCTTGGCCGCAGTTGTAACCGTAACAGTTCATGAATTTGTAAAAGCCTTAATCAGCTCAAAATTGGGAGATCCTCTTCCAAAGAGGGACGGAAGGCTCACCTTAAATCCGCTGAAACATATTGAGCCAATAGGCTTTATTATTATGACGGTTATGGGTTTCGGCTGGGGAAAACCGGTAGATACTGCCTCAATATACTACGAAGACAGGCGCAAGGGGACTATTTTAACATACACCATCCCATCTGTTGTTAATTTGCTATTGGGAATGATTATATATGCCTGTATGCTGATGATACCGGGGGCAAACGATAATATTCATATAAGGATTTTTCTGACTCAAGCCGCTCTTCTCAATGTACGCCATGCTTTTTTCAATATCGTTCCCGTATATCCGATGGATGGGGCTAAAGTTATGTCCGTACTGCGTGACCCTAATCATGTAATAACCATGGTTAACAGACAAATGTTTTATCAAATGGCCATGGTGTTTTTCATATGGTGGGGCATTGTAGCCATGATAATTGACCCGGTAGTATTTTCTATCTTTTCATTTATAAGCATACTTTTTATTTAGGTGACGTTATGGTCGATTTAAGCGTAAAATTAGATGCTTTTGAAGGGCCTATAAGCCTGTTGTATCACCTTATAGAGAAAAATGAGATAGATATATACGATATCCCTATTGCCTCTCTTGCTGATCAGTATATTGAGATTGTGCAGGCTCTGCCGCCTGATATGGAATCGCTGAGTCTTTTTCTTGTTATGGCAGCGACACTGTTAGAGATTAAATCTAAAATGCTGCTGCCCTCTAAGAAAAAAGATGAGGATGAAGAGCTTGACCCAAGAGAAGAACTTATCAGGCGCCTGCTTGAATATAAAAAATTCAAAGAAATTTCTGAAATACTTAAAGATAAAGGTTTGGGGCTGGGCACGGCTATTTATAAAGGTGCAGACAAAAGTGCTGAAGATATTTTAGGGCCTAAAGAAGCAGAGCTTGATAAGCTTTTAGATGGTATAGGGGCAGATTCTCTTTTTAATGCCTTTGTTGATTTACTAAACCGCAAAGAACTTAAAATCGACAAAATACGCTCAACCTTTTCGACTGTAAAAAGAGAAGAGTATACTATTGAAGAAAAAATCACACACTTAAAATCAGTACTTAAATTCCGCAAAAAGCTTAATTTTAGCGACTTCTTCCCTGAGGAAGCTGATAAAACAGAGATAATAGTTACCTTCCTTGCCCTTTTAGAACTTATAAAGCAAAAAGAAGTGGCAGTAAAGCAATCAGAAGCATTTAACGAAATAGTTATAGAGGCGATAGTATGAATATAAACCGCTATGAAAGCGCTTTGGAAGCGATTTTATTTGCCGCCGGCGAGAGTGTTACGCGCTCTAAACTGGCTTATTGTTTGCAGCTTGATGAAAAAGACATTAAATCAATAATGCTGGGGTTAATTGACAAGTATGACGGTGAAAATAGGGGCATAAAAATAATACAGCTAAACGATGCTTACCAAATGTGTACTAATGAAGAGTTTTTTGATTTTGTGGGCCGTTTGGTAAAAGTGCCTGAAAAAAAGCAGCTCTCTCCGGCACTTTTAGAGACTTTGGCAATAATAGCATACAAACAGCCTGTAACAAAGGCAATGATTGAAGATATCAGGGGCGTTGATGCATCCCATGCTGTTAATAAACTGATGGAGCTTAAACTTATATCAGAAGCAGGCCGGCTTGATGCCCCCGGTAAGCCTATACTTTTTTCAACTTCTGAGGATTTTCTTAAGTATTTTGGCTTGAAAAGTTTGAGCGAGTTACCCAGTTTACCCGAAGTTTCAGAAGGTGATTTGGAGGGCTTTGCGGATAAGCTGTTTTAAAAGTATTATTGCACATTGATGGGAGTTGACTGTGAAATGAGAAAAGTAATTTTTTATATACTGTTCTTTGTTTTAATAGTGTTGTTCTTAGCTGCTTGTACAGTGGCAGCTGATGAAGTTTCGGGAGGGATTACGCCGGGCGAAACCACTGCTTTAGCAGGCTTTATTGAAATTCGTGATAACTCGCTCTATATTACCCCGGTGGAAGTATTTGCAATATACAGCGCCGGCACTGGAAGAGAAGCACCCGGCTTTGACAGTGATGTTGTTTTTCGCTCAATAGAGCTTGTTGAAATAAACGATATTGACCGCATGACAGAATTTGGTATCAGTGCAGACAGTTTTACAAGCAGATATTATATACGGCCTAATTGGTCTGCTGATAAAGGCTGGTACTATGTTGAGCAGGCGGATATAGATACTCTTGTGTTTGAGCTAACTGATGAAACTACATATACTTTCGTCGATTTTCATTTGCTTTTCATTGATAGATTTAGTAGTGACAGACAATATACAACAAAAGATGTTACCGAGTTTTTAGAGTACCTTTATCCAACGGTTATTCATTTCATAGAAGTTTACGACGGCAAGGTTATAAGCCTGTTTCAAGATTTTGCTTTTACGATGTGAAGATTACAGAAAGTCATTAGTAATGCATAAAACCGTACCTGTCATTAGATTTGTAACGAAATTATGATTTTATCGTTATTAGGGTTGTAGCGAAATTGTTTCTCTTCGTCATTGCGAGGCCCTTTAGGGCCGAAGCAATCCAGATTTCCAGTCATTTATAGATTGCGGCCTCAGGCTAAAGCTCTTCTCGCAATGACGATTGAGTTTTAATTTCGTTACAATACAAGTCTAATGACAGAGAGGAAATCTACTATAAACGCTTAAGCAAACCCCTCAAAAAACTCACTCTGTTAAAAACCCCTTCGTTCTCCTGATTTGTCATTACAATTACACCTAAGTTACGGTTAATATCAAGTAAAATTGTAGCCGTATGGCACATCTGTCCACTAA
>Ga0131853_10022292_pt1 | contig 11464 bp, 13 predicted proteins | sample TergutLab28metaG_FD_92764 | JGI IMG/M metagenome (GOLD analysis project Ga0131853, IMG submission 92764) | Labiotermes labralis P1 segment gut microbial communities from Petit-Saut dam, French Guiana - Lab288 P1 (version 2) (version 2) | ecosystem: Host-associated > Arthropoda: Insects >...
CAGCAGATCATCGCGCCTGCTCGCCAATTCTGTCAGTCGCTCCGTAAAGCCGCTGATGGAAAACAGAACAAACGTCTCTTTGCGCGTTTCTTTGTTCCACGGCACAAGCTCTTTCTTGCGCAGGAGATCATAAAACACATCGGCGTCTGTCGGCTGTGTGCGATATTTGCATTCCGCAAAAACGATGCTATCGCCGGTGCTATCTAAAGCCACGATGTCGATTTCTTCTTTGCTGTTCCACCAGCGCCCGATCTTATTAAACTGCAACGCATCTGCCATAGCAAGCCGCCACAGCTCACTGCGACAGACAGTTTCATAAATGTGCGCCACATGACCGTCAATGAAATTGGCTTTGATTTTCTCCAGCACAAAGTCAGATTGACCAAGCTCTATCCGCGCTCGCTCTGGATAAACAAAGCGGAACCAGAAGCGAATAAAATTATCTTTAATTTGATACAAGCTCATCTTGCTTTTTTCAGGGTTACTTTCAGTCACGGGAACCTCGCGTTCCAAAATATCCAAGTCAATCAGCGTCTTCAAGTATTTGGGCAGGCTCGTTTGTTTGATGCCGATGTCTGTGCTGATTTTCCCGGGCTTTCGATTGCCTGCCGCAATACTTTTTATAATGGAGAAATAACTGCCAATCTCTTCTACCTCTCGGCGGAGCAAGAACTCCGGCTCTTCAAACAGCAATCCCTCCGGCGATAACATCAGACGATCTATTTCGTGGAAGAGGCTCTTTTTTCTATCAAAGAGCTCGATATATTTCGGAACGCCGCCGGTGACGGCGTAATGTTCCACCAGATCACGGTAAGGCATATCTTCATAAAACTGATTGTAGTGCAGGAAGTCAATCTGCTTTAGCTTAATCTGCCCTGTGCGGCGACCATAGAGAGGGCTGTTGTAATTCAAGGCGTGCTTTTCCATCATGTGAATCAACGAGCCACACAAGATCAGCATGACGTTTTCTTTGATAAACCATGTATCCCAAACCCATTGCAAAATAGATGGGAACGCCGGATTCGCATTCACCATATAGGGCAGCTCATCAATCACGAGCAGTTTTTTCGTGCCAGGGTCATGTTTTAAGAAAACCTCAAACAAGTCTTTCCAGCTTTCAAACGATGCGTTTTTCAGATACTCTTGCCCTGTATACTCAGAAAGAACTTCTGTAAAATTCTTCATGCTGAGTGTTTCGTTTTCTTCGTTCGCCAGAAAATACATGGCTTTTTTATCTTTGATAAACTCGTTGATCAGCGTAGTCTTACCCACGCGGCGACGACCGTAGAGCACCACAAGAGATGCACCATCGGCGACATATTGTTCCTCCAGTGCGTCCAGCTCACGCTCACGATTCACAAATCTCTTCACAGGAACCACCTCCTCAAAAACATTATACCACACAGCATTATTCTGTCAAGAATAATGCTGTGTGGTATAATGTTTGGGGTGCATAAAAAGGGCTATTTGTAAGTTTTTTGCAATTGCTTTTTTACTTGTGCATATGCTTTTATGGTATCACGTTGTCTTTTTTGAACTGAAGATTTGTCCAACAGATAGCCAACAGCGCTAGGCAGTGACGATGCATTTTTTTTGATGGAAACGGTTCTATAGTTTTTGTGTTGTTTGATAAGCATCTTTTTCATTTCCCTTTCACCGAAGAATTGTTTGCCAAACCGTTTTCAAGGGATATATGTAAGTTTTCTAGTGCTCGCTCATGCTCAAATATAACATATAGCAATTGAGCAAAAGGAAGAAATACATTTTCTGCCAACTCCTTAAGAGCTTCGACACTTTTTCCTAAGATATTTTCTTCACTAACATCAATCTGGAGCAAGAATACGGTTTCCCCGGAGCTATTCTTGATTGGAATACCAATATACTGGCAAATTGCTTCTTGGCGTTCTTTGCTGTGTTCAGAAATTTTAAAATTCTCTTTGATAGCGACCTTATTGTGCAAAATTCGAACCTGCGACTCCTTGCTGTTAAATATTTTTGCGTCATATCTTTGATTGTTGTCCGTTAGGGGATAAGATTCGCTATATGAAGATGGGATAATATCATTAAGTGTTGCATATGCAACCATCTGGATTTCTTTTTTATTTTTGTTCGTAAATTTTTGGAACACTGTTACTTGCGGACGTTCGCACTTGAAGTCATTTTTCAACAAGTCATATACAGAACTACAAACGGCAAATGCAATTTTTTGAAAACCAACCAAATCCTTTACTGTTTCCAATGGCAATAAGTTGTTTTTTTCCTTTTGACTCATAAATCTATTTGTAAATTTATATAGGAAGTTTGCAAACAAAGCATTTGCAGATGAGAGCGATATAAGCGTCGACTGAAACCACTTAGCATCGTTCATTTTAGCCCGCTTGTGGCGATTTGCTAGAAAAATTAATATCTCAAAGAAAAGATACAAAAGAACGCAGACAACCATTCCTCTCCAATAATTGCTTAAATCTGCACTTTCGTTAGAAGGGTCTATAACTTGCGCATTGCCACTCACGATTGCACTCAGATAAAAGGAAATCAAAACAGGGAAGAAAATAGTTATAAATATCTGCGCATAAGCGTTGCCAAAAAATGCATAAGCAAGCCGTATAGCATACCCTAAGATTCCATCTTTTCTTGCTAAAAGTCGTATTTGAGTAAAGATCTTATTATTCAATGCTTCACCTCAAAGATATGTCCGTTTTTTAATTTCTATCAACAGACATTTCGTTAATGATATCACAAAAAAAGACAAGATTCAACAAAAAGCCTCTGGGGCGACCTGTGGCATCCCAATCCTGACACACCTTTCCTTTGCACACTATGTCCTCTATAGATAGCGATGAAAAGCTGCAAAAACCCGCAATCCATTCTGACAAAATAGATTGCGGGTTTTCGTGCGCCATTTTGCAAATTTAGCCGTTTTCTATTTGCATAGTACAAGCCTCGCTATGTATTCACTTTCGTCCATCCTGCCCAATTCTATCACCCAAACTTAGCATAGCTACCAAAAATCCATCGAACCCTGTCCATGTCATCAGTGGCGGGTCGCCCTCCCGAATCCGCATGGTTCTGCGAATCTCTTTCGGGATCACCACCCGCCCTAAGTCGTCAATGCGACGTACAATTCCTGTTGCTTTCATATATGAAACATCCTCCTAGAAACAGTCAATTTACCCCATTAGTGTTTACAGGATTTAGGCGGATATACGGGGGGATTTGAAAAATGCGGGAAAATTGCAAATGTGGGGGGAGATTGGTATAATGTGGGAAAAGGAAGAACGAGGGGAACGTATAATGAACAATGGGTATATTTCTGAGTCGCTGGCAATATCTTCTTCTATTGATGCTGCTGTTATTGTAGCTCTGATTTCTGGCGCAATTGCTATTATCAGCGTGATGGTTAATTCGATAGTGTCTTACCGCACAAAGCGTATGGAACATGATCATAGTGAAGCTCGAGAGGCACGATTAGAACGTAGAGAAATCCAAGAGAAAATGATAGATCCATATAGCAAACTTGTAAGTTTAATCTCCGAGTTATTCAGCCTCATCACTCAAGAAAAAGCAATGAACGACAAAGAGTTACTAAAGAGAATTAAGGAGTTCAATATAGCAGTAATTCTATACGGTTCAAATGAAGTTATATCAAAATGGGGCGACTACAGAATAAATGCTGCTAGTCCTAACCATAAAGAAATCTTGCTAAAACTAGAAGAAGTGTTATATGAAATAAGAGAAGATTTAGGGTTTCATAAAAAAGATATGGGGAGAGGGAATATCCTCAATTTATTTATAAATGATGTAGAAAATTTGGGAGAATAAAGCTAATGCCAAAAATCACCATAAAACCATTCCAAACCCTCACCCCCACCGAGCTTTACACCCTCCTAAAACTCCGCCAAGACATCTTCATCATCGAGCAAACCTGCATCTACCCCGACCTAGACGACAAAGACCAAACCGCCCACCACCTAATGGCATTCGACGGCGAGCAGATGGTCGGCTGTCTCCGCATCCTCGCAAGAGGGGTATCATACGAAGAAGCCTCCATCGGACGGGTGGTCACATCCAAGGATCGCAGAGGCGAGGGTATTGCCAAGGAAATGATGCTACAAGCCCTCGGCTTCATCCAGTCAGAGTTGGGTGAGACACGCGTTCGGATCTCCGCCCAAGCGTATGCCACCCCCTTTTACGAGAGCGTAGGCTTTGCAGTCGTCAGCGAGGAATATTTGGAGGACGATATCCCTCACGTTGAGATGTTGTGTAATCTGGCAAAAAATAGTTGACAAGCACCTATGCGGACAATATAATGAGTAGTTAGAAATTACATTGGGAGGAAATGTGTGTGGACTACTACGATATTGTTCTGGGAATAAACGTGGCGGGTATTAGTATTAACATTTTCGGTGTCATTCTTGCGCTGGGGCTTTCGATTTTCTTGATTATTAAGAAGATGAACCCGGCGCTTGCTATGTTCACGGGTGTATTCGCCGGTGCGCTTGTGGGCGGTGCAAACTTACCCCAAATGTTAGACATCGTGATTCTAGGCGGCCGTCAGGTTGTCGGAATCAACATCCGCATCATCGCCGGCGGCTTCTTAGCCGGTGCTCTGGTTGAGACCGGCGCTGCTGAAACAATCGCGCGGAGCATTGTAAAAGGACTGGGCGAAAAAAGAGCCATCCTGGCCATCGCCTTGTCTGCTATGATCGTCACAGCATCCGGCGTTTTCATTACAGTGGCGCTGGTCATTATCTCACCCATCGCCCTGTCGGTTGCGTATAAAGCAAATGTCAGCAAATTTGCTGCAATTCTCGCGGTCAGCGGCGGCGGTAAAGCCGGTAATATCATGTCTCCGAATCCAAATGCCATTGCTGCTGCCGGGTCTTTTGACGTACCGCTCAGCGAGGTGATGATTAACGGCTTTATCCCGGGTCTCGTGGCGCTGATTGTCACCGTTTTATTGTGTAAGATGGTACAGAAAAAACACTTCAAAGTAGAGGCAAACGACATTGACGCACCGGCAGACGCTTCCAGCTTACCATCTTTTGGCAAAGCCATCGTCGCCCCGGCAGTTGCGATTGGACTGCTTATGCTCAATCCCATTGGAGATATATTGGGTATTTCTTTTATCAACTCTGTCAATCTGCCAATGGACCCCTTTTACGTCCTGCCTATCGGCGCTGTAGTCGGCTTGCTTGTACTGGGTAAAGGCAAACACATCGCAGACTTTGCCGCAAAAGGTGCGCTCAGAATGGCGCCCATTGTACTCATGTTATTTGGCGCAGGCGCCATAGGTGGCCTGATTACGGTTTCCGTTTTCCCCGATATGATAGAAAACGCCCTGCATAACATGGGCATCCCCACTGCGTTTTTAGCCCCCCTATCCAGCACTATTTTCTCCAGCGCCTCCGGCTCGAACGCTGCCGGCGTCATTATCGGCGGGGAATCCTTTGCCCCCACCATCCTTGCCGCAGGCGTCCCCGCACTGGGCGCTGCCGTTATGCTCCACGCAGGGGGCGGATTCTTAGACATCGTACCCCACGGCAACATTTTCTTAGCCACCCAGCAGGGCATGAAATGTACCATGACTGAGCGGATGAAAGTCATGCCTTTAGAAGCCGCAGTCGGCGCTGCGATGACTTTGACTACGGTTGTCATATATCTGCTCGGGTTCTGGGGGTAGAGATGATCAAAGAAATCTTAACAAGAAAAAGCACTCGGAAATATAAGGATACACCCGTCGAAGACGGAAAAATAATACAGCTCATCGAAAGCGCACGTTTAGCGCCGTCCGGGAGCAACACGCAACCGTGGAATTTTGTCATAGTACGGTCAGAAGACACAAAGGCAAAGATCGCGGACGTGAATCACAAGCAAACTTGGATGAAAAGCGCACCTGTCTTCCTTGTATGTGTAGCGGATATTCGATGTCGTATTAAGGATGACACACAGGTTTCACTAGATGAAGAAAGTAGCCTGCCGGAGTTGAAGCAAATCATTCGTGATACTGCCATCTCCATAGAGCATATTCTCCTAGAAGCAGAACATATGGGCTTGTCAAGCTGTTGGACTGCGTATTTTAAGCAGAAAGATATCAGACCCATACTCGGAATCCCAGGTGATAAATATGTTGTCGGTGTTCTCACCATAGGCTATTCTGACGGTAGCGGAAAGTCTGCTCCAAGGAGACCGCTAGAAAGCATGATTCGATACGAACAATGGTGATTTTCATTACCATTTGAAGAATACCCCGAGACAACATCGTCTCGGGGTATTCTTATTTTACAATCACATTCCTAAACCATCGCCTCAACAAGCACTTTCGAGCTAAGCACAATCTCACCATCTTCTCCGGCAACCTCCACAGTATCACCTGCTTTGATCACGCCCTCTAGGAGCAGTTCCGCCGCCTTGTCCTCTACCATCCGCTGGATGGCGCGGCGGAGGGGTCTTGCGCCGTAGATAGGGTCAAAGCCCTGTTCCGCAACCAGTTCAATGGCTGAATCTGCCACAATGAGACCAAGGCCGATATCCTGCATCCGCGCCGTGACCGTTTGGAGCATGTTCTGTGCGATCTCCGCAATGTCTGCGCGGGAAAGCTGATGGAACACGATGGTCTCGTCAATCCGATTGAGAAACTCAGGTCTAAAGGTACGCTTGAGATCTTCCATAACCAGTGTACGGATGTCTTCTAAGTCGCGCACTTCGCTCACATCTTTTCGTTCAGACGCAAAACCCAGCGGGTTCTTGTCTTTCTCGATGATGTTCTTCGCACCCACATTACTTGTCATCACGATGATGGTGTTCTTAAAGTCTACACGTCTGCCCTGTCCATCGGTCAGGCGGCCATCTTCCATGATTTGGAGCATGATATTAAACACATCCTCATGCCCTTTCTCAATCTCGTCAAACAATACCACACTGTAAGGCTTACGGCGCACTTTCTCCGTGAGCTGTCCGCCCTCGTCATAGCCAACATAGCCGGGGGGCGAACCGATGAGCTTAGAGACGGTGTGCTTTTCCATAAACTCGGACATGTCCACGCGGATCATGGCGTCTTCGTCTCCGAATACGGCTTCAGCCAGTGCTCGGCAAAGTTCAGTCTTCCCAACGCCGGTCGGCCCAAGGAAAAGGAATGTTCCGGTTGGGCGTTTTGGGTCTTTGAGCCCCACACGTCCGCGCCGGATCGCGCGGGAGACGGCACGAACCGCCTCATCTTGTCCCACAACACGTTCATGGAGAATCTCTTCCATCTTCAAAAGTCTCTGGCTCTCGTCTTCTGTGAGACTGGTGACAGGGATACCTGTCCAGCCGGAGACGACAGTTGCGATATCTTCCGCGGTCACGCTTCTGCCAAGCCCGGAACGGCTCTCTTCCCACTTACGACGGTGGTCTGCAATCTCTTGCCGGATTACATTCTCCTCATCCCGAAGCAGTGCCGCTTTTTCAAAGCTCTGGTTGCGAATCGCCTCTTCTTTTTCTCCGCGTAGGCTCTCCATTCTGACCTCAAGTTCTTTCACATCATGGGGTGCGGTCAAACGCTCCATCCGCACACAGGAGGCCGCCTCGTCAATGAGGTCAATTGCCTTGTCAGGCAAGAATCGGTCTGTGATATACCGGCTGGACATGGTGACCGCCGCTTCTATCGCTTCGTCTGTAATCTTGAGCTTGTGATGTGCCTCATACTTATCCCGTAGGCCGTGGAGGATGCGAATGCTCTCCTCCTCTGTGGGCTCGTCCACCATCACAGGCTGGAAACGCCGCTCAAGGGCTGCGTCTTTTTCAATATGCTTTCTGTATTCCTCCAGCGTTGTCGCACCAATCACTTGGAGTTCGCCGCGTCCGAGGGCAGGTTTTACAATGTTCGCAGCATCCACCGCACCCTCCGCCGCACCTGCGCCAATGATGGTGTGGAGTTCATCAATAAACAGGATGATATCCCCCGCTTTTTGCACTTCTTCCATGGCCGCCTTGATGCGCTCTTCAAAATCACCGCGATACTTCGTACCCGCCAGCATCCCGGTGAGGTCTAGGGACACAATACGTTTATCTCTCAAATCCTCCGGCACGTCACCGGCGATAATCTTTTGTGCAAGTCCCTCTGCGATGGCGGTTTTACCCACACCGGGCTCACCAATCAGCACAGGATTATTCTTCGAGCGCCTACTCAAAATCTGTATCACACGGCTGATTTCTTGGTCGCGTCCCACAACCGGGTCTAGCTTTCCCTCTGCCGCGATTTCTGTGAGGTCACGGCTGAATTGGTCAAGGGTTTTCGTCTCTTCCCGCCGTACTTTGCCTCGGGCAGTCGCCGCTCCGCCTGAGAGATCAAGCGCACCAAAGGCGTTCACTACATCAGTGTACATGCGGTTTAAGTCCACGCCGACAGAAGAAATCAGCTTCGCAGCCACACTCTCATGTTCCCGCAAAATACCCAGCAATAAATGCTCTGTACCCACATAGCGGTGTCCCAATTGGGAGGCACTGCCTACGGCGAGTTCAATCACACGCTTGGCTCTGGGGGTAAGACCCTGTGCGGGCTGTCCCGGCTCTCCGCGCCCGACGTATTTTTCAACTAAATCTGTGAGGAGGTCAGTCTCCAAACCATAGTCGGCTAAAATCCGATGTGCCACACTGTCTGTTTCTTGGGCAAGCCCCAGCAAAATGTGCTCAGAGCCAACATAGCCGTGCCCTAACTGGGCGGCGTACGCATGGGCAGAGCCGATGGCCTCTTTTGCCCGCTCTGTGAATCGTTCTTCGTAACGCATAACCGTCACACATCCTTTCTAAAATGTTATGTAGGGGCAGATTCCATATCTGCCCGCATACAAATGTTCGTTCGTCATTGTAGGGCGCGACACCCTCGGCGCGCCGTGTCAGTCATGCAAGGGCGGATATGGAATCCGCCCCTACTGGTTTATTCGCTTTGTTCTAAACGGTACAGCTCGTCTCGCAGTTCGGCTGCGCGTTCGTAGTTTTCGGTTTCAATCGCAGATTGCATTTCCGCACGGCAGGCATTTAAGTGTCTGCGTTGCTTTAAGACTTCATCCGCCTCAAGGGGAATCTTCGTCTCGGCGGGTTCGGGCACTGTCGGCGGCACAAAGGTACGAGCCGCAGAATCTCCCGGGCGTACCATGCCACGCCGATTGCCGCGGAACGCCTCTCCCAAAAGAGATTTGCTGAAGAGATCATCGGAAAACAGATCCGAAAATGCCCCCAGTTTCGCTGTTTGTCCGGCAAATGCAGCGCCCTGTAGTGCCGATGCACAATCTTGGCAGAGATGTAACTCTGTCATCTGACCGTTTATGTTCGCTTGATAATGAAATTGTGCGGCTTCCATGCCGCAATGTTGACAGTTCATAAGCTTGTCCTCCTATCTATTCCGATGCTGCCAGCAGTAGTTGTTTGAGAATGGATGCCCGCAGGGTATTTCGCATAGCCTGCGGCGCAGGCCGCAGCGCACGCTCACCCAGAGAGGCCGCCATGATGCGGACAAGCTCAGCCGAGAGTGTGCCGGTATCCAGCAGGTTTTGCAAAAACGCTTCCGCAGTCCGCACGTCTAAGTCCTCGCCGATGGCGTTTACCGTGTGCATCACCAACTGCTTTGGGTCAGCCGCCACACGCCGAATACGGATATACCCGCCGCCGCCACGGCGGCTTTCTACAATATACCCATGCTCCGGCGAAAAACGTGTCGCAATCACATAGTTGATCTGACTTGGCACACAACCAAAGCGATTGGCAATCTCCACCCGCTGTAGCTCCGCCAGTCCGCCTGATTCCTTGAGTGTCTCTGCAATAAACTCTGCGATCAAATTACTAATACCCAATTATCTCATCCCCAAATTCCATATTTGACCTTTTTTGACCTTATGTATTTATTATAAACTCCTCAAGTATAAATTTCAACTTTCATTTTGACTTTTCTTGACCTTTCAGTTTAAGTTATTTCACTCTAGCTCTCATTTGCTTCTATTTTTTCGTCTTTTCGCTTGTTTTCGCTCTGCTCCGCATTTATTTTTTCTATTTTTTTATGAGCGCTGCGATCCTTGTGTGAAACACTGCGCCCCTCTTGTTCCAAAGCGGGAAATGTGCTGCCATCCATGCTATTTCTAGGCATTTTGCTATCCTCCTGTTCAGTTTGCATCGCTTAGATGCTTACCAAGATTACCCTCCCTTATACGCTTATCCAAAATCAAGTAAATAAATTTTGCAAAAGCGCATTGACTTTTTGAGCAAACGTAGTAAAATGAGGATTACAATTGTACTTAAATGGAGGAGAACAATCATGGCTTACACAATCAATTCAGACTGCATCAACTGCGGCGCCTGCGTAGACGCTTGCCCTGTTGACTGCATCGCACCCGGCGACGACATTTATGTAATCGACCCGGATGCTTGCATCGACTGCGGTGCTTGCGTAGATTCTTGCCCTGTTGACGCGATCCAAGCGTAAGGTAGGAAGCCTACTTACAACAAAACGAGCCGCGATTCATTGGAATTGCGGCTCGTTTTTCTTGGGAGTGTAAACGTATGCAACTTGACGATCTATGGCCGAATGGCCCGCAGTTCCACCAAAAAGCGCCCGTGTTCAAGATTGGTACAGATGCCGTCTTGCTGGCGCACTTTACAAATACCGCCCGCGTCACCCGTGCCGCTGATTTAGGATCGGGTACAGGTGTGGTGGCGATCTTGCTTGCCCTAGGGGCACAGTCCCTCACCATTGACTGTGTGGACATTCTGCCGGAAGCTGTGGCACTCACAGCGGAAAATGCAGTACGAAATGGAGTGGCAAAGCAGATTTCTGCACATCTGGCAGATATGCGGCAAATCAAGTCCGTATTACCCGCCGGGGCATATGATCTTGTGGTCTCAAATCCGCCCTACTTTACAGTTGGCGGCGGAAAGCGGGCAAAGGGCGAAGCCCTTGCAGATGCCAGAGACGAATCCCTTTGCAGTTTAGACGATCTCTGTAAAGCCGCAAGTTATTTACTGCGCTGGGGCGGTCGTTTTTCCCTTGTCCACCGCCCGGAACGTTTGGCGGAGATTTTTACCGCCATGCACCAAAACGGCATTGAGCCAAAACGCCTGCGCATGGTTGCACTCCGCGCCGAACATGCGCCTAATTTGGTCTTAGTCGAGGGCAGGCGCGGCGGAAACCCCGGCCTTGAGATTCTTGCTCCCCTCATCTTACAAGGTGACACAGGGGACGACAGCCCCGAAATCCGCGAAATCTACCACAGGAGGTGAAAGAGATGACAGGCACTTTGTATCTGGTCGGCACACCCATTGGCAACTTGAGTGACTTCTCCCCCCGTGGGATTGTTACCCTCTCGGAGGTCGATTTCATCGCCGCAGAGGACACACGGGTCACGCTCAAATTACTCAATCACTTTGAGATCAAGAAACCACTCATCAGCTACCACGCCCACAATCTGCGAGAACGGGGCGCAGACATCCTCAC
>Ga0131853_10022293_pt1 | contig 11464 bp, 8 predicted proteins | sample TergutLab28metaG_FD_92764 | JGI IMG/M metagenome (GOLD analysis project Ga0131853, IMG submission 92764) | Labiotermes labralis P1 segment gut microbial communities from Petit-Saut dam, French Guiana - Lab288 P1 (version 2) (version 2) | ecosystem: Host-associated > Arthropoda: Insects >...
CGGATCCGTGCTTTGGAGCTTCCTGAAAAAGCCCGTGCAGGACGAGAGCGCTTACAGGCACGGCTTGAGGATTTTGAGCGGCTCAATGCCCTCCTCGCCAAACGCAGCGCTACGCGGGATCGTTTGCTACGCGCCTTTCCGAATATGAAGAATCTGCGGCATAATGCTGCCCTCTCTGAGCTCCGGCGGCGGATTCGGGAGCGTATGGATCGTTGGAAGTAGGAGTCATATGAAAAGCCACCGGGGAGGGTGAGCCGTCGCAAGCGGAAATCTACGATGTTGATAAAAAACAAATTGAAGTTGTGATAGTTGGAATGTTTCTTTGCAGTATTGCTTATTTCGCCCCTATATTTTTCTGCTTCACAGAGAACAGTTCATTTTTATAGACCATTGTTGGCCATTCATATATTTCCTGCGGCAATACATTCGCAATCAGACCGCGCATTTTTAAGAATATCTCCATCCCCTTTTCAGAGATAGGTAGAATATTACTATCCTGCAAAATGCAAGTCACTAAATCCTCAAAGGAGGTAAAAGGACTGTCCGCAAAGAGAATAACCCCTCGATGATAGCGACGATCTTGTACTTGTGGATAGATAATGCGAAAATCAGAAAGGTGCTCGGTAATGATCGATTCTAGCAGAAATCCATTCCATTCATATTCACACTCTGGGAACCCTCCAAAGTCAAAGATGCTACTCAAGGCACAATAGTTGTAGTTGCTCACGAGGGAAATTAGGTGCTCGCCTATCAGCTCTAGCGTTACGTCCGATACCTTAAAGACCTCTTTGTGTATGTAATCATCCATTGAGGTGCGAATATAATTTTCTTCTAGCTCACTAAAAACCGCATTTGTGGTACCGGAAGCCCACTTGAATTGTCTTGCAAGGTTAACGTATTTTTCGTAGCTAAGAGCCCCTTTCCCGCCCAACAATGCGTAGGCAATGCCGGCCGTTGACAGTTCCGCTATAGGGAACGTGTTGGAGATGATATGAGGTCGTTTAAAGCGATATTCTTTTCTGAAGAAATAATCAACAATATAGTACAAGTTTTGGGGATGTTCTATCATATTCCGGTCTAAGAATTCTCTGCAATTCTCACATGCGGAATCGTAAAGCAATACATCGCTACAGTATCCCGCATGCTCTTTTGTGCGTTGCCTTAAGATATCTCTTAGAACCACCAAATCTTCCGGAGTTACAATTAAGTTGTCTACATGGTTGAATTCACGATAATTCCATTGAATGACTTTGGGATGGCGCATAGCTGAAAATCCAATGACAAAGTCGTTCACCCCAGGTATTGCTTTTTGAATTTCCTTTTTCGTTATTGCATGACCTTCTGCCAACAAAAGTTGCTCCAAACGGTCATCGATGCTCTGACGAATAGTATCGTTCTTAAATAGCAAATCTCTCTCATACGTAAATTCGTCTGGGAACAGGCTTTTGAGCATGCCGTGCAGAAAGCTAGGGTTATCTATATTGGTTTCTGCTAAAAGCCGCCCCTCAAAGTGGGCATACAGTTCGCTGTAATAAAAGGATGTCTGTGAACTATTTTGGACAAACATTCGCATCTCATCCAATAGTGAAGCATTGTATATTACTTTTTCAACGGGACAATACCTCCCTCGCCCAGAACGAACGATTAAGCTATCGTCTCTCGTCACTCCAGCCGTTAATGCCCTATTGCATGACGGGAGGGACAGACCTTGATAGCACTTTGCAATAATCTCACGGAGCGCCTTCATATCCTCGTTGTTTTCATCTGTATCTAGTTTTATATCAAATGCGAAAAACTTTCGTATGGCATCGTGACATATATCCGCATATGACGGTTTCCCTTTTACCACATAATCGCCATAAAAATGATATCCATGGAGCACAAGGTAATTCATCATGTCTTGAAAATCAAAAAAATGAAGCAAGCGTTGTGTGAGTTCGTACTCTATGCGCTCAAGGTTGTCATAGAAATTGAGCCCCTCTCCGATGGTTTCTACTAAAAATTCTTCCAATGCTCGATCCACATCTGGCGGACAAATATCTGCACACACAAATCGGTCTGAAAATTTGAAATATACAGCAAACGCCGACTCTTGCAAAACAAGTTTACAGCACAATGCCATCTGCTCGTCCAACCATCGTTCTTGCAGTTTTGCAAATGTGAACGTGCCATTGTACGACACGAATAATGTCCCTGCAATTAAGTCAGCAGATTTTTGTAGTTTGCGACAAGCCTTGATAAGAATTTGCCTCACTCTCTCTCGAGTTAGCCCTAGCTCATCTCCTATTTCCTGTAAAGTTGCCCCGTGGATACGACGAATTAAGCATGTCTTTTCACTATCGCGCAAAGCTTCAAAGTCTGTTATAAAATGAGTGATTACTGAAGTGGATAAAAACTCTGCAACAGGTTGAATCATAGCATATTCCCGAGGATGCAGACACCGTCCACACAAGTCCCCTACAAGCGTATTTCCGTTCTGCAATAAGAACGCGATCCCACTTGAACTAATACCTATATTTTCTAGTGCTACAATGGGAATGTTTTTGTTGGTTGCTTCAATCTCTTGCAACCGATAGCTCTTTATTGCCCTTAGCGGAGCAGATGAAATTGATTCACAATAATCTAATATCTCTTGACACGTCTTCCTTCCCATATTCTTCATGCTGAGCAAATCCGATTCCGTCAATGCCATCAGTGCATCTAAAGATAATATCCCTGCCTGCATCAGACAATTTTTTGCCCTATTTGAAAGCGGGAGTTCTGATGTTTTCTCTGGATGTAAGTTTTGCAATGCCGGTACTTCCTCTGCACCTGGGAAGTCAAGAGCAATCGATTTGCTGTAGTTTATTATCTCCTGACATGTTTTTGCCCCAATGTTTTTCATTTCGAGCAAATCAGTTTCTGTCACAGACATTAGATCTTCTGCAGAAAATATTCCCGCCCGCATCAAACCGTTTTTAGCCCTATTTGAAAGCGGGAGATTGCTAACAACTTCGGTGCGACAGACTTTATTTGCCTTTTCTTCAACAATACTTGCCGCGTTCTCTGTGTTTCCATCGGGGCGCTGACCTCTATCACGTTCGGTCGAGCTGTTGTTTGTAGCGTCATGCCCTGTTTCAATCGTGAACGGTGCCTCATTTTTATCAGACAGAAAGAAGTTGCCATCTTTTGTCGCGAGAAATAATTCTTTTGCCGCGGATACATCGTCTGTCGATAATCCCGGCACAAACAGTAGTTCGTCAAAGTCAAAACACTCCAAGTCTTCAAGCGTACAAACGCCTTGCTCTTGAAAATAGAAGCGCATCTTTGCAAATCTGTCATCCACATATATGGTTTCAGCGAAGGTCACCAACGCACCCCAACTCCTCTTTCCTTATACTTTTCCCATCATCCTTGCATGATGGAGTATTTTTTCGTATATCTTTTCTTCTGGCAAGCAATCTAAGATATATGTTCCGCCTAATAAGTTCAGATATTTGGCCAAAGCACCTACAGTATTCGTGTTGATAAGGCATCCTTCATCTCTAGCGGCCATAATGGCGGAAAGGAATGCCCTCGTAATCATGCGGTTGTTGGACGTATTTCGCTCTAAAATGTGCATGATATAGTCTGCGCTTTCACAAATGAATCGTGTAAGTTCGAAATGGTCTTGTCGGTTGGGATCATAGGTTAATCGCCCAATCCACCACAGGCGCGAAATGGCATTGCGCGTTAGGGATCTGCGTGCTGACTCAGAGAAGAAAAAGTGCTGTTTCACATTGTTTATTGTACACTTTTCGATCACATTCCACCTGTATTGTGTGTACTTCCAGAAGTGGCCGAGAGCAAGCCCTGCCCAAAGCCGCTCGTCTGAGGCCCGAGAATCCGAGAGAAATCTGAGCCGACTATATACCCGCTGCACATTTTCAAATTCAGTCAGAAAAGGTTTTTCTTGGGACATGTCCAAGGTGAAATCTTCTACTATATACTTTGTCTCTCGAAAAGGCGAGCGTTCAAAATACTCATCAACCCAGTCAGCACTTGGCAAAGAGAATTTGGAGACAATATGTGGCAGATTGCTTTTTAATGTAAGCAATGCATCCTCTTCTAAAAAAATTAGCTTCATACTTCTTCCTCCTCGTTACCACTTCCATACCCATCCGCCAGCACATTGAGCGCGCCCGAAATAGGCACATCGACCAACTTTTGTGCAAGTTCTATTATATTTTTATCTGCCAATTGATCGCTGTCAATGTCACAAGCAAACCGCTGGGCTAACGCCTTTTTTATAGCGATATACCACGATTCTGAATGGTATATATACCGCTCTGTAGCATCTCGCCTCGCAACTTCAGCTAGGACATACGCCAGCGCAGGCACAATTACAAGCGCGTTTAGCACTGGGCGGACGATCACCGCGTTGCTCAAGCTTTTGTAGTTATAAAATTCTCGCTCCGGTAGCTTGATGACAATTTTTTTGCGCGTCATTTCCACCATCATCCCCTGTGCCAGCTCATCATCACTTTTTATAATACTAAACACAGAAGGTGTGTGCGCAAGGTCGCGCCGCTCTTGCTCGATCTCAATATTTACTTGATTTCCAACTGCCATTACACAGCCTGCTTCGATAGAAAACTGAAATCCTCGATAATCTGGATGAAAGCTGCTATTTACATAAGCAGGTAGGTCTTCGCAAGCTACGATAAACGAGCAAATTTGCAGGCGTCCACTAATCTCATTTTCTGAGATTAAATGCACGGTCTCAAGTTCTTTTGTCAATATAGCAACACGATATCCTGTTTGTGCGCATTCTAGGTGATATGCAAATTTCACTTTCCCATCTGCAAGCATTGCGACTAGCTCGTCGTTTACAAGTTCAGAACGGCAACCAATTCGTAAGTAATAGCCATCTCGCTCAGGGGCAATCACAGTGTGAAAGCTACTTTCTTCATAATCATCTGTATCCTGCGACAAAACAGGATAAGGGTAAAGCTTACTTCTTATATCCATATGCCTTTACCTCCATCGAACAATATTCATCAAAATCCAGCGTAGCTTTTATTCGGACTGGCGCGTCTTTAACAAATTCAAGACCTGTAATTTGATTCCTGTTTATTGAGACCGAGGGAATCCCCAGGCCTACCGCAGATAAAAGCGGGGCTTCATAATTTTGTGACTCTGCCGATAGAAGTAACTCCAGCCGACCATCTTCTGCTGATTCCAATGGGACAAAGGCTATAGAGTATTCGCCTAGCTCTTTGTTGAGACACACAATTCTAACTTTCGCGGCAACGATGCTAGAAAGTGCGCGTGTACGTTCGCGTGGATTTTCGCCCTGACCAGCTCCTTCGTTATCACCAGTCCCATCCCCGCCAGAACTGCTTGTCCCATCACCATGACCTGCCCCAGAATCACTTTGCTCATGCTCTGTTTCACCAGACTCATCGAGATTATCTTGATCTCCATCTATAGTAACGCTACTGCTAACTGGCCTTCTTGGAGGGGTTGACACCTCAAATGACTTAATTGTATCCGCCAATGACTCTTGAGGATTCTTGCTTGACTTCTCCTCAACATTTGGTTCATCTGGCAAAAATTCTCCGACATCAGGGTCGATTTCGTCTGATGCGTCTTCTTGTTTCAACAATTCCAAGCACTCTTTGATATAGTCAATCAAGCCCTTTACATAGCTCTTTGCCTCTGGAATCCGCGTTTTTGGTTCAATGCGATCCGGCTCCCACTTCGTGTGCTCCGGATTTTCAAGGGTTCGTAAGTAGTCATTGACCTTTTCGCCTTCAATCAACATTACGCCCGCAAAGGGTATGATTCCGGAAATTCCTCCTCGATCCATGATTTTCATGCCAGTTTTGCGGATCATGGCAACTTTACGATGCATTTCGCCTTGGAGCATCAGCCCTAATCTTATGCGTCCATGTTGCCTATAGTCCTCCGTATACCAGACCGTGTCAGGAGATGTGAGAACCGTAAAATACTTATCTGCATTTTCACTGAGATCACTTTGGTATTCCACAAGCAACTCCGAGAGTGCTTCTTTACATATTTCAACATCGCCTACCCGCACGACAAGATTTCCAGTATAGATAGCGTACAAAAAGCCATCTAATATTGACGTAATAATGTCCGTTTTCCAATCAGTAGAGAAAAATTTGAATCCTGAGATAAAGATATCAGTTCCCGTTTGTTGATTCGAGCGTACAAAGCCGGAATCTAAACTCAGTTGAGCATGTACAGGCTTGTTGTCGGCTTCTCCATAATACCCGACCCCTACGGTGATGTCATTATTATCGGGACAACGAAAGCTTGTAATTCTAGAGATACCTTGATATGCTTCTACCCCTTCTTTGTCAAGCGTACTGTAAAAAACCGTCCTAAACTCCGAACAAGCGTAGGGAGCAAATTTCCCTATGCCAAATGAACCTCCTGATGTTCCAGACTTGTCTGAAGCTCCTGATGATTTTGTCAGATTACACCACGGCGTATTATATTCTTCGCGCGAACCCTGCAAGCCGGTTGTGTTGAAGTCACTAACTCTAAGAAAAGGAATGCTACCGGATGTCATCATCGCAATTGCACGATCAAAAAAATCGATGGTCTTCTTGTTCGATTGCTTTTTCCAAAAGTCCAGCGAGGCAACAAATGCGCTGTTGAGAGAAGTTGCATCTGGGAACTCATTTACATCCAGAGCAAACTTCATAAATTCAACCTCTACCACCCGATCTGGCAGTGCTGCATCTAGGGAGTTTTGACAAATCTCTCTCGCCAAAGACTTTAGCGGCGTTCCTTGAAATGTTTCAACGCCAGAGTGACCAATTCCATTTATATCCCCATTATTATTTGAAGGAAAAATCCAGTTCATCATACAACCTCCTATGTAAGCTTAAAACGCTCATTTTTCTTGATTCCTGTTTGATAGAATTTCTTGCGTGCCTCTTTCAGCTCGAGTTCAATTGCCGAAAATATTTTATCAACATCTTCAGCCGTATAATCATATACTGACGCGTTTGAACAGTTCCCAAGCAACCGAACCATATCAATAATTTTATTTGTCCTCGCTTCAGCAATCCGAGCAAATCTTTCCCGTTTAGACTCAACATTCGACATAATAGCACCTCCTATCGGCAATTCTATTTTATACAGAAGGTAAATTTCTGTCAACATATTTTTTATATTTCAAAAATACGCATAACATTTTAAAAATGTTATGCGTATTTATAAGTCGTAAGCTTTAGTTTTTCCTATGCAAGCACGCTAGAACATTTTCCGCTATTGCCCGAGCCATCATAGGCGGCACGGCATTTCCGACCTGTTGGTATTGAGAGTCTTTGGTACCTTCAAATACAAAATTGTCTGGAAACGACTGAAGGCGCGCGGCTTCTCTTACAGTCAGTGCTCTATCCAATTTAGGATGAATCCACATAGATTTTCGTACATTTACAACGGTTCCGCTATGTTTTCGGCTATCTAACCGCAAATAGATGGTGTTCTGCGTGCGCTCTGGTTTTTCATATGACCCAATTAATGTTTTTGGAAGCTTATGAAAATTTTCTCCTTCACCCAAAGATTTAAACCGCTCCATCGCTTCTGGCGTTGTGTTTGTGGTGATATGGTTGAAAAGCAACCCTTCGCTTCGCAATGCCTGTGCATAATCTGATACGGGTAGCCCCGATGTAGGGACGCTCACACCTTGAGCATTCTTATCAAATGATACTTCACAAGCCTGTAAATCTAAAATAGCATCCCCTACTGTTACGCCATCGATTACTTCAGGAGCCTCAAGAGAAGGCGCTTTCTGTCCCCTTATAACATCTGAGCGAATCCCAACGAGAATATACCGCCACCTCTCCTGTGGCACCCCATACCACCGTGCATTTACGGGCGCTCCCTGCTGCTGATAGTCTTCCCCCAAAACAGCATTGATATAATCAATAACTGAATATGAGCTAACACGAGCCACAAGGTGGTCAGAGCCAAGCTCATTCTCAAATGCGCACATAATATCACTATCGTAAATCTCTTGTGCCATTTTCAAAGCTTTTTGGCAATCAATCAATAAGGATAATTCTTCAATGAAAAAGGAAATATCTTGCGAAGCGGAAAGACCTTGGTTAATTTTTTGCAGTAGTTCTGCAAAAAACTCTATACAATCCGACTCGCTACAAGAGAGATACGCTTCAATTTTCTTTGAAATTGAAGCTCTATGCTTTTCGAGACATTTTTCTATGCGCTTTTTCGCTCCCCGGCTTTTATATAGCAAGTGCAATAATGCATACATTTTTTCTGGGAGAAGCGCACTTTCCAGCTGTGCCTCATCTTGTAAAATAGAAAGCAGGTTAATTCCTTCTGTTTTGTATTTTAATAATGTGATACTGTCATCCTCGCACTTAATGCCAAGCCCTTTTATCTCTTCCTGATCATCGACTGCAACATAAAATCGATGAATGTCAGATTGAAGCATGCTTACATTCTCCATGACAAATGCCATTGGCCGAACCTCTTTGATAGCGCGAAAAAACTCCTTCACTAACGAGTTGTTCATACATATTAGTGAATTTTTTTGCCGATTTGCATTTGAAAAACCTTGGCAGGGCGGCCCACCTATAACAACATCGATTCCTCCCAAGTCGATATTAAGCTTAGCAAAGTCATACCCTATGACATCGTCAATCATAAGAATATCGCCATGATTCCTCGAGTAGGTTCTCCTGGCATGTATATCGTTCTCTGCCGCAGCCAATATCTGGAATTTTCCTGTCTGGACAAAGCCTAGGCTCAGCCCACCTGCTCCGGCAAACATATCAAGCACTTTCAACATGCTTTTATCCACCTGACTTCCATTAGTTTTTATTATATAACGCTGGGGCGCTTCTTAAAGCTCGTCCCTAAGAATGTAGCTGTAGCTTTCTGTCTCACTTATTCATACATCTTCTACTCTGAAAAATATACCCGCATGATCCGCTCCAACACCCCAGCCTTGCTATCCCGAATTCCAAAGGCTTTCAAGTCAACATCCTCGATTTTCATTGCAGAGCCGAAAGCGATCAGGTCGGCTTTGACAGTATCAGCGACATCAATAGCGAGCTCGGCAGTTAAGAGCCTCGACAGGCGAAAGACATCATTCTTGTGCTTAGAGATATGCCTGCTATCAATAGGCTCTCCTGCCATTTTTCTTGCGGACAAGTCGAGCCATGCCTTTGCCTTGAACGGAATCAAGTGTGCGGCGCTTAGAACCGGCAAACCCTCAACTACAACTCGCCCGGTGTGAAGGAGGCTATAATAATCGTCGTTAAGCAAAATGGCAGAAAGACTTGAAAGATCATCGTCAAGCGGCAGTGGAGTTAAATACGCGTCAGTAGGCAGGTCAATTGAATCAATCCGTCTAGAAAATAGTTCAATCATGTATGGAAAGTCCGGCTGGTCGGGGTCTGTGAAGCGGTAGAACTGCGGCTCGCCTGTGCTTTTGTTTCGATATTTATAGCTGCCTACTTGCACAAATTCCCAAAATCGCCGACCGAAATCTGATGTAAGAGCTTCAACAACCAGAACCATGTCGATATCCTTGGTGGCACGGAAGTTCAGTCCTTCCACACTCATTAGCATATCGCAGGCGGCACCACCTATAATGACGAACTGCTCCTCATATCCAAGAAACCATTCTTTGAAACGTTCAAAACCCATTACCATATCTACTTCCACACTCTCTCTAGTAATTCTTCAACGGTCAGTTCCACGCGTTCATCACGGATATGCTCCAAACTTAACGCCAGTGAAAGTACATCTACACGATTTTCCCCACTGAGCACGGTTGGGTCGTATCTCCACAGCTCAACCTCGCATTGGCTACCGTTGTTAAGCAACTGTATTGTATCAGGCACGGGGGGGGGCTTTTTCACTGTGCCATATACGCTTGTCTCCGGCATATTCAGCATAGATTCTTGTGCCAGAGCAGTTAAACCAGCAGGAAAGAAGCTGTCTCCTATGAGTGCCTCATCCATATAGAGCTTTTTACGAACCGGGCTACGTAAATACGATTTCGCTTGCTCAAACAAATCTTGTGGGGTAAGCAAAGAGGTTAAGACCCGCCTCACACCCTCGCTGTGCTCTGCAAGCAATCCAGTTGCGACCAATTGGTCTGCAGCTCTCGATATTGTCATCTTTGAAAAACCAAATCTGGCCGGAATTTCGTTCAGATGCAGAGGCATATTGTTTCTGTAGATAAAACAAAACAGTAACATCTGAGCAGAGGGTTGCAGTTTTTCGGCAATTAATAGCTTTTTGCCATCGTGTTTTTCCTGTAACACGGTACCCATAAATGGCAGGTAGAGCTGTTTTTCGGGGACAACGAAAGGAATCCGTTCTGCAATGAGCGTTTGCTTGCGCTGGCGACTTAGTTCTTGCAATTCAAGCACAACCGGGTCGCTCCAATCCTGCTGGATTCGTGTGAGATGCTTCTTAATTGCTCCAATTGCGCCCAACTCGCCGCGTGGCGTGAGAAGCAAGCAACTTTGTGTTCCGATAGTCGCTTGCTCCATCTGATATTCATCGATGAGAAAATATGGTAGCTTGTGGACGTTGCTCCAAGGATGCCGAATCACCGGCTCACCGAGGGCTTTTTCGATATAGTCCATTCTGCGCACCTCACAATGTAACGTTGTGGTTCCATTGTAACTTTATGAAAGTTAAATGTCAATAGAAAAGTTAAATCACTATGTGCACTCACTCAATTATATACGAAAGTGCTATTGGTAAAATTAAAACAATCTCGACTCTAAAATACCGCACATGAGGAATCAAGAAGATAATAATTAGCTTCATAAGCTGAATTGAAATATAGCGCATATCAAAAAAACGATTGCCGCACTTCCAAAGTGGAAGCATGGCAATCGTTCTTTTGACACCCCTTGGCAAACTGCCTTCATTTCAGTAGTTTTGTTTTGCTGTTTTATGACATCCCCGCCGGAGCCGGTGGCTTTTGTGTTTGGCATATCGGACTCTTAGGCTCCTTTTGTAAAGGAGGCTTTGGTCTCTCCTTATTTTGTTTGATGAAACCTATTTTATTCGGATTTCCAGTGGTGTTTCCAATCTCACAACCCGAGAGTATTGGGGGGTGACGTAGAGAACTGTGTCATCATACTGGGCATGAGGCCATCCTCGATAGAAAAACAGACCGGGTACATTGTCTGAGACAGTCCAGGCGTATTCTGAGACTCTTTCATAAATGATTTGCGCGTTCTGATATGCTCCATCTTCCAAAACCGAAAAGGTCAAAATCCAGCCCGTATCTGTCTGTTCCGCACCTACAAAGCGGATGCCTTCCGGCAGTGGATCTGCGGTGCCATTTACCAAATCTATGCGCACACGCTCCATGGCCTTATCTAGCCAAGTCACTTCCTCGATGACCATGGTGAGGCTTTCGCTCTCTGAGAAAAACACGCTCTCTAAGAAGTGAGTGTCCATCATCATAGAC
>Ga0131853_10022294_pt1 | contig 11463 bp, 8 predicted proteins | sample TergutLab28metaG_FD_92764 | JGI IMG/M metagenome (GOLD analysis project Ga0131853, IMG submission 92764) | Labiotermes labralis P1 segment gut microbial communities from Petit-Saut dam, French Guiana - Lab288 P1 (version 2) (version 2) | ecosystem: Host-associated > Arthropoda: Insects >...
GTGTTAGTTGTCTTGAAAGCTATGATTATATTCGTGTCTTTAAACAGGTTTGTTATTCTTCTGATCATAGGACTAAAGTACGTGAATGTGGTCCATTTTTTTGACTGTTCTTTTCTTTGTTCCTGTGTTTCATCGTGGTTTCTCCTGTTTGTAAGCTTTTTTCTTAGGTTGTGTATAATATGCTTGGGGTATCCATTGTTTATTGCCATGGTGACTATAGTGTTCCACTCTTCTATATATATCCACACACACACACACACACACATACGTACGTACGTACATATTCCGTAATTAAGTCAGTATCAACGCAGACAGTAATTTCGATAAATTAGAAATTGTATGGCTTTATACTGTTCTACATCACTCCTTCAAGGTATGTTACTGGTTGTACAACTCTTTACTAATGCATGCCATTCTTTATGAGAAAGCCCGCAGGCCAGAATTGCAGTGACAGCTTACTTGACGTGTGTCGTGTGTCCTGCGGATTACTAGGTCTTCAAGGTCTATTCATTAGCAGGAAACTTTCTGATAGGATCTTAAAGAATAACATTTCAGACTCAAAATGCGATTCACAGAATTTCGCTACTATTTTCTCTTAACCACAAAACTTTCCAGAAAATGCAAATATAATTTATGAAGATCACAGTTCTTTCCACTTGTCGGATTTACTAGCCAGATGGCCAAGCCATGTGCGTGACTGCATGAATGTATTTTTAAATATACTAAGCATATTATTAATTCCTTCAGACCCCAAAACCATTCACAATAAACATTAAATTTTAGATGCAATAATCTGTCAACAGATGGTGATGTGCTGTTCTCTATCAGGGAGTAAGTAAAATTCTGCTAACAATACGTCGCAACCCTGAACAGCTCAAAGTAAGTCTTGTTGACTTTATCGATGTTGTTCTTATGCAGCCGTGTTCTGAACTTCGTACAGTGTGAGACGTCATCGTTTGGCAGTTACAAAGATGGCGCATTTGTTGTCCTCCGCAGTTTCCCGTTTAAGTAGCTGCTCTCAAACTAACTGTAACATCACGTACTAAAAGAGAGCTATTCTGCACTCACATATAGACAATTTGCAATTTGTAAGTACGAAGCTATTATAATAAATCGTCACCCTTTCTCTTACGTGTAGAAGAATATTAAACGGAGTGGTCATTAGTTGGTGAAACTTTTTCTACCTAAGAAAAGAATAAGTCCACTGTTTGATCACATGATCCTTCCACTCGGTTAAAAGTGTCAACTAATCTAGGCTTAATTAGCCGTAAATTAATTACACAGGTACAGTACAATATTTCACTAAAAAAAAGAAATAAAACAGACATAAAATTCAAATACTAACCTATTAAATCAGTTTCTAATACTGCCGTTGCAGGAACGGGAAGTTAAATACCGCTAATACCAACTTCCGCCAGCTTCCACAAATTTAAGCCAACTACATCTGTCTCCCGTCCTCAGTACCTACCTCCCTAAGATCCATGTTAATGATATTCTATTTCACTTTCGGTTGTCCAAAAGTTTTACACACCAAAATTCTCTGTGCTGATCAAAACTCCCCCATTCTTAACATACATGCCCTACCCATCCTCACTAGGTATCCTATACAACTCAGGAATTTCCACAGCGCTGCTCGCTTTATCCATGCTATGTCGAAATATTTTGCCGGGCGCTTCAAATTCACGTTCTTACCTCAAAGAAAGAGCTTACATTTCGCGCTAAGGTATATCAGGCAATAAAATTATGAAATACATCTTGGAGTGCAATGTTTTGTATATCTCCAACTGCTGACAAAGGATTCCGAACTCCAAGATAAAATTGTTCAAAGAATGTATATATATATATATATATATATATATACACGTACATATATGCACATGTATATATACATATGCATATACACAAATATATAGACATACACACATACAAATATATATATATACACAGGTATATTTTTCTTTCTCTGTCGTTAAGGGTAAAGAGGGAGTGGGTCAAGTTTTTCTCCGAGGACTTCAGTTTCCTGTCAGTAACACTCCACCAGCGATCCACACTCACATTCCATTCATCTACAATCGACACTATATCAAAACACAACGTGGTTAAATAACACATTTCTCAACAATTTAAAGTCACGTTTTGCAGTTTCTTTGCCGTGGGCGTTTTGAATCTTCCTTCCCTGCATTCTTGCTGACCTTTTATAGAAACAAAAGCTGAACATGTTGCACGCATACATTAACTGCATTTTACGAACAGCTATGACGGGGAAATTAGGTATGCAGCTTCCATACTTGTAAACACAACTATCTAAGCCTACTTCCCCACTTAAAAATGTCTAATTTTTAACCCCTGGGGTTACATTGTATTTTCTACTTTCTTTCTGTAATAAGAAACACAGAAGATATGGTTCTTGGCTACGAATTATACATAATATCAAACCTACAGAACACTTTAGACAAAAGGTAAGCCGCATGATCGTTGTGTTAATTCCTATAGTTATTCTGTGAAGTGTCTGAGTGTTCTGCTTCATACAGTGAGTACTTAAATAAGATCTTCGCTCTTCTAGGACGTTACTTAGCGTTGCAGAATGTCCGTAACTGACGAACAATCAACGCTATTAACATGTCAGAAGAGCAAAGATCTCATTTAAACTACAGAGGAAGCCTGAAGTCAAGCACTTAACTAAATTTGGATCACCCTATACGAACACAGTACTACTTTACTTACCACTCACACTCAGTCGTCCGACTGATTATAATACAGTTTTATAACTAAATTACTATTGTAAGCAACATGTGATTATGCTGTTTGACAAGTCCCTTAAATATATGTTAAATTAGTGTGCAAACAGACAGCATTTGGCATAATTTAGTATCGCCTATTTTTGACGAGAAACGTAAAAATAAAGCAAAATAAAAAAAGCCAAACTGAGTTCGCTGCACGCTCGAAGACGCGTAACTAGAGAGCATGGCCATTGTACTTAAAGTTTCATTGAAACAGTCTATAGCTTAAATTTGAATTGAATGTTCCAGCATGAGGACTGACGGGCGACTGCCTCTACTTAGCAACAGAAATTTGTTGAAATGCAGACCTGAAACTGCCACTTCATCTGTAACAATGCAGAATCAGTAAGCGCATAACCTTCCGTCATGTAGAAGGATAAGAATACTGACGTCTTCTCGGGCATGACATCGCTAAGTATGGCACAGACGTTTCAGAGGAGTCAGCTGTCCATCATGACAGAGAAGTCGAAGAATATATTTTCACCATCCTCATAACAAGAACAGTTTTACACACACACACACACACACACACAGCATTTTAACCCTTTAAAGACGAAAAGCAGACTGCTGTATTTAAAGACCCAGTTCGTACCGCGAAGTAAACACTTTTCTTCTCGGTTATAAAAACCAATGAGTTATGTTGTATGGGGCAGAAGTCGCTGTTTGTTCTGAGATAAATACAAAACACATAAACATAGTGTGGGCAGAATATCAGTTCTTAAGTTTTAAACCTGTTGGTGTACGTAACCAGTGGGCTTTAAAAGGTTAATTATACAGACACACTTTATTCCTTTTTGGGGAAGAAAGTAGGCTAAAAATTTAAATGCTTCCTCTCTTAGTCATTGCTAGGAAATGTAATGAAAGCTGGTGTATTTTACTCAAACACTCTTGACACGTCTCCACATTTGCAAGACAAGCATTATGAAACAAGTACTTGTCCTTTCAACATCTACATCAGTTTTCTTCTTGGACGACATTTCCTGGAAATGCATATTTCAGACACTTCCAGACCGAAGTTTCTAAAATAATACTTAAGGATGCACACTTACAAAGAGGCAGCTCAGAGATGGACTTAAACGTCGGCATATAAGGCACACAACTCTCAGTGGTACACTCCCTTGTCCTTCTGTCCATCACTTGCACCATAGCAGCAATACTCCGACAGTGACCTAAATCAATACAGGAAGGAAGGCTTCGCCGGAGACAAGTTTCAGCTTGGTTGGGGTAAAAACAACGAGCCATGTAGCTTCTGTCTTCTTTCATGAGTCAAGCGTAAATTATAATGACCATCGCCACAAAGATCAAAGCAGTGAAAGAAGAACCACAAGACAAAGTGAATAAACAATTAATGAAATTCGATATAAACTGTATCTGATGAAGCTTTTAACACTTCTTGAGGAGATAAACGGGAGATATTCATAATTACAGTACTCGCTACATATTTTCGTATTATCATGCAATTCACGTGGAAGGTTACTGAGACAGATGGCTCAAGCTGTCATTCCTTATTTGCACTCCGAGAGTAATCCTTGGATTTTCGGCCAGAATATCGGTTTTTCTGACTCAGGATGCTTCAGATCTACTGTGTTCCGCAGTATAAATACATCCATGGCAGAGTCCTATGGCAATCTCCGAGCACAAGCATGCGCGGCAGATTTCTTACAGTATGGTGTAAGAAATGTGTGGAGATCACAGTGTGACCGCTTGGAGGGAGGGCATATGTCTGCAGCAGTTCTCGCTTTCCCAAAGCTTGAGTTTCCCTTCTTACTTCAGACCACTTCCACTTTAGCGACCCTTCTGATTTGCTTTTACACACACTGCATGTTATGTTACGTCTATAACTACAGAAAACTACTGTTCTAGACCCTGCCATAATATAATACTATTATTCTGTGAAGACAATGTATTTTTTCGGTTGACAACAAGAAACAAGTATGATGTGCACATTATATATAACCGCACGTAACCTACTGACCAGACATCCCACTACTGCCTCCTACGGGCCAGCCCAAGCAGACTAACTGAAATCAGTCCCTTGCAGAGAGTCATAATATGACGATTGGGTCAAGACAGCTTCCTTTCACGTCCTTTTCAATATCCTGTATCCTCCCATAAACTAGATACTAATGAAGGGATTTAAGTTGCGGAAAGGGACAATCTTCGAATGTCACGACAACAGTTTCTTCTTTGTTCCTGTCTAGTTGTGGATGGGAGTAAAATATTAAAATGGGTCTCATTACACAGGCAGGAGTGTGTCGGATGAATTCAACTGATTGAAAATTGTAGGACAAAAATCGTTGGATTCCATTATTGGTGGCAACTTTACTGACCAGCTAGGCGACTCTACCCTATTCAAAAAGGATTTTGCTCTATGAACGTTTAGATGCTTCCACATTCTTCGTTGGAAATATTCAGAAATAGGCACAAATTTAGGCTTTATTTTTCGATAGGCAGTTACTATAATTTATCACTGCTTGAAATATTACAGAAATCAAATCAGTCAACTCTTTAAAAATACTAATAAGTTTAACCCTTTGAAGACTAAAATTCATCTGCATTATATACATAGGATTCAGTTTTCACCTTACACAATACACAGTTCGCTTCCATTTGAAAGACAAATCAGTTAATGCTGAGTACGGAAACATTCACCGTTCATTGCAAGAACGACATGGGACACAAATTTTATGTTTTGTTGATCGTGCATCTCGATACATTTGTGTACTAAAAACAAACTTGATGCGCTATTTAACCTCAGTTTTGTTCCGTCATTCAACCTCTACATGTTTCGGGCATATTTGTAGCCCATCATCAGGAGGTATACTGTATATACACAACAAATGGTACGTGTTGTGCTTTTCAGTTGACTGTCTGTTGGCCATGGCCAACTAAAAAGCACAAGTATCAATTGTTGTATATATACAGTATACCTCCTGATGATGGTCTACAAATATGCCCGAAACATGTAGAGGTTGAATGACGGAAAAAAAAACAGGATAAATAGCGCATCACGTTGGTTGTTATTACACAGATGGAACACAAAATTCGCCAAGTACGCAAAATGTGTTGTAGTGTTTAGCATGGCGATGCACAATAACAAGTGAAATTTAAAATGTTAATTACGAGGTATTTAATTGTCGAGTGAGGTACGCGGATCACTGTTTTCTTATCTCTGATGCACATGTATCCGTCAAGTGGTCACAGCATGTAGGACAAGACAACGACAATGGCGCTACACATCTGGAGTTTCACTTGCGCATTTGGAAAACAAATAATTTTGTACGACATCTGGCACGGAGCGTGCGGCTTCATTAGCATCTACGTTTCGAGGTGTGGCAAATTAAACGCAAACATTTGAGATGGATGACATAGCAATCGTCTTGTAAATCGTCAGCCCCTCAGAGGAATATCAATACGCCCAATTATTTAGGTCGCAAATATTCAATTAAAGATTGATTAGGAAACATGGCATTGAACTTGACCGAGTGAAACTGAAGGCCACGTAAATAATATGCTACTTCCTCCTTGTGGATCACGCACTTTCACTCCGCACGCACTCGCTCTAATGCATGCGTTTCTACGTGGGAGGTGGGAGGATGCGTATACATCGTGACTGCCCGCATTGTTACTGTCACAATTATTTCGCACCTTCTATTTGTAAAACTTTATGGTTCAGCAAGGCAAAAGAAACCAGGATGTTCAGTCACGTGTAAATATTGTTACAGACGTAACGAAATAATTCTCCGTATATTCACAGACTGCAGGTACAGATCATGACAGATTAACTGGAATGGTCAGCAGGACAACGCTAATGTCCTCCAGGGAAAGTGTTCATTCCGTAAAAATAACGTCGAACAATCCCAACATGGCGTCCTGACCTTGTTACACTATACACTATCTCTTACAGGTAAGCAGGACGATCGTTTTAAATACCGTGTGCCAGGAGCACATGCACAACTGTTAGTAGATAAATTATGAATCATAAAAACTGCCACGTAAATATTATTTGTTTATTGTTGCAAGCAGTACAGACAGTGGATGATTAGTGAATAATTAATTGGAAAATAAGTGGAAGCAGTCGTGGGCCGTTGTAGGTAATATCACATCTGTCAGCAATAATCGACGAAAACACCAACAAACCGCAGTCAGGACAGCTAGTCTTCAAGCCGAGATTTGAAACCGGCACTTCATAAATACAAATCTGGAGAATTACACATTGGTCCGTGACATTATGTTGTTACCCTATAGGCAAAATGAAGCAGTGATTATGAAATGAGTTCTGGGTTTCAGAAAGAGTCAATTCGGAGAACTACATGTCAACGGCCCAACACTATTAAAACGTGTTTTTAAACTGGGTGAGGAAATATGGACTAGATTCAGCCTAATCAGTAGAAATCCTAATGGCCGGTCGTTGTGACCACGGTATTGAACCTTCGGGTACCACAACAGATATATAATTTATATACCACCTGTGAGCTCCCTCATGAGAACCGGAGGCAACAAAGAATTCGCGTGTACTGTATACGCCCAAGTCCCCTGTGAATATCCCACAATAGACAAGAGATAAGTGCATAGCATGCCCGACTAGCACCCAGAAAGTATCGGCACATAATTTAAGGTAACATTGAAAACTCAACCTGACACAACAACATTCCCTCTAATAACCTGTCATTATTAGTCAGAATACAAAAATGCGGTCCACTAATAAGCACACAACGTGACATTTGTGATTTGGTGTTTCAACATCTTTATTGGTGTCGACTACAGTTTTCTGAAACAGGGCACCTTGAAGATCCGCGAACAAATTATTAGTCAACAAGGTGTCGTATGGCAGAAGGTTGTGACCTTCGACACTAGCACTTGCCTCTTTCCATAGACGACATCAGAAAACTGAATCGTATTCTTTATGTAGTGAACGGTCATAATACATAGTTCAGTTTGGCAGGTAGACGAATGTGGAAATAATAAATTTAGAACAAATATCAGCTGGAAGTGGAGAACTGCACGGTGTTCTATTTCACCTTTGACTGTTTCTGACGAAATGCGCTAGGCGTGATGCCCATTTGCAGTAATCTTTCTCTTATTTAAGACACTCTACTAGCCAGCATTTTCCTTATTAGTCTGTTCACTTTCGACGACGAGTATTATTTACACTGTGAGTGTCGGTGTAAACTACATTCTCCACCCAAACTTTTAAGGATTTGTTAGCAGTCCTTCTAGAATCTACTGTGTCTCTAGCATATAGGCTGAAGGTGTTCGGAAATAGGTGGCAGAGAAAGATTTTTGAACGTGACATAGAGCACGAGGAGGCTGGAGAAAATGACCTCACGAAAATCTTCATAATTTTTACCCTTTCGAAATGTTATTTGGTAATAAAATAAAATGATGATGGGCAAGTCAAGTGGCACTAATGAGGCAGAATAAAAATGCATACAGTTTGGTTTAGACGCCTTGCAGGAAAAAGGGAAGAATCGAAGACCTTGGCGTAAATGGTAAGATAGTAATAAAATGGACCTCAAAGAAACAGGATGGGAAGGAATGGACTGGATTCATCTGGCTCAGGACACAGAGAGGTAGCACGAGTTTGTAAACTAACTAATGGAACTTCGAATTCCTTTAACATGCGGGGAAACCTATTAGATGAGAAACTGTAAGCTTCGGAAAAAGAACTCTGCACCATGGAGTTAGCCCAAACGCAAAATATAAGTCCCAGCTCCAACCATCATTTCACTTCGGTTCCTTTATTCTTATTTTTAAAGATTTGATAAGTAATGTTTCTATTCCAATGTTATGCTGAAGTAAAGCTGGGCAATTTCCAGTCTTTTATAACCACCATTACAGAAGAACGGGCGGCTACAGAGAGTGGGTCTGAAATGTAGGATTCAACTCTCCAGCAATGTCATGCCTCAAGGAATAGGCGCCCTTTCAAGTGTAGAAGATCCATGTCATATTACATAATGATGAAATTTAACCTTTACGTAGCCGTCAGTGTGTTGTCCATAATTCCTCCCAACAGAACTTCGTCTTGAGGTGGAACATGAATCAAACTACGTAATCTAGCTGACCTTCCTATCCCGTTATTCTGAGGGCGGAAATATCGAGAAGCCAAGGCCGATTTCCCGGCAAGTGGATTCGGCTGTTCCTTGTAACAAGATCAACAGATGAAGCTGATTTCCTTTGCAGAAGATACGATACGTTTTCATAAACACAACGAGTCTTTAAAAAAAGGTACACTTGTGAATAAAGCCAGAGTTTCCTTTCCTGCATATGATGTCGTAATGGTAGGTACAGACTGAAATAAGTGAAATTCCATCCAAGTCTTCATCTAGCGACATTTCATCGTCACACAATATCCCACAGCGTACAATTCGTGCACAAAGCCAACGCAGTTTTACAAGAGCATTATGCCAAAACTGCAGGCAATGGGGCTCTGCTCAAACTTCGGCTAGACTATGAATATGAAACAGAGAAACTTGTGATAACGAGACAAGTCTTATGGGAAGGTCACGCATTTGTTCCAATTATTTACCGTCACTCCAGCGTCCCTTTCCTTGAAGCAACGGACGCAAGTTAATCATGTACAGCGTAGCGCGTGTTCGGCGTACGAGAACTGAAACGTGCTAAATTTCACTTTCCGGTCCGTTAACCTCTTGGTACATTTCCATGTTTCTTGTTGCCATTGTGCCAAGTAATATGCCCATATTATTATTCATTTTAAAAACAGTACAAGGGAAATGTAACTTCGCCGCAGGCAGTAATATGGATAATGTATTATGAAATTATTAGGCACAGAAAACAAAGTGCATTTAGTGTAAATTCCAAGGCACTTCTGTTAAAACAATAAGTAATAATTCTGCTGTAGCTCTTTTCGGTTATCAGGTGTTGTAGGAAAGATACGACGTTACAGGATATCCTTTCGATTCCATTCTCAGGCTTGAGGATTGGATCAAAAGGATATCCCGAAACGTCGTACTTTTCCTACAGTATTACGCCGCGTAATAACCCAAAAGAACTACAACATTAGTTTCATCGTGGCGAAAGCCATAAATCACAGGTAACATTTACTTCATAGGACAGTAAAAGAGGAAATGTATTTTATATTTGTAGTTCCGTGCATCGTAATTCTAGGTTAAAGAAATCCAAATCCCGAAACATGTAGAGTAATTTAACAGTAAATAAATATCTGCATACAGTTGCATCTTGTTGGATTTCTTCAGCCTAGATGAAATGTAATTTCCGTGCCGTAACTAGTTAGTTATTAATGCGGGTCTTACTCAACTATGCCATCTATAATTAAAACGGTAATGTAGAAGAAATGTACTTACATAGTAAAGTCACATTAGCTTACTTAGCGAAAGCGCATCAGCTTAATTTTCTTACAATAAATATATGGCAATCATAGATAAACACATCTCGTCCAAGTGCTTTGCCTGTAAAAGTGTACATCAACAAAACAAATAGCCTGTAATCCATTGTACACATTTTTGTTCAATTACTTTCTGCACTTCAAACACACAGTAACTTCGCGATCAAGTCTGGGCGCACATTGTTTCATATCCTGCGCAGCTTTTAGATATGGGTTTCAGCCTTTACGTATTGTCATGAGTGGAGATTGTGTGAGGGACAGACAGATTCTACATGCATCGAAAGCTATCAATGTGTAACAACAGTAGAAAGCTGTGTAAATTTGACTACAATGACAACGCATTAAGGGGGAAAAAATCATAGGTATTCACAAAGCACCACCACATACGTCATGATCATTATACAAACACTTATGAAATTTAACATAAAACATAGACCAAGTAATTTCCGGAGTTAAAAATTTAACTATCTATACCTACAAAGATTAATTCAAGTCAAAATCACAATGCAATCGACAGTTAGTTTTGGCGTTGACCTCAAAGCTAGTCTTAGTCGCTCTCTTACATTACAGGGAGGGTTTTCGGTTTACCTGCACCTTGTGTACGTATCTATACAGTGACAACAGCTACATGAATTTGAACTAGCCCACAGTATTCCTTCGGTCATCTGGACTGTATAGTGGGAGGAGTAGTCCGGATTACCCAGGAATCCGGAGAAACTACGTGGCATTGGTAACGTACAAAAAATCACCATTCGGTGCTAAAGCGGAAATAATGTACCTAACATTATACGATGCCGATGATGATGAAGATGATGACGATGACAATAATAATAATAAGGGCTCAATGGGTATGGCAGAGGTAGTACCTTTGTAAGGGGTTGACCCTGCACTGGTCCTCACCAGCCCAGGTGTGCATTAGTGCAAATTGAGGCACCAGCCACTCACTTCCCTGCACACAAGACCGTCCGTGCGTAGTGAGTAACTACACCCGACCAGAGGTGAGCCTGTTTAAACGGAACACGGCGGATCTAGAGGAGTAAACCTCGAAAAAAAAAACCCTAGTCCAAGGTGTACACTACCGTGCCGAGGGACTACAGATGCATCTGAAGTGGAGGGTAAGAAACCGAGAACGGTGAACTCTGAGAAGTGGCGACCCTCAGATTCAAGCAGCCTTACTGCGGCAGGCGGGGCTACACTGCAATGGACAGAAGACATCCCTAGCTACTCGTGGGACAGCGATGATGATTAGAAAACAAAATTGTAATACACAACCAGGAAGAAGGAAAGAGCAGAGGTCCTCTGACAGCACTGAAGAGA
>Ga0131853_10022295_pt1 | contig 11463 bp, 3 predicted proteins | sample TergutLab28metaG_FD_92764 | JGI IMG/M metagenome (GOLD analysis project Ga0131853, IMG submission 92764) | Labiotermes labralis P1 segment gut microbial communities from Petit-Saut dam, French Guiana - Lab288 P1 (version 2) (version 2) | ecosystem: Host-associated > Arthropoda: Insects >...
AGAGAGAATATATATATATATAGAGAGAGAATATATATATAGAGAGAGAGAGAATATATATATAGAGAGAGAATATATATATAGAGAGAGAGAATATATATATATATATATAGAGAGAGAATATATATATATATATATAGAGAGAGAATATATATATATATAGAGAGAGAGAATATATATATATATAGAGAGAGAGAATATATATATATATAGAGAGAGAATATATATATAGAGAGAGAGAGAATATATATATATATAGAGAGAGAATATATATATATAGAGAGAGAGAATATATATATATAGAGAGAGAGAGAAAGAGGGAGAGGAAATAGAACACAAAGTGGCGATTCCCATATTTCCCTATTGTAAAAGCTTTGCATACTTCCTTCCCTTTTGCTTACGTACGTTACGTCCCAAACATCAATTATCACCCACCGTGTTATCTCGTGATTTGTAGATTGGCGATTCATTGTAATTAGATTCCACCTCAAATAAACGCAACGAAGCATTCTTAAAACAACATTAAATTGCCTGAGTCGAATCTACGTTATATAGAATGTTATTTTCCCTTCAAACTGATTTACTTACACTGAGTTTTTTTCAGCTCCGTAAATAAAAAACATGGAATTGATAAAATTAGAACTTCCATATTTTTCTTTACAACCCCTTTTCCAATTAAGAAACATAGCTTCGTTTTATTGTGCACATTCTCACTTTCCCTTGCGTTCGTATCATGTTTTATTTAAAGCTCTTTCCGAACTTCATGGTTTTTAATAGTAAATGTTCCATGCATGTTGAAACTTGAAGTACTTCTGCACTACGTCATTCCTATTCAGACAACTTTTGATGTCAAATAGTGCAATACCAAGTCTCAACCAAGTTTCATATACCGTCAGTCCACGCTCAGTAACATAAGCACTATTCATTTAAAAAAAGTCTTAAATGACACCAGCTTTACTTTAAGTACTTATTTCATGCCTATTTATGCTTTTACTACTGAGACAAATTTCAGTACTAAATATTCTTATTTATTAAAATTATAAACCCCAGAAATTTGGGAAAAGCACTGTCCGCAATTCACAATATTGCGTCGCGTATTGTATTTTATAATGATGTGAAGATTATATTTCTTTCTTATCGTTAAGGTTATACGCGTTACAACTTCATCGGCTGTGATATAAATTTTACAAGCACTAACTGGAAGAAGGGAGTAATCATGTCTTACACTCTCTGGGGTTATCACTGTCATATTAAATTCGTTTTCAATATCGAGACAGAACGCAGTATAATCCTATTACAAAATCTCATCTCATTAACACAGCTTTCTGTGTCGCTAATCATATCATTGTTGTATAATTCCCTTAAATGAAAATGTAATTTACAAAATTAAAGTAGTATGCAGGTCAAAATTCTATGCTCTCAAAATTCCTTTCCGTAAAATTATTCCTTTCTTCTCTAAAGGTTTAACCGAATGTTTGCTAGAATTAATTTTTTATACGACGTTTCGATATCTTACTTTACCTTAAGATGTTTCAGTCTTCGTAATCATGCTAGTAATAAACATGAAATATGAGTTAAAATTTAGTGACAAATTTATTTAGGGTACCCGGTTTCCAAGAACATAAATTCAGATGATCACTCTAATGCAGTTTACAGTTAAAACCCCCAGAAATAATCACCATCAGTGCATTTGCACCTGATGATATGTGAACGACATTCTTATATGTTTATCAAATAAAATTATGATATATCTAAATCAAAAACATCTTAGCAGGCTCCAGCGATTCTTTAGTTCTAATAGCAAACTTGTGATTCTTCATTTACGAAAACTGCTCCAACTAAAGTTCATTTTATTCAGAATTAAACTGCAACATTCTATTTCAAAACCGGTTAGTAAACATGGTTCCCACCGCATATGTTGCGTGATGTCTTTGTTGGTATGACACGTGTCAGAAGCCTGTAATTGAAGTTTGGAGGATTATGTTACCATTACATTCGTAGAATTTAAACCTGTCGTGTCGTAAAGACAAATATTGAAGATATAAATGCTTCACTGTATATGTTTATATGGTAACACGTCACGCTAATACAAAGCGCTGAACTTGTCTAACAATATTTATTTCATAATAAAATGAAATAAAATATATACTTCGTCAAACACAACGATCTTATATTTTATTAATTTAAATATCGGCGACTAGTTTCGGCCTAGGCAGGCCATCATCAGACCAAAATATTTACAAAAATTTAAATGCCCATCTATACACACTTATACACACTTAAATGCCCATGTATACAATGTACTCTTCGTCAATGTCATGGGATGCGATTTACACTTGTATAGCTCTTTATAATTAGTGTCTGCGGTAATTGTGTTGTCTCTGGTATGTTTAACAAATATTGTACATATATTGCTAAAATATTAAAATTCATGATACAATTGTAAAAGTTCATAGAGGGGTACACAGTGTAAAGTATTGCAAGGTTATTTAGTGATTAGTGGGCCGGGTAGGTTAATCGGTATAGCGACTGACTACGGGCAGGACGGTCCGGTACCGAAAAAAAAAATCCCGGTGGGGATTTTCCGCCAGTCCAGACCGGCCCTGGGGCCCACTCAGCCTCCTATAAAATGGGTATCGGGTCTTTCCCGGGGGTAGAAGCGGCCGGAGCGTGGGGCTGACCCCCCCACCCCGTCTAGTGTGCCGAGGTCCTAGAGAGAGTAGAGCTATACCTCTACTCACCCAAAGGACCTTCGTGACCTGTATCAAGGGTGAAAGGTACCTATTGAGTGATTATATATAGCAAAACTTGTCGCATTAGTAGGTTTTTTGTTCAGATTATTCTCTTCGTCTGCTACACATTAGATCGATAAATATGTATTCCTGGTGAAGCCGTGTACAGCGATGTTCTTATTTTAGAGCAGGGTGTTATATACACGTTGCGTCGTGTCGTATCAACTTCAGTATAATATGTAGGTTTTTTTGGTGACAGACGTCATTAAGCTAGTCAATGATGTTATGTAGATCCGTTATTGTGTGTTAGCAGCCGGCGTACGGGTGTGCGGGATAAAAATATCACAGATGGTAGAAAAGCCGGAGATTAATTCTACCCTTCTGTGCTCACCGTTCTACTCACTCCGCGCTATCAGCTCAAAGCGCTTATCATTAGGGAATTTTATCAGCTGTTTGTCACTAGTAACATACGTGTGAGCAGAGTGCTGAGATAAACTCACTGGCATTAAATTTGAATAAACTATTGGTGACGCGGAACAGCTCAAGTGAAACGTGAAGGAGCTGCTGCCATGGGACTTATTCTCGAAGTCATGGAGTAATTTAGCTCCTAAAACGCCTAGAATTTGTCCTACGTTCTGCATATTTTGAGAAAAATTAGTTCACCGAAACCTACAGTAGTGTAAATATATTTATGCGAGACAAGTAATTTTGGAGGGGGGGAAGTTCTTAATTAACTAATACAGAAACGTCAATATCTGATATTTTAATACTTTTAAATTCATTTATTGTTTTAAACGTTTTTTCTTTGTTAATTACATTCTTTGTTTCCAGTTCCTTCACCAGATAGTGCGAATCTCGACAGAAAAAGATTTTTACCTAACTAATACTCTAACATGTGATAAGCTGATATAGCAGATGAATGGTACTAATTAAAACACACCACGCATAACCACCTGTTTCCTTCCAAGTACTGAATAGGTGGTTGAGATTCTTCAAATTAGGCGTCTTAGGCCTCTTGGCTTACCGTTATTTCTTACGTTACGAATCACCTATACGCAAGTAGGACAATTAAATTATAGCACAAAATCTGTAGGCTGGAATTTAAATTCCGAGACGCAAATGTAGTTTATGGTTAGCCCTGTAAGTAAAGTGGCCACAAAAATTGGCTGAAGATTTGGCTGGTGCAGTACACCACTCGAAATATCAAAGGTTTATCTGTGAAGGTGGTATTTGAACATACCAGCCATATCTTGAAAATCTCTTTGCCCATGACGCTACCTCTCAAAATGCTGGATAGTAAAAGCACCTTACACTAGTTTAGCATTCGTAAGAAATGAGTTTCAAATTTTGGAGCTAAGCATTTATTACTTTGTAAGGTAATCTAGTGTATTGTTATGTTTTACTAATATCACCATTGTTTGGGGGTTTGCAGCTTGTGCCAATGGGATGTATTTCAATCGTTTTGAAGAAAAGGGTCGGACTTGTCTTCAAGGATTGAAGTGAATAAGGACTTTGTGCTATAATACCCACCGAACATTTCATAATTTTCTGGACCAATGCCAGAATAATGTGAGTGCTTTCTGTCCTAATGCACTATGACACTGCAGAGGAATTCAGTACGTAACCATCAACGAGCCTGACTGCTATATGATGAAATAATCCCAAGCATGATGACCATTAAAACGAATCAAAATAAATGCGTATACCCTGTAGCATTCTGCTGTTTTACATTACCTAACCCCTTAAATAGCTGACCGCACTGTTATGTTACAGAATATCTAATTCAGGTTATCTTGTAGACCTTTTGCCTCGTTTATTCATGTCTCAGTGTGCGAACATCCCATTATCTTCGCCCTGTATATTCTCTCCTCTAACTTAATTAATTCTATGTCTTGCCTCTTTTAGCTGTTGAAAGCGTGGAGTTGCCTTAATAAGTACACAGACACCTCCTGCTCTGTCTCACTCAGCCCAAATTCAGTCACAATTCTTGGGCAAGGAACTGCGGAGACTTGTCACATCCCTTTTTTTTTCATCACTCTCTCGTGCCCCGGGTTGATTTGAATGCATATTCAATCCAGTGTGACGCTGAGGGAGATCAACTACTATATTCATTTTATAAGCTCATTAATGTATCAGATTCCATACATCCACCATCATTCCCTTCGCCAGTTTTAAAGGATTTCCTTCTCTGTTTGTATAATAATTAGCGCTCGTCTCTAACACAACCATTCTCATATTTCTTTCTCATTCCTTTCATCATTCCAACCCTTCTTCCGACCATAACACTTAATTTCCTGCCGTAAATAGTATTCCACTACAAATGAAGCAGAAACTCACAGCTCACACCAAGCAAAGCTGCACTGTCCGCCATCCAGATACAATTGCAACAATAGGAAATTTGGAAATGTACTCACATCGTCTCTTTTCTGGCGCAAACACTCTAATATTACTGCTACGTTTTGTATTCGTGACCGAAAATTCTTGACGATTTCAAGCGAAACCTAAAAAGGGCGAAGAAATTATTACCAAGTAAGGTACATGAAAGACTGTACTATCTCTCCCGTGAGATGAAGGGTCAGCATATATAAGTTGGAGATACCGGCAGAAAAGCAAACAGAACTTCAATTGAGATATTATTCACGTTTTCTCTAAACGTAAAATAAAAATATTGGCTCAAAATTTTCTTTAATATTCTCCACTATTATAGTCACGAAGATCCTTTCGGCCGTTTTCGCGGGGTTGATTGTTTGCCTAGGAAAAGATTTTAATAGACTCCAGAGGGATGCGACGGCCTATCCGCCATATTATATATCTAAAACAAACAGTGACACTTTGTATTAGCCGTTGTAGTTCTATATATTGTATTAGCCGTTGCAGTTCTATATGTCGCAGGGGCGGTATGGAAAATATATACTATTCTGTGAAACATTGCCCCACGTGGGCACGTGTGTGCATGATGGGGTACTTCCTGAATCTGTAGTGCACAAATTCAGCCACTGAGGCTTGACGCTTCGTTTCACGTTCCTTGCCATTAGGGAATCTTCGAATTACTTATTTTGCCTTCAAATGAATGTTTATACCACAAAATAGCTTGCACATTCTGAAATCATTTCCCTGCACAATTAAAATCTGATACATTCCCAGAAGAATGGAATAACAGACTTTCTTTTAATATATTGAAATGAAACTTTCTGCCGAATGCCCAAAGACACACTTAAAAGTTTGACAGTTCCGTCTGTTTAATACACAAGAAGTTTAAAGAAGGTACTTGCTTTTGCGGATGTGACACACTGGAGTCCGGTGGAATCTTAGAGATGTCTGAAGGAATTAAGGTGACTTCAGTCTCAGGATAGGAGATTAAGTCGCATACGAAGACCCGGCGTAATGCACGAAGAGAGGAGGAAAGTCGGTGGGGTTAGGAGAGTGAATGCAACTGGGCAGAAGAAATTAAACGAGGAGAAAGGGGATATATATAGGTGTTTATGCACGTGTTTTTTGTTTGTTTTCTTGTTTTTCGTTTGTTTAAACTTATTTTGTCTATATGCATAAGTATACATACATAATCTTCCAGAGGATATGTTCCGCTGCGAGACATGGGCGTATTAGTTCATAGCAGCGTCGATTACAAACACCGATACGAAGCACTTTTGCTATTGAACTTTATTAAACGGATTTACGTTTTATTTCTGCAGGCATGCATAGCCTACGTGTAGGCTTATATTTCAAAGTCTTTGCTTTACATGTCAAATTATCACAATTTCTTTGCTTGACAACTTCAGTATCTACCAGTCTAGGTTAAAGGGTAGTCACTGAGTTATTTGAAAAGTTTCCTCATTTCCTCCAAAAACGGTTTGACATGTTCCAAAAAAAAAAAAGGGAGAATGTGGTCAGTTCTATATACTTCGTCTGTCACCTTATTTTCTTTGATCCTCGTTGTACAGCTTCTGTGATTCTTACTGTCACAATCTGTGTGTAGGAACTGTGTAGAAATACAGTCTTGCAGTCCCTTCGGCTATGTTATTGCAGCAGTACAAGCAGCAGCTCATGTATGCGGTAGACTCCACCGAGTTCAGTTCGTAACGCCAAACCACGAACGTCATATGTCAGTCTGGCATATTTAGAACCACTGCTCCAGAAACGAGAGTTGGGAAGTCATGTGACTAAGTTTACATGGATGTTAAGCAAATAATAGAACTTGAAGCAGAAAGGTAACAGACTTAAATACGCTAAATGCCAAGTGAGTACTTCTTAAAGTAAAGTTTTAAGTGAAACAAAATATGAGTCTTAGCGTGTATTTTCTGGTATTTACTTTCATGCCATCACTTAATTTTCAATTGAAGCACTAAGCTACTGCACAAATAAATAAAGTTACACATAGAAATATGGGGCATAAACATCCGCTTATAGTCGCCCACTGTATATGGCAGAGACTAAAAAGACATTCGTTAATGTTTGTATCCTATATGGATTACTATGGCTACGTACAGGGTGGGCCAAAAGTAGGTATACAGACCATCAATAGTTTAATATATACTATAGATTGTATACATATTTTTGGCCCACTTTGTATAAGAAGACACAAAACATCGGAGTGTATTTAACACAATAAACAACTAATTATTTTATTAAATATAATTTATGACACCTATAATTCTCGACATGTTTCGGCACCCCGGTGCCAAAATATATCGAGATTAATATTTGTCACAAATTGTACTTTATTAATTGCATTAGTTGGTTTATTAATTGTAAGAATATTCACGGTATGGATAACATAAAATTAGGAAAATATTATTAATGATAATTTATTGCAGGTCATATTAATTCTAGGGCCAATAAAGTTAAGCTCGCTGGAATTTAGTTACTGTTGTTTTGAATCAGTCCCAGATACTGTACAGCTTAATTTTGTATCTCGAATTAAATGAAACATGTCTAAATACCACAGTACTTTGTGTCAACGTCATGTGTTTTTCTTTAAAGAAAACTGAAAGTTAGGGGAAGGGTGGGCTGGTGGTAATTGCGCCTATCTTTGAAATTTCTCAGGACGACAAATATGAAAATTTTCTCATCTGAAAATAAAATTTCATTTGGAATAATAAAACGGCGTTAAAAATTAGTAATTTTAAAAATGTTTCAATTGTGGACATTTACATCAGCTATAATTGCAAAAGAGTATTAAAATAACCGAATAATTACATAATTTCGTCGTTATTTAGTGACGAGTTTTTTAAAACTATAACCTATGATATGAATAGACGTCGAATGCATCTGTTGTGGCCTCCTGCATTTTAATATATTACCTGTCATTGGAGGAACGTGGGCTATTTATAGGCACACTCAATTGCTGATCAATGAGTGAACGTGATGTGTCATTGGTGGAATGACAATGACAGGGGAAAACCGAATTCCTCGGAGAGGTAACTGCATCAGTGTCAAATTTCCACCACAAATCTGGCATACATTGGCCTGGTATTGAACCCGCGTCTCCCCAGTGATAAAATGGTAACTATCCACTCCAGATACGTTCGACCTTATGACTGAAGACGGAAAAGGAGACACGTCTTTAGTACAAAGCGGAATAGGCACTCAAATGCGACTTACAGTGACGTGTATAAAGAGAAGAGTCATGTAAAAGTTATCACGGAACTTCCTAATCTGATATTCCTTTGCGTGTAGAACATTTTCAATTACATTGGACGAAGGGTAAATTACAGGCAAACACGGAACTCTTTTTCACTGAAGTGAGGTCCATTGAGGAAATATCTCACTGAAATTTCAGTTGTGTGTGTTCCTCATTAGCCAGTGTGCGAGCGGCCTAAGAATGGGTAACGCCACATTTTCTTGACAGGCAAGTGGGAGTCACCTCAGGGGATGAGCTAATCAGGCACGAGAATACATGAATATGCAAATTTTCAACCCCATGTTACGAAGGCTCTTACCTTTTCAGATCAATCGCATTAAATCTTGGTTTCGCAGGTTCTTTTTTTCCGTTTCTTTGTAAAAACGCCTTTATTTCTACCTCTGGTCTGCAATCAAACTCATTGGAATAACAAATACTTTCCTCATCGGAGAAAGGCAAGCACGTTTAGTCTGTGAAAATTTAAAAAAGGTCATGTATAAATCAACAAAACACACAGTGACATGTCACTCTGGTTGAACTGAGTATAACAAACGTATCCTATGTGCTCAACAGAGCTGAAAATTTGACATCGTGTTAACCGCGTGGAGCAAAGAGTACGGGTATTTAATTTTTGCTGGACATATTTTTTTATCCCAACAGTGTTGTCATCTGGGAGATATAAAAATTTCATTCACTTTATTTATATTTACTTGTTTCGAAATCAGCTCCAAGGTATGAAATCTGTGTCTATAAGATATGATTGGTTAATGTCTTCGTTATACAGTTCTTGAAATGGCTTAGAAACCTGATCTTGTAATTTTCTCCACTAAATATTAATGTACGTTGCGTTCACTGGTTGTATCTCGGCAATGTAGCGTGAGTGCTTAACATTCATGATACTCAAGTTCAGTACCTCTACGGAGCGGAAGAGATTCTCCTGCCTTTATAACACAGTTATTTCCTATGAGATACACCGGGTACTGGCCCCGAATTGATATGACTTGAAAGATAATTTAGGATTGGTAAAAGTTTGTATTTGTGAAATTTATTTCCAGTTTTTCAAATTCTACAACATCTGAAAGGAAAATGGTATCATTTATCCAACAAATCTATGAGAAATAAATATGGCAAAATGTTGAAGAATAAAAGACCAACTTGATGTCACTTGCTATTTTATTTCACTTCTTATGTTCTCAGCATGTTTCGGACATTAATATATCCATCATCAGGAGCTTGCGACCGTGCTGTTGAATTACCACATCGGTAGTTTTGTTCTCGGTTCGTTGTGTGTTGGAGATTTGAGTAGTACTCAAACCCAGCCGCACCAAATCTCCAACACACAACGAACCGAGAACAAAACGACCGATGTGGTAATTCAACAGCACAGTCGCAAGCTCCTGATGATGGATATATTATTGTCCGAAACATGTTGAGCACATAAGAAATGAAATAAAATAGCAAGTGACATCAACTTGGTCTTTTTGTTCTTCAACTATTACAATGATGCACAGTCCAATAAACATAAGTGGCAAAATGTATTCCTAAATTCTGTACCACATATTTAAAAACAATCGCACGGTATGTACACAAAATATCTTTTACTCACGCACATATGACGTTCATAGATTTCAGGTATTGCTTATGAAACGATAAGGAAGTCACAAATTCTTTTCTCCGGACACGAATTTTAAAAAAAGGAAAAAAGCACCAGCACATAATTTTATCAATTGTGACTTACGCAAGGCAATTTCGGAACGTTAGGAAAGAATATTAAAGAACTCAGAAATAAAGTAGCATTATGAGGCGGGCTTTTTAGTGTACCTCAGAATTACTGAAAGAGAGCAACTAGATCTACGCTAGTAAGCGAGTAAATGAATAACTTCAGAGAAAATTTTCGAGGAAGTTTGTGCTGGTCAAATGTAACTATTATTTAATCTAATCAATTTATTACAATATTGATCAAACCAAATAGCTACACGGTTGTGTCAGGCAATCTAATATGAATTCGTACTGGAGAACTTGGAAAAAGAGGGAAGTTTGTTGTATCTGCGGGAAATCCAACTATGATTCCTTTGTCTCAAGGTCACTGTCTATTTGCTATATCGACTTCGCTATTCCGGTCAAACAATGGGATGGAAATGTTGCCTACTTACAGACCCGTTGAATTTAAGACTGACATTTCGGAGCGTCTGTCACAGAATCTAGTCACACTAAACAGAATCTGCCTTCATTCTAAAATGTTAAAACCAAGGGTTTTTTTTTATTATAAACCGGGAGTGGTTTTCGAAACCATGTGCTGTCTTTAAGCTCAATTGCATTTCGTACAGTACTGTAACTGAACACAATTTCCGAGGCGCTATATGCCTATAGTTTATGCTACTTTAAAAAAAATTGCATAAAACCACAATGAAACCACCTGAAACCACAAGTCCACTATTACAGGCCATAAATATGTTATTGATCTAAGCATATAGAACACATTGCCCTCTCACATACGGATTTTCCACCGTCAGACCAAATGAAATCCAGGTAAAAAAATGTTAAAGTTTTGCAAGTCAACCTGTAGCAATAGAAAGCAGATGAATGCAGAGAAACTCAATAAACATACAAATTATTGCAAACGAAATAAAAGGTTCTTCATTTTCATGTATTTTATTGCATGTTCCGGTTTATATGACATTCAAAGTGTAAATCTATTTTAAAAAAAACTCAAGAGTGGTTTATAGATATTACTACACTCAAAAATTTGTTTATTAGTTTTTCACATTCAATTTGAAGTAAACATAGGATTAAAAATGTTGTCGTCAAACTGTGCATTGATATAAAACGAGGTTTTAATTTTATGTGTGCACTAAACTGTGTAAATAATTTTAACATGCATTATATTTAAGGATCCAAATATCCAGGTACCACACACGAGTTCCCTAAAATATCAATAATAATAATAATAATAATAATAATAAAGAAAACAAAGAACACCCATTTGATAGACATAGCTGTCCCAAATGCACATAATCTCGCCAAAACAATAACAGACAAACAAAACAAGTACCAAGAACTGGCGAATGAAATATGTGCTATGTGGAAGCAAAAGGCAGCACAAATGATCCC
>Ga0131853_10022296_pt1 | contig 11463 bp, 12 predicted proteins | sample TergutLab28metaG_FD_92764 | JGI IMG/M metagenome (GOLD analysis project Ga0131853, IMG submission 92764) | Labiotermes labralis P1 segment gut microbial communities from Petit-Saut dam, French Guiana - Lab288 P1 (version 2) (version 2) | ecosystem: Host-associated > Arthropoda: Insects >...
TGGCGTCGGTCCGCTCGCTGCGGACGCCGCTGGTCGCGTTCGACACCTCGGTCGCGGACCTGACGCCGTACCCCGGACGCCTTCCCCGACCTTCTCGCGGCGGCGGTCAACGACGGCGACGTCACCGTCTGGGCCCATCGCGAAGACCTGGCGTCCCAGTAATAACGGTTTATCTCTTACGGTCCTTTCATCACTCGCAATTACTGAGTATTGACTTATTTGTAAACCCGGGGCTATTCATAGCTGTAATGCATTCGATTGCATTCCAGGTACGACAATGACGTCGGGAGACCGTACGTGCATGCAGTTACCGCCAGCGCTTCCGGGCTCGACCTCGCCGCTCATCACGATCTCGGCGGCGCGGGCGACGGCATGCAGGTAATACGGCACGGGGACGCGGTGTACGTGGGACACACCGGCATCAGCGGAGCGGGGACGTCGGTCCTCGACGCCGCCGACCCCCTGCGGCCCCGGCTCGTCACGCAGTGGCGCGCGCCAGACCGGTCGCACACCCACAAGGTCCAGGTGGCGGACGGCCTGCTGCTCGTCAACCATGAGAAATTCCCGTACCGGGCGGAGTACGCCAGCGGCTTCTCCGCCGGGCTGGCCGCCTACACCCTGGACGACCCGTTGCGTCCGGAGCCGACCGGGTTCTGGCCCAGCGGGGGCCGGGGCGTCCACCGCGTCGTCTGGCGGGGCGGCCGGTACGCGCACATGTCCGCCGTCCCGGACGGGTTCCGCGACCGGATCTGGATCGTGCTCGATCTCGCCGACCCCTCCCGCCCGGCCGAGGCCGCCCGCTGGTGGTGGCCGGGACAGCGCGAGGACGAGACACCGGACTGGCCGGCCGGGCGCCGCTACGCGGCGCACCATGGCCTGGTCTCCGGCGACCGCGCCTATCTCGGGTACGACGATGCCGGCATGGTCGTACTGGACGTCGGCGACTGGCGGCAGCCGCGCCTGGTGGCGAGGGCGGAGTGGGACGGCGGTTCGACGCACACCTGCCTTCCCCTGCCCGGGCGCGGACTCGTGGTCGCCACCGACGAGCAGGTGCGCGACGGGCCCCGTGCGCCGCGACGGGCGATCCGGGTGCTCGACGTCTCGACCGCGGAACCGAAGGTCATCGCCGTCTGCCCGGAGCCGGACGGATTCAGCGGGCTGCCGCTGCGGTTCGGCGCGCACAACCTGCACGAGAACCAGCCCGGCGCGTATCGCAGCGCCCGGCTCGTCTTCGCCACCTACTTCAGCGCGGGCGTGCGCGTCTACGACCTGGCCGACCCCCTGCATCCGGCCGAGGTCGCGCACTGGGTTCCGGAGCCGCCGCCCGGGCAGCCCGTGCCGCAGATCAACGATCTCTTCGTCGACGCCGACGGCAGTGTCTGGGTGACCGACCGGATCAGCGGCGGTCTGTACGTGCTGCGGCCGCGGGCCGGCCTGGAGGCACTGATGGACGAGGCGCGGGCATGACCGCCCGGCGGCCGCTGACCGCGCTTCGGTCCTGGCGGCCCTTCCTCGGCTACGCGGCCGGCCTGGTGGCCGGCGTCGCGGCCTGGCAGCTCATCGGCCTGAACTCCGCCAGTTTCGTGTTCGTGCCGCTGACCACCACCCTGTCCAGCCTGGGCCGGCTGATCTCCGGCGGCACCATGCCGGGCGCGCTGGCGTCCTCGTTCTCCGTGTACGCGGCGGGCGAGGCGCTGGCGATCGTGGCCGGGGCCGCGGTCGGACTGCTGCTCGCCCGGCGCCCGCTGCTGCGCACGGCCTTCGAGCCGTACCTGACGGCGCTGTACGCCATCCCCATGGTGGCGCTGATTCCGTTCCTGCTCGCGCTGGTGGGCCTCGGGTTCTGGCCCAAGGTAATCGTCGTCTGGCTGTTCGCGTTCTTCCCCGTCGAGTTCAGCACCCAGCGCGGCGCGCAGAGCATCTCCCCCGAACTGCTCGACGTGGCCCGTTCCTACCGCACCAGCGAGCGCCAGACCTGGCGGCATGTCGTGATCCCGTACACACTGCCGTACCTGATGACCGGTGTCCGGCAGGCCCTCGCCCGCGGCCTCGTCGGCATGATCGCCGCGGAGTTCTTCCTCAGCGCGGGCGGCCTCGGCAGCCTGCTGATCACGCAGTCCGAGCAGTTCGACACCGGAGGCATGCTCGCCACCACCCTCGTCATCACGCTGGCCGGCGTCATCCTCATGGCGGCTGGCCGGGCGGTGGAGCGCCGGTTCGCGCGCTGGCGGGTGACCTCGTGAACGCCCTCGCGCCGGGCCGCGACACGGACACGCCCGGCGGCCCGGCAGGCATCGGCGGGAGCGGACCGGCGGACCGCCGTCGCGAGCGCGGGCAGGTGCTCGCCGTCCGCGCCGCCGCCGGGCTCGGCATCGTCGCGGCATGGCAGGTCTGCGCGATGGCACTGGCGCCGCACTACATCGCCAGGCCCCTGGGAATCCTGGCCCAGGTGCCGGCTGTCCTCGGCAACCAGTCGTTCTGGTCGGCCGCGGGCTCGACGCTGCTCGCCGTGGCCGAGGGACTGATCATCGCGGTGGTGATCGGGACCGCCGCCGGCCTGGTCATGGGCAGGCTCCGGGACGTCGACCGGGCGATGCGGCTGTACGTCGACAGCTTCTACGCGATGCCGCTGGTGGCGCTCATCCCGCTGCTGACCGTGTGGTTCGGCTACACGTCCGCCGCCCGGCTGGTGGTCGTCGTCATCGAGGCGATGCTGCCGGTCATCTTCAGCGTGGCCGAGGGCGGGCGGTCCCTGCCCGCCGAGTTCACCGACGTGGCCCGCGCCTACCGTGCTCCGTGGTGGCGGGTCTGGGCGGGGATCGTGCTGCCTGCCTCGCTGCCGTACCTGCTCGGCGGTATCGACCTGGCCATCGGCCGGGCCCTGGTCGGCGCCGTCGTGGCCGAGTTCATCGCCTCGCTCAACGGCCTCGGCTACTACATCCTGTTCAACGTCCGCTCGTTCGCCGAGGACAAGGCGATGGTGGCGCTCGTGGTGCTCGTGATGTTCGCTCTCGCCGTCCGCGGGTTCGTCAGCCTGTTCGTGCGCCGCAGGCTCCCCTGGTACCGGGATGAGGCCAGCAGATGAGGGAGACGCCGTGACCCAGCCAGCAGACGCGCCCCTGATCCGGGTCGAGAAGGTGACCAAGAAGTACGGCCCCCGGACCGTGCTGTCCGGGGTCAGCTTCGATGTCGGGCCCCACGAGATCGTGTCGGTCGTCGGGCCGTCCGGCTGCGGGAAGACCACGCTGCTCCGCTGCGTCGCGGGCCTGACCGAGCCGAGCGGCGGGACGGTCAGCATCGGAGGTCAGACGGTCACCAAGCCGCCCGAGGGAGTCGGCGTGGTCTTCCAGCATTTCGGCCTCTTCCCGTGGAAGACGGTATCCGGGAACGTGGCCTACGGGCTAACCGTGCGCGGCACCCCCAGGGCGGCGGTGACGGCGCGCGTCCGTGACCTCATCGCCATGGTCGGCCTCGAGGGATTCGAGCGTTCCTACCCGCACCAGTTGTCCGGCGGCATGCAGCAGCGGGCCGGGCTCGCGCGCGCCCTGGCGATCGAGCCCCGTGTACTCGTCATGGACGAGCCGTTCGCGTCGCTCGACGCGCAGACCCGCGACCTGCTCCAGCTTGAGATGCTGCGGATCCTCGACCAGCGGCCGGCCGCCACCCTCTTCGTCACGCACTCGATCGACGAGGCCGTGCTGATGGGCGACCGCATCGTGGTCCTCACCGGCCATCCGGGCAGCGTGCATGACGTCGTGGACGTGGGCATTCCGCGGCCGCGGGGACGGGAGGCCGCTGACAGCGACCGGTTCCGGATCGTCCGCGACTACCTGTGGACGGTCGTGATGAAGGGACAGGGCAACGACAACTCTCCGGGCAAGCCTAGTGAAGGGACGGCTGACTGACATGAGAAGACTGCGCTTCAGGGCCACGGCCGCCGCGCTCGCGAGCGCGGCGGCCCTGGCCGCCGCCGGGTGCGGGAGCTCGGCCGGCGGCGGGGCCTCCGGGTCGTCCGCCATCACGCTCGGCTCGCCGGGGACGCCGCCGGTGATCTCGGGCCTGCTCCCCTACATCGCCCAGAAGGAGGGCTTCTACAAGAAGTACGGCGTCAACGTGATCATCAAGAGCTTCAGCACGGGAACGGACGCCACCCGCGCCGTCGCCGACGGTCAGATCGACACGGCCATCATGCCGCCCGCCCAGCTCATGGAGCTCGCGGCCAAGGGGATCCCGCTCGTCGGCGTCCAGGGCCAGGAAGTCCCCGACTGGGTCACCGTGTCCACCGACCCCGCCGCCGCGACCTGCGGCAAGCTCAAGGGACAGGCCGTCAGTGTCGACGCCGTGGGCGGCATCCGCTACACGGCGCTGGCCTCGATGGTCAAGTCCTGCGGCCTCACGATCAAGGACGTCAAGCCAGTGCCTCTTCCGGGAAGCAACGCCCCGCAGGCCCTGATCGCCGGGCAGGTCAAGGAGGCCGTCCTGCACCTCAACGAGCTCATCGACGTGCAGCGGCAGCTCGGCGCCGGCAAGGTGCATGTCGTCATGAAGATGTCGCAGACCAGCCCGCGGACGATGTACGAGATGTACGGCGCCCTCAAGCCCAACCTGGCGAAGAAGCGCCAGGCCTTCGTCGACATGGTCGCGGCCCAGATCGCCACCCTGAAGTGGATGGCCGACCCGGCCAACCAGGCGAAGGTCGCGCAGCTCGGCACCGTCGTCGGGGATCCCGCCAGCGTCATGAAGCAGGCGATGCGGCAGTACCTGGCGATGGGGTTCTGGACGCTGAACGGATCTGGCATGCCCGCGGCGAACGTCAGCAAGATGATCAAGGTGCAGGAGGCGGTCGGCAACCTGTCGCCCTCGACCGCCCCTTCGTACTCGAAGATCGTGGACCAGAGCGTCTACGCCGACGCGGCGAAGCACGTGTCCGGCTGAGGCACCTAGATCCGGGCGAGCGTCGCGTCGTCGCGTTCACCGTGGAAGTACTTCGCCAAAACCTCGGTGAAGACCGGGTCATCCGGGTCCGCGGCGGCGAAAAGAGTCATGGACGAGCGGAGCTTCATCGCGTCGACCGAGCCGAAGATTCCTTCGGGGTGCGTGTCCGCCGCGTCCGCGACGACGCGGGCGCACTCGCGCAGCCGCGGCCCGAGCACGGGGTGCCGGAGGTAGGCCCGCGCCTCGTCCAGGCCGGAGATCGCGTACTCCCGTGACATGGCGCTGAACCCGAGACCGGCGATCTGAGGGAAGACGAACCACATCCAGTGCCCCGTCTTGTTCTCGCGCCGCAGCTCGGCGACGGCCCGGTCGTAGGTCCCGCCGCGGTCCTGCGCCGCCGTGAACCGCTCCAGCCGGTACGGATCGCTCATCCGCTGTTCTCCTCTCAGGCGGTTACTCCGACGACGGTAGTTCCTCCGGGCTCAGCTGCCGCTCGGTCGCGCGGCCCACGGCGATCATTCCGCGGGCGGCGGACAGCGCGGCCGCGGCCGGATCCCGGCCGAGTTCGGCGGGCAGGTTTCCCGACAGCCACAGAACCACGAAGCCGTGGACGGCCGACCAGGCCGCCACCGCCGCGTCTCGCAGGGCGTCCGGGTCGGCGGAGTCGGTGCCGGTCCCGACCGTGGCGTAGAAGATCTCGAACGCCCGGTCACGGGCCGCGGCCAGGCCGGGATCGCTCGCGTCGTGCAGGTCGGGCCGCCACATCACCTCGAAGTAGCCCCGGTGCTCTACCCCGAATTCGATATAGGCCAGGGCCGTCGCCAGCAGGGCGTCCGGCTGCCCGGCCCGGCGCCCTGTCCGCTCCGCGAGGAGGCCGAAGCCTTCGGCGGCGATGGCGGTGAAGACTCCGGTCTTGCCGCCGAAGTGGTGCGCCGGAGCGGCGTGGGAGACGCCTGCCCGCCGGGCTATTTCCCGCAGGCTGAGCCGGGCCGCCCCCGCGCTCTCGATCTCCGCGACCGCGGCGGCGATCAGAGCGGAGCGCAGGTTCCCGTGATGGTACGGGCGGGTCGGCGTGGGCACCGCCCCAGTCTGTCCGAACATCTTGACATTGACAAGTTCGGTGGACATGACAGAAACTTTCCAGTGTCAAGATGCAGACGGAAGAGGAGTATCCATGTACCACTGGATCGTCCAGCGCGTCGCCCGCTGGGGCGTCCTTCAGATGGTGAACGGCAACACGGCGGTGCTGTCCCGGATGGCGGACGACAACGTGCGCTTCCGGTTCCCCGGGCACAGCTCGTTCGCGGCGGACGTGCGCGGCAAAGCCGCGGTCGAGGCCTGGCTCAGTCGCTTCCGGGAACTCCGGCCCAGCTATGAGGTCGAGGACGTCCTGGTCGCCGGGCCCCCGTGGAATACCCGGGTCGGCGTCCGCATCCGCGACCGGATCGGCGACGACTACTCCAACGAAGGCATGCACTACATGCGGATGCGCTGGGGCAAGATCGTCCTCGATCAGCTCTACCTCGACACGGAGGCGATCGCGGAGTGGGAGTCCCGCCACCCGGAGCTCACGGCATAGCGCGCTTGCGTCCGTTCAATACGCGACATATCTTAAATACGGGCAATCCGGCGAGGGGAGACGACATGGCGCGCTGGTATGCGGCGATGCGGACGGTGAGCTGGCGGAGCAGGCTGGTGATCGCGGCGGCGGCGCTGGCCGTGGTGCTGGTGGCGGCGGTGCCGGTGGCCCTGTTCACCGGGCTGGTCATGATCCTGATCGGGCACGCGGCGGGCGGGCTCGCGCTGTTCGGCGCGTCGGTCCTGGCCGCCGTCGCGGGAGTGACGATCGCGGCGAAGGTCGGCGTGCGGCACGTGCGGTCGCTGATCCGGCAGGCGATGGACCCCCTGTCCCCCGATAACGGGACCGAGGGCAGCCGGACGACGGACAGTCGGGCTCCGGGGCCCCGGGTGGTCCGGCTGAGCGAAGGCGAATACCGCATCACCTGACGCGAACGCCCGCAAACCGTCATCATGAGACGGTGACCGAGACCACAGCCACCAGGAACGAGCTCGCGGAGATCATCGAGGAGCTGGCGCCCCTCCAGCGGCTGCCGGCATCCGCCGGGGAGCGCCAGGCCGCCGACAGCATCGGCAAGCGGTTCATCGCGGCCGGCTGCGCGGCGCGGATCGAGGAAGTCCCGGCCTTCGACTCCTACGCCCGGCCGCTCAGCATCCTGTGCGGGGCGGCGGCCGCCGCGGGACTGCTGGCCGGGAAGGGCACGGTGCGCCGCGCCCTGGGCTTCGCGGCTGGGGCAGCGGCGGCGGTCGGGATCGTGGACGACATCACCGTGGGACGGATGGCGGCCCGCAAGGCGCTCATGCCCCGGCGGCTCACCACCAACGTCATCGCCGAGGCCGGGGACCCGGCCGCGGACAAGACCCTGGTGGTCCTCGTCCATCACGACGCCGCCCCCTCAGGCGTGATCTTCGGGCAGCAGGCCGAGCGCTGGCTGGCCGACCGCCATCCGGGCATCATCGAGAAGATCGACACCAACCCGCCGCTGTGGTGGCCGGTCATCGCCGGCCCGGCCCTGGTCGCCGCCGGGAGCCTGTTCGGAAAGCGGGGACTGCGCCGCGCGGGCGTGGCGGTGTCCGCGATCGCCACCGCGGCCCTGGCCGACATCGCGCGACGTCCGGCGGTGCCGGGCGCCAACGACAACCTCAGCGGAGTCGCCGTCGCCCTCGTCCTCGCCCGGCGGCTCCGGGACAAGCCGGTCACGGGGCTGCGGGTGCTGTTCGTGTCGGCCGGCGCGGAGGAGGCACTGCAGCAGGGTGTCCGCGCCTACGCCGACCAGCACTTCGGCGAGTTCGACCAGCAGAGCACCTGGTTCCTGACCCTCGACACCGTCGGCTCCGGCCGCCTCGTGCTGCTGGAGGGCGAGGGCACGGTGCGCATGCACGACTACGGCGAGCAGTTCAAGCACCTGATCGCCGAATGCGCCGACCGGACCCGGGTCACGCTGCTGCGCGGCCTCCGGTCTCGGAACAGCACCGACGGATGCGTCCCGAACCACTACGGGTTCCGTTCGGCCACCCTGGTATCGGTGGACGACGCGAAACTGCTGCCGAACTACCACCAGTACTCCGACACCCCGGAGAACGTGGACTACGACTGCGTCGCGGGCGCGGTCACCCTATGCGAGACGGTCATCCGCCGCCTGGCCGGCAGCGACGCGTGAGCGCGGACCGGTCCCGGGCGGTGCGCGTCCGGGACCGGTGCCGGCGGGAAACGCTACGGGACGAAGGTCAGGCCCTGGGGGTTGACCGCGGTGGTGCCGGCGACGCTGGACAGGGCGCCGGTCTTCAGGTTGAGCTGGACCAGGGAGTTGGCGGGGAAGCCGGGTCCCGGGCAGGCGGTCGGGGCGTTGGCGGCGTCGCACGGGGTCTCCGCGCTGTACACGCTGCCCGGCTTGAGCCCGGTAATCGCGTCGATCGTGTCGGACCCGGGGTCGCTCGCGTACAGGGTGCCGCGGGCCGAGGTCACCCACGCGCTGTCGTCGACCGCCTGCTTGACCTTCAGCACCGACAGCTTCGCGGCGGAGCCGCTGGTGAAGATCAGTTCCTGGTCGGCCTGGCTGTCGAGGACGAAATCCCCGGCGTAGGACGACGATCCGGACGGGACGACCCCGCTGGAGTCGGGGTCGGTCAGCGCCAGGGTGGTCTTGCCGGCCTTCGGCCCGTTCACCACGGTCGCCGTCGCGTTGTCGGCGAAGTACGGGGACACCCGGGCGGTCGTCCCCTTCAGGGTGACCGCGTAGACGGCCGGGGCGGACGCGGGCTGCTTGCCGCTGGTGCCCGGGGCCGAGGCGCTGATCAGCAGCCTGCCGCCGTAGGAGGTGACGCTGTCGGTGCCGCCCAGGTGCGGCAGCTTCTCACTGTAGGTGTAGTGCGTCGCAGAGGCCGACGCGGGCGAGATCGCGTACAGGCTGGAGTTCCCGTCCTCGTTCACGGTCGCGATGACCTGGCCGCTGCCGGCGTCGGTGCCGAGGCCGTCCACCTTCCCGGTCACGTCCCACTGCCGGACCACCTTGCCGGCCGGCGTGAACTCGACGACCGTGCTGTCGTTGTTGCCGCTCGGCGCCGTCTCGCCCTGGGAGTCGACGCCGTTCTGGAAGGCCGCGAAGAGGCGGCCGCCCAGGGACGTCAGGTCGTCGGGCTTGCTGAGCGACTCGGACTTCCCGGCGCCCTTGCCGTCCGGCTGGAACGTGTGCTTCAGCGTGGAGCCGAAGACCAGCTGCCGGACGGACAGGCCGCCGCCCGGATTGCCGGACGCGCCGCTCGCGGCCGAAGACTTCACCGACGCCGATGAACTGGAACTGGAACTGGAACTGGAGCACCCGGCCGTGCCGAGCGTCCCCGCCGCCACGACCGCGACGCCCAGCCAGGTAGCTGCGCGAAAGCTGAAAATATCCACAAGGCAACTTTTAGGGCAGCTTCGTAACCGGACGCGCAGCCCGGAGAGGCGGGCAGGTGAACGTCTCCCGTCCGGGACGAGGCCGGAATCTGCGCTCCTGGTTAACCTATTCGCGCGCCTGTCACCAGGTCGGCCGCCCGCTCGGCGATCGCGACGACGGGAGCCTGGATGTTGCAGTGCGGGATCACCGGGATCACCGACGCGTCCGCGACCCGCAGACCGGACACGCCGAACACCCGCAGGGCCCGGTCCACGACCGCCCCGTCCTCTGGCGCGTCACCCATCGCCGCCGTGCCGCACGGATGGAAGAACGATGAGCAGTTCTCCCGCACGAACGTCTTCGCGTCGTCGCGGGACAGCCGCCACGGGGGCGCCACCGGGCCGTCGATCAGCTCCCGGTAGGCCGAGGTTCCGGCCAGGTCCATCACCGTGTCCACCGCCTCGGCCAGCGCGGCCACGTCGTCGGCTTCGGCCAGGAAGTTCGGCTGGATCTCGACGCCGCCCGAGTGGACCCGCAGGTACCCGGACGACTTCGGCCCCATGAGCCCGGGCGCGATCGCGAAGATGTCCCCGGTCGCGCCGAGCCCGCTGCCGAGCTTGCCCTGGATGACCATCGCGTGCAGGTCCGGCCGGTCCGCGCCCGCGCTGCGCCAGTTGAGGATCGCGCCGCTGGCGTTGTCCCGCACCAGGCCCAGCCGCCGCTTCAGCCGGAAGTGCGGGCCCGCGACCAGCGGATGATCCTGCAGGTTCCGGCCCACGCCGGCCAGCGCGGAGCGCGTCTTCACGTCGAGCCGGGCCAGGTCCCCGGGGTCGCCGATCCCGGAACGGAGCAGGAGCAGCGGCGTGCCGATCGCGCCGAGCGCGCAGATCACCTCGCGCCGGGCCCGGGTCTGGGTCAGGGCCCCTCCGGCGATGTGGAACACCGAGTCGCAGCGGTCGCCGGTGAAGCCGAGGCGGGTCGCGACCGAGCCGGTGAGGATGGTGAGGTTCTCCGGCGGGTCGGCCAGGTAGCCGTCCACGACGCTGTGCCGGTAGCCGCCGGACACGTTGAGGTTGGCCAGGGCGGCGCCCTCGGCGTCTGCCTCGTTGGCGTCATCGAGGCGCTTGAACCCGAGTTCGGCCGCGGCGTTCAGCAGGCCGGAGGCGACCGGATGCGGCGTGGGCGGCTGGGTGATGCGCAGCGGACCGCCCGCGCCGCGCTGCGCGGTCTCGCCGCCTTCCCAGTCCTCGGACCGGCGGAAGCAGGGCAGGAGCGCCTGGTAGTCCCACTCCGGCCCCCAGGCGTCGTAGTCGGCAGCGTGGCCGCGGTACCAGTTCATCGCGTTGATCGCGCTGGTGCCGCCGAGGACCTTGCCGCGCGGCAGCGGGATGACGCGGTTGCCGGTGTGCGGGCTGGGCGCGTAATCGTAGCCCCAGTCCAGGCTGGTCTTGGTCAGGGATGGCCACAGCGCGGGCTCGGTGATCTCGGCGACGCCGCGGCCTTCCGGGCCGGCCTCGATGAGGAGCACCTCCGGCGCCCCGTCGGATTCGGCCAGCCGGGCCGCGAGCACGCACCCGGCCGAGCCGCCGCCGATGACGATGTAGTCGTATTCCGCAACGCTCACTGCGACCGGTCCCGTCCTTTTCCGCTTTCAGCCTTCACAGCCTGGGAATTCCCATTTGGCGTTTCCATTTTCGTCACCCACAGTTAACTGCGAGTTACGAATCCCGACTGTACTCTATTGCCCTTCGGCCAGGAAGGCCGGGCATTTCCGGGGGTTCAGGCGATCATTTTTGCCTATGCCACCATCGATATCCCTATCGGTCACTAATTCTTGTTTTATCCCGAACGGATCATTCTCCCTCTTCCGCCCCAATTGCCCCGCCACTCTCCCGGGACGGCAGGTCCCGCGTACTCTGCAGGGCCGGCGCGCACAGGAATACCCCGGTCAGGGCGCTGGCGGCGAGGAACACCCACACGGCGTCCCGTACCCCGATCGCCGTGCCGAGGGCGCCGGCGAGCAGCGATCCGACCGGAATGGCGCCGAAGGCCAGGAAGCGCATCCCCGTGACCA
>Ga0131853_10022299_pt1 | contig 11461 bp, 10 predicted proteins | sample TergutLab28metaG_FD_92764 | JGI IMG/M metagenome (GOLD analysis project Ga0131853, IMG submission 92764) | Labiotermes labralis P1 segment gut microbial communities from Petit-Saut dam, French Guiana - Lab288 P1 (version 2) (version 2) | ecosystem: Host-associated > Arthropoda: Insects >...
AACTGAACGTGTTCGTTTCGTCGTCGTTCTCGAAGTCGTTCTCGCTGTACGGCGAGCGCGTCGGCGCGCTGTCGATCATCACGAACAGCAAGGAAGAATCGGCCCGCGTGCTCTCGCAACTCAAGCGCGTGATCCGCACGAACTACTCGAACCCGCCGACGCATGGCGGCTCGGTCGTCGCCGCCGTCCTCGGTTCGCCGGAACTGCGCGCGCTGTGGGAACAGGAACTCGGCGAAATGCGCAACCGCATCCGCGCGATGCGCACGGGCCTCGTCGAGCGCCTCGCCGCTGCCGGCGTGGACCGCGATTTCAACTTCATCAACGTGCAGCGCGGTATGTTCTCGTACTCGGGCCTGACGGCGGCGCAAGTCGATCGTCTGCGTGAAGAGTTCGGCATCTACGCCGTCAGCACGGGCCGCATCTGCGTGGCTGCGCTGAACACGCGCAACCTCGACGTCGTGGCCGGCGCCATCGCGCAAGTGCTCAAGTAAGCACGCTTGACCGCGCGGCGCCTTCGCGGGCGGTGCGCGAGTTTTGCCCTCAGTTGTCTTCGGTTACCTTCAGGCGGCGCCCGTTCGAATGACGGGCGCCGCTTTTATTTTGGCGGCGCGCATTCGCTCACGTCACGGTACGCGCAGCCGCTTCAGGTCCCACACGTGCCCTCTTCCGGCGGCACATGACCGCGGCCGTCGCGATGGATGTCGTGCGTGACGAACCCCGCGTCGTTATCGGGCTTGTCCAGCCAGCCCGGCTGCGCGAGCGATGCTCGAATATCGCGCAAACCGCTTTGCCAATGTTCGCGCATCGTCGAAGGGCCGAACTGATAGTCCTTGAATTGCCCCTCGTACTCCTTTTGCCGATAGATCAGATGAATCACGTTGTACTGCTTCGTGCACGAAAGATTCTGCGCGAGATGCACCCACGGATCGTTCTGATGCTCCGGCGCAACGCGATCGAGCACCTCGCGCAGCACATGACGAAAGCGTTGTGAGCGCTCGAGCATGTCGGTCACGAGACGCGTGCGGCTCGAATACTGGATGTCCTTCATGCGGCCCTGGACATCGGTGAGGTTGTCGGGCACCGGACCGCGCGCGCTCCAGAGATCGACCTGGAACGCGAGCGTGTCGCGACGCGGCGAAGTCTGGACCACCTCGGACAGCGGCGTATTCGACATCAAACCGCCGTCCCAATAAAACTCGCCATCGATCTCGACAGCCGCAAAACCCGGCGGCAACGCCCCCGACGCCATGAAGTGCTCGGGCCGCAGCTTCGTGGTGGTGTTGTCGAAGTAGACGAAATTGCCGGTGCCGACGTTGACCGCGCCAACCGAAACGCGCGTCTCCTGCGAATTGATCCGGTCGAAGTCGCACAGGCGCTCGAGCGTGGCTTTGAGCGGGCGTGTGTCGTAGTAGCTCGCCTGATCCGGGTTGCTCGACGTATTCGGCAGTGGCACGGGAAAGCGCGGCACGAAGAAGCCCTTCTGCCCTTCGACGAGTGCGCCCGCCGCCTGGAATGCGGTGAACGTCTTGCGGATCATGGCGCCCGAATCGAAGAGCGCGCGTTCGATGAACGCCGGCATCGGCACGCCTAGCGCGGGCTGGCAGATCGTCTCCCAGAACTCGCGCAACCGCGCGACACGCTGCTCGCGCGGATTGCCGGCGATGATCGCCGTGTTGAGCGCGCCGATCGAAATGCCCGCGATGCGGTTCGGCTCGATACCGGCCTCGACGAGGCCTTCGTAGACGCCCGCCTGATACGCGCCGAGCGCACCGCCGCCTTGCAATGTGAGCGCGACGGTTTCCCATTGCGCGACCGCATGGCCGAGATAGCCGGACGGCCGGTGCGGTGCGCCGCTGGCATGCACGGCAGCCTCGTCGGCCACGGCACTCAGATGGGTGTGCTTTCTGCGTTGCGCCATGGCCGCACTCCCGGGTTATTGCATGAACCAGCCGTGGCTCACGACGAACGACTGGCCGGTAAAGGCTGCGCTCGGGAACGCCGAGAGGAACAACACGGTCTGCGCCACGTCCTCGACGGTGGTGAACACGCCGTCCACCGTCCCGCCGAGCATCACGCGCTTGACGACCTCCTCTTCGGAAATGCCGAGTTCCTTGGCCTGCTCCGGAATCTGCCGGTCGACGAGCGGTGTGCGCACGAAGCCCGGGCAGACCACATGCGAGCGCACGTTATGCTTCGCGCCTTCCTTGGCCAGCACGCGCGCGAGGCCGAGCAACGCATGCTTGGCCGCGACGTAGGCCGATTTCAGCGGCGAAGCCTCGTGCGAATGCACCGAGCCCATGTAGATCACCACGCCGCCGCGATCGTCCTTGTACATGTGCTTGAGCGCGGCCTTCGTGGTGAGGAATGCGCCATCGACGTGAATGGCCTGCATCTTCTTCCAGTCGGCAAACGCGTAGTTCTCGATCGGATTCACGATCTGGATGCCCGCGTTCGACACGAGGATGTCCACCGAACCCAGTTCGGTCGCCACGCGGTCGATGCCCTGATTGACGGCGTCTTCATTCGTCACATCCATGGCGAGGCCGATAGCCTTGCCGCCCGCCGCCTTGATTTCCTCGGCGACCGCATTGGCGCCGCTCAGATTGAGGTCGGCGATCGCCACGGCGGCGCCCGCATTGGCGAGCGTGAGCGCAATCTGCTTGCCGATACCGCTGGCCGCGCCGGTGACGACGGCGACCTTGCCGCCAAGCTGGGTATTCAGTGAAAGAGACGACATCGAGTAACTCCCGTGAGTAGAGATGCAATCAGACCGCAACACGCGAACGGCGTCAAACCGGCCGGATGGCCTATGCCTGTCTATGCCGTTTGGCTGGCTGCCGCTTCGCGATCAACCACGCTATTGTGCATGAACGAATGCGGGCCTCGCGTTAGAGATATCGCGGGCGTTAATATCGGGCTTCTCTCGTACAGGAGGTGTTCATGAACTATCGGCGTCTGGGCCGCTCGGGCCTGCAAGTCAGCGAATTGTCCATCGGCTCGTGGGTCACGTATGGCAACCAGGTCGATCGCAGTCTCGCGCGTGAATCGCTTGCCGCGGCGCGCGACGCGGGTGTCAACTTCTTCGACAACGCGGAAGGCTATGCGAAGGGCGCGTCGGAAGAGATCATGGGCACGGCGCTCAAGGAACTCGCGTGGCCGCGCGTGAGTTATGTCGTTTCCACGAAGTTCTTCTGGGGCTTGAACGAAGGGCCGAACCAGTTTCACACGCTCAATCGCAAATATCTGCACAACGCGATCGACGGCTCGCTCAAGCGCTTTCAACTCGATTACGTCGATCTCGTGTTTTGCCACCGGCCCGATCCGAACACGCCCGTCGAGGAAACGGTATGGGCGATGAGCGACATGATCACGCGTGGCAAGGCGCTCTACTGGGGCACCTCGGAGTGGAGCGCCGACGAAATCCGCGCGGCCTGGGACATCGCCGAGCGTCATCATCTGCACAAGCCGGTCATGGAGCAGCCGCAGTACAACCTGTTCCATCGGCGCCGCGTGGAAGACGAATACCGTCGTCTGTACGAGGACATCGGCCTCGGTCTCACGACGTGGAGTCCGCTCGCCTCGGGCCTGCTCACGGGCAAGTATCGCGACGGCGTCCCTGCCGACAGTCGCGCACAACTGCAAGGTTACGACTGGCTGCGCGGCGCGCTCACCGACACGCAGAAGAACGCCGTCGTCGTGAAGCTCGCCGATTTCGCGGCCCAGCTCGGTTGCTCGGTCGGGCAGCTTGCCATCGCGTGGATTCTGAAGAACCCGCAGGTCAGCACGGTGATCACCGGTGCTTCCAATGTCGGGCAGATCAAGGAGAACATGCTGGCGCACGAGGTGGCCAAGAAGATCACGCCGGAAATCAAGGCACAGATCGAGGCGATCGTTGGCGATGCCTATAACTGAGCGGCTACGCTGAGGAAAACGGAGCGGGCTGCGGGCCGGGTCGGCGTACCCGGTTGGCGTACCCGGTTGGCGTACAATACGCGACCTTGCGCGCCGCCCCGTTTTCCTTCGATCCGCACCCCGCCCATCATGCTCAGCTATCGTCACGCCTTCCACGCAGGCAACCACGCCGACGTCCTGAAACACGCCGTTGTCGTGCAACTGCTGCGCTATCTCGACAAGAAGGACAAAGCGTACTGGTACATCGATACCCATGCGGGCGCCGGCGCCTACGCGCTGCGCGAAGGGTACGCGACGAAGACGGCCGAGTTCGAAACGGGTATCGGCAAGCTGTGGGGCCGCGAGGATCTGCCCGTGTTGCTGTCCGATTATGTCGATGAAGTAGCCGCGCTCAATCCCGATGGCGAACTGCGTTTCTACCCGGGCTCGCCGTATCTCGCATGGCGGCTCATGCGCGAGCAGGACCGCATGCGCCTGTTCGAAATGCACAGCACCGAGATCGAAGTGCTGCGCCACCGGTTCCGCGATGCGGGGCGTCGCGTAATGATTTATGAGGGCGACGGCTTCGAAGGCATCAAGGCCCTGCTCCCGCCGCCGCCGCGACGCGCGCTCGTGCTGATCGACCCGTCGTTCGAGGACAAGCGCGACTACGCGCGCACCCTCAATTGCGTCGAGGAAAGTCTCAAGCGTTTCGCGACCGGTACGTACGCGGTCTGGTATCCCCAGGTCACGCGTCTCGAATCGCAGCGCTTTCCCGACCAGCTCAAGCGTCTGCAGGAAAAGAACTGGCTGCACGTGACGCTTACCGTCAGCCAGCCGCCCACGGACGGCTTCGGCCTCTACGGCAGCGGCATGTTTATTCTGAATCCGCCCTATACGCTGGCGGCACAGTTGAAAGAGGCGCTGCCCTGGCTCGTCAAGACGCTGGGGCTGGACCCGGCCGCGCAATTCAAGATCGAATCGCGCGGCGACTGACTGCGGGGCTCACGTCCGGCTAATTTCGGTCTCACTGCGCGGCAGTCGCCTGCGAGCGCAAGGACGAGCGCGAGAACGAGTTTGAAGTCGACGTGGACTGCGATGCCGACGACGACGAACGTGTCGACCCGGACTGCCTCGCACCGCCGATGTTGATGCGCGGCTCCACGATGATGTTCGGTTGCTGCTCCGTATCCGGCGCAAGCTCCACGGGCGCGGCGGGTTTTTGCGCCGCAAGGATCCGTTTGTGTTCGAGCGGCGCGTTCTGCAACACGACGCCCTTCTGGCCGTCGTTGATCCCCGTCTGGGTGCTCAGAATCAACGGCGGGCCGTCCGCGCGCGCGACGCCATGCGCGAGTGTCAACGCGACCGCCAACGTCGCTGCCGGCAGCCAGACAGTCAAAAACGGGTGAAAAATGCGCTGTGACGCCATGAATAGCCCCCGAAATCAGCAGTTTCACCGGTTATTTCGGCTTATCTCAAAAATACTTTACGCTGATGCAGCGTCGGCCTGTGTCCGGATGGCCAAAAAGGCGGCCCCAGAAACGACAAAGCCCCGCAATGCGGGGCTGGAATACGTACGGTACGCGGTGCCTGGCGTGGCTTAGCGCGAAAAACCGTCCGTTTCGAGTGAGCGGATACGCTGTTCGAGCTGCACGATATCGGACGACGACGCCAGATACTCTTCACGGCGGGTACGCTCGGCGACTTCGAACCAGTTGCTCAACGTTTCGATGATGTACGCAAACATGATGTTCTTCTCCAAGGATTCAAATATCCCCGGCGACTTCTGATCAGGGATTACCCTAACTAGGGAATACCCGCATTATAACCGTACCCCAGCGCTTTGCCAGTGAATTGATTGCATGTTCAGCATTCCATTCTGGAATACAAGAACGGGACTCAATGAACAGCAGCCTGCGGACCCGCAAGCTGTTCCAGGATCGGGCAATCGGGCCGTTCGTCGCCCTGACAATGCGAGGCCAGATGAACGAGCGTGTCGCGCATCTGCGTGAGTTCAGCGATGCGCTGGTCCAGTTCGGCCACATGGACGAGCGCAATCGATTTGACTTCGGCGCTCGCCCGCGAGCGGTCGTGCCAGAGCGCAAGCAGGCGCCGGATATCCTCGACGAGAAAGCCCAGCCGCCGTGCCTGCCGGATGAAGCGCAGCACGTGCACCTCCTCCATGCCGTACACGCGATAGCCCGATTCGGTGCGCCCCTTGGGCGCGAGCAGGCCGACGCTCTCGTAATAGCGGATCATTTTCGCCGTCACGCCCGATTCGCGTGCCGCTTCGCCGATGTTCATACCGCACTCCTCTTCGATCGATGCGCCGATCGTACACCTTCCCGTCATGGGAGGGTCGAGCATCCGTTGCGTCAGCGGCTGGCATAATCGAGCGATGGTCCCCGTCCGCATGGGGACCCAATACCCAATTGCACAAGAATTACACAAGGAGCACACGATGATCGAGTTCAACGTCGAAGGCATGAGCTGCCAGCACTGCGTAGGCGCCGTCACCCGCGCGATCCAGGAGCACGATGCCGCCGCGAAAGTCACGATCGATCTGGCCTCGGGGCGCGTCAGCGTCGAATCGAGCCAGAGCACCGAAGCGCTGACGGCTGCGATCGACGACGCCGGTTACACGGTCAAGAGCGTCAGCCAGACGCCGGGCGCCTGACGCGCCGGTCGTGTTCAAGGTCGCCGTAATCGGCGCTTCGGGGTTGCTCGGGCGCGCCGTCGCCCGCGAGCTGGAAGCCGCAACGAACTGGCACGTCGTGCGCACCGCGCTGCGGCGCACGGGGCCCCAGCAGGCGCGGCTCGACGTGCGCGATGCGCGGGCGGTCGAAACCTTCGTGGCCGCCCAGGCCCCCGACGCGCTCGTCATCACGGCCGCCGAGCGGCGGCCGGATGTCTGCGAAAACGATCCCGACGCCGCGCGCGCACTGAACGTCGATGCGGTCCGCAGCCTCGCGCAGGCCGCGCGGCGGCGCGGCGCATGGGTGCTGTCGATTTCGACCGACTATGTGTTCGACGGCACGGCGCCGCCCTACCGCTGCGACGACACGCCGAATCCGCTAAACGCCTATGGCCGCAGCAAGCTCGACGGCGAGCGCGCGCTGCTCGACACCACCGACAACGCGCTCGTACTGCGTCTGCCGCTGCTCTACGGCCCCGTGGCCGAATGGAGCGAGTCGGCCGTGACGAGCCTCGTGCCCGCCGTGCTGGCGTCGGCACAGCCCGGCGCGCCTGCCGCCGCGATGGACGCCTGGGCCACGCGCTATCCGACGTTCGTGCCCGATGTCGCCGTCGTGATCCGCGAGTTGCTCGCGCGATGCGCGCAGAGTGACGCGGTCCGCGGCATCGCGCAGTGGTCCGGCGACGAACCGATGACCAAGTACGAGATCGCCTCGCGGCTTGCGCGCGCGTTCGGCGTCGAGGCACGTCTGCTCGCGCAGACCGCGCCTGCCGATGCGACACCGCGTCCGCGCGACTGTCATCTCGATTCGAGCCGTCTCGAAGCGCTCGGCATCGGCAGGCGCACGCCGTTCGACACCGCAATCGGCGCGGTACTGCGTGACTTCGCAGCGCACGGCACGGCTTCGTAATACGCCATCGCAGCGCCCTGCCCGCTTCAATGAAAATTCCGGCTTGCGGTCGCGAGCCGCCCGAGCAGACGGCTATGATCCTCCAGCCGTTGCGCGACGAGGTGCACCACCTCGCCCTGGCGTTTCACGACGCCCGCCACCGCCATCAGCGACGACCCGAGCAGTTCCTTGCGCTGCCGCTCGACGAGCGCCTCATGCACGATCACGTTGACCGATCCGGTTTCGTCCTCGAGCGAGACGAAGATCGTCCCGTTCGCGGTCCCCGGACGCTGGCGCACCGTCACGATGCCGCACACGCGCGCGAGCATGCCGTTGCGGCACTGAGCAAGTTGCGCCGCCGTGCGAAAGCGCTGTTTCGCGAGACCGGGGCGCAGGAGTTCGAGCGGATGCCGGTTCAGCGTGAGCCGCAGGCTCGCGTAATCGGCGACGATCTCCGCCCCCTCCGATGCGCGCGGCAACGCCAGCGGCGTCTCGGCGATGGGCGCGTCGCGCAGAAGCTCCGGCACCGCATGCTGCGCAGTCACGGCCCACCAGGCTTCGCGTCGATGTCCCGCGATGCCCGCGAGCGCGTTCGCCGCCGCAAGCGCCTCCAGGTCGCGCCGTGTAAGCGCCGCGCGGCGCGCGAGGTCGTCGACATCGACGAACGGCGAACGCGTGCGTGCCTCGACCACGCGCTGCGCGGCCGCCTCCGAAAAGCCCTTGATAAGACGCAGGCCGAGCCGCACGGCCGGACCGCCCCGGCCGTACAGACGCGGTAGAAGCGCGATGCGCGCCCGCATCCTGTGCACGGCGCGCCGCACGCTCCCGCCCCCGAGCCGGGGCCGGTCATGCGGCCACGCTGCGCGCAAGCGCGCGTGGCGCTGTGTCATGTCCGCGCGCCGCACGCGGGCCGTTTCGGCCTCGATACGCTCGCCGGGTCTATCGCGGGTCTCCAGTGTGCAGTCCCAATCGCTCGACGCGATATCGGGCGGCAACACGGTCACGCCATGACGCCGTGCGTCCTGCACGAGCTGAGACGGCGAATAAAACCCCATCGGATAACTGTTAAGCAGTCCTGCCAGAAAAGCGGCCGGCTCGTAGCGCTTGATCCACGCACTCGTGTAGACGAGCAACGCGAAACTCGCGGCATGGCTCTCCGGGAAGCCGTAATCGCCGAACCCCTCGATCTGCTTGCAGATACGTGCGGCGAATTCCTCGGTGTAGCCCTTCTTTAGCATCCGCCGCGTCAAATCGGCCTGATACGGACGCAGATCGCCGTTGCGCCGCCATGCGGCCATCGCGCGGCGCAGCTTGTCGGCTTCCTCGCCCGTGTATTCGGCGGCGATCATCGCGAGATGCATCACCTGCTCCTGGAAAATCGGCACGCCGAGCGTGCGCTCCAGCGCTTCGCGCAACTCCTCTTTCGCATACTCGACCGTCTCCAGCCCCTCGCGCCGCTTCAGATACGGATGCACCATGTCGCCCTGGATGGGTCCGGGCCGCACGATCGCGACCTGGACCACGAGGTCGTAATACTTGCGCGGTTTGAGTCGCGGCAGCATGCTCTGCTGCGCACGCGATTCGATCTGGAACACGCCGACCGTATCCGCGTGGCAGCACATCTCGTAGACGGCCGGATCCTCGGACGGAATATCCTGCACCGGGAATGACGGCAACCCGCGCCGCAGCGCGACGAATTCGAGCGAGCGACGGATCGCCGAGAGCATGCCGAGCGCGAGCACGTCGACTTTCAGGAGCCGCAGCGTGTCGATGTCGTCCTTGTCCCACTCGATCACGTAACGGCCTTCCATCGCGGCATTTTCGATCGGCACGAGACGCGAGAGCTTGTCCTTCGCGATCACGAAGCCGCCCACGTGCTGCGACAGATGGCGCGGAAAACCGCGCAATTCGCGCGTGAGACGGATCAGTTGCTGCGTGACGCGCGATTCGGATGAGAAGCCCGCCTCTTCCAGATGCCGCGCGATCGAATCGGGACCGTCCCACCACTGGTGCGCGCCCGAGAGTTTCTCGAGGAGCGCCGCGTCGAGCCCGAGTGCGCGGCCCACGTCGCGCAACGCGCTGCGCGAGCGGTAAGTGATGAGCGTCGCGGCCAGCGCGGCGCGGCGTGTGCCGTATTTGCGGTAGATGTACTGGATCACCTCCTCGCGGCGTTGATGCTCGAAATCGACGTCGATGTCGGGCGGCTCGTTGCGCGCGCGCGAGATGAAACGCTCGACGAGCATGTTCATGCGCACGGGGTCGATCTCCGTGATCCCGAGGCAATAGCAGATCACCGAATTCGCCGCCGATCCGCGCCCCTGGCACAGGATGCCTTGTCCTCGCGCGAAGCGGACGATGTCGTGGACCGTCAAGAAATACTTCTCGTACTTCAGGATCTCAATTAGTTCGAGTTCCTTATCGATCTGTTGCCGGCGTTTTTCCGTCATGCCGTCGGACCAGCGCGCAGCCGCGCCGCGCATGACCAGCTCGCGCAGCCACTCGGTAGGCGTCGTACCCGGCGGCACCAGTTCTTCGGGATACTCGTAGGCCAGCTCGGCGAGCGAAAACGTGCAGCGGCGCGCGACGTCGAGCGTCGCCTCGAGCGTGTCGCGCGGATACAGCGCGCCCAGCCGCACGCGCGAGCGCAGATGCCGCTCCGCGTTCGCTTCGAGCGTCTGGCCGCACAGGGTGAGCGGGCGGCCGATGCGGATTGCGCTCAAGGTGTCCTGCAACGGCTTGCGCGAACGCGCGTGCATCAGCACGCCGCCCGCCGCCACGAGCGGCAGGCCCGTCTCCTGCGAGACGAAACGCAGCGCTTCGATCTGCGTGTCGTCGCCGCCGGTCTGCCAGAGTTCGAGCGCGAGCCACGCGCGTCCCGATGCGAACCCCGCCAGCCAGTGCGCGGCGCGCAGCGTCTGGCCGAGCGCCGCCGCGCGCTGCGGCACGAGCAGCAGCACACAGTCGCGCAGATGTTCGAGATGCGCGAGATCCGCTTCAGGATCGGTGACATCCTCCGGATGCAGGCGGTACTGCCCCTTCGGCGCGCGCGAACGCGCCAGCGTGATCAGTTCGCACAGGTTGCCGTAGCCCTCGCGGTTCATCGCGAGCGCGACCAGCGTGCAGAACGGCGCGCCGCCCTCTTGATCGACCAGATGCAACTCGCTGCCGATCAGCAGATGCAGCGAGGGCGCGAACGGTCCCAGCGCCGCTGCGTCGTGTGCCTTGCGTAGCGGTTCATCGTGCTCGCCAAGCGCACTGTAGGCTCGCACGACGCCGGCAAGCGAACACTCGTCGGTGATGGCGAGCGCGCGATAACCGTGGCGGATCGCCTGCTCGACCAGTTCCTCCGGACGCGATGCGCCGCGCAGGAACGTGAAGTTACTCAAGCAGTGCAGTTCCGCATAAGCAGGCAATTGCGCACGCGGCGCCTCACCCGGACCCAGCTTCGACGACATATCAAACTCAGCCAAACAATCCCTGCAGATACCACTGCCCGCCAATGCGCTCGCGATAGAGCCAGAACATGCGGCCCTGGTCGTCGGCGGCGACGTAGTAGTCGCGCCCGACGCCCTCCCCATCCCACCAGCCGCTCTCGATGCGCTCGGTGCGCGTGAGCGTCTTCAGCGGCCGCCGGTAGACCGGGCGGTCGCCGCGCATGGCCAGCTTCAGCGGCTTTTCGAGCAGCCATGCGGGACGCGGCTGCGACGGCAGCGGCATGTCGGGCAGATCGAGCAAGGACTGCGCGGGTGCCGACTGCGGCCGGGCCTCGCCCGACGAGCGAGCCGGATGACGCGGCTTGCGCGATGCTGCCGCCCGGCGTGTTCCCGGCCGATACGCACGCGCCGCCATCGCCCGCTCGGGCCGATGATCGTCTTCGACGAAAAGCTGCAGCACGTTCTGCTCGCCAAGCCGCGCGCCGATACGCTCGAACAGTTGGGAGAGCGAAGCATCGGTGGCCTCGGGCATCGGGAACAGCGTGTCGTTGG
>Ga0131853_10022301_pt1 | contig 11461 bp, 14 predicted proteins | sample TergutLab28metaG_FD_92764 | JGI IMG/M metagenome (GOLD analysis project Ga0131853, IMG submission 92764) | Labiotermes labralis P1 segment gut microbial communities from Petit-Saut dam, French Guiana - Lab288 P1 (version 2) (version 2) | ecosystem: Host-associated > Arthropoda: Insects >...
AGGACGTCGAGGACGTTCTCGACACCGGCCTGTCCGTTGGCCGACAGGCCCCACAGGTACGCGCGGCCGATCATGACGGCGCGGGCGCCGAGTGCGAGCGCCTTGACGACGTCGCTGCCGCGGCGGATGCCGCCGTCGAGCACGACCTCGAGCTGATCTCCGACGGCCTCAGCGATCGCGGGCAGTGCCCGAATCGGCGCCGGGGTGCCGTCGAGGTTGTTGCCGCCGTGGTTCGACACCGAGATCGCGGAGCAACCGACGTCGAGTGCCCGCTTGGCGTCGTCGACACGCATGACGCCCTTGAGCATGAACGGTCCGCCCCACTGCTCACGCAGCCAGGCGACGTCCTCCCACGTCGGCAGCGGGGTGCCCATCCACTGGCCGTATGCACCGAAGAAGGTGGGCGGCTGCTGGCCCGGCGCCGCCAGGTTCGGCGTCGTGAGATCCGGAACCTTGCCGGTCTTGGCGAACTCCCACAACCACTTCGGGCGCGTGATGCCCTCCGGGGCGAACTGGAACATCGCCTTGAGGTCCATCTTCTCGGGGATCGCCGGGCTGCCCCAGACGCGACCGTTGGAGAACGACCAGTCGAGCGTGATGATCAGACCGGTGGCGCCGGCCGCGCGGGCCCGCTCCATGCGCTGGAGCAGGGTGTCGCGATCGCCGACCCAGTACATCTGGAAGAAGGTCTGCGGATTGGCCGCAGCTACCTCCTCGATCGACTTGCTCGCGAACGAGCTGAGCCCGATCGCGGTGCCACGGGCCGCCGCGGCGCGGGCGACCGCGACCTCGCCGTCCGGGTGCACGGCCTGCACGCCGGTCGGCGAGATCATCACGGGCATCGAAATGGGCTGGCCCATCACGGTGGTCGACAGATCGCGCTCGCCGGACAGGCCCGCCACGTGCGGGGCGAAGCCGAGCTCGGAGAAGGCCGCGATGTTGTCGTCGACGGTCAGCCCCTTCTCGGAGCCCGCGACCAGTGCCGCATACACCGACTTGGGCAGGCGCTTCTTCGCGCGACGCTGCGCCTCGGCAACCGTCTCGAACCACGTGTTCTTGGCCATTACAAAACCTCTCGTACTGCTGGTGAACTACTTCTATTCCATTCCGGCAAGCGGATTTTCGTCGCAAATCTTGGCCGGCGGACGGGTCAACAGGGTCAACGGAACCGGCGCCTTGGGCGTGCGGCGCTCCGCTCGTTTGCCGGTGCGGGAGTGGTCCTGGCTCGACTTGGGCACCGTGCGCTCGGCCTCGAGCGCCGACGTCCCGTAGCCCTGCACGCACTCGGGATCCGGGCCGTCCATCGGCAGACCGGTGAAGAACTTGGCCGCCATGCAGCCACCGCGGCACGCGTCGTAGTGGTTGCACTTGCTGCAGGCGCCGCCGGTCTGCGGCGACCGCAGATCCTGGAACAGCTCGGAGTGCTGCCACACCTGCTGGAAACCACCGTCGGAGACGATGTTTCCGGCGAGGAACTGGTCGTGGATCGCGAACGGGCACGCGTACACGTCACCGATCGGGTCGATCAGGCACACCACACGCCCGGCGCCGCACAGGTTCAGGCCCGGCAGCGCATCGCCGTAGGCGGACAGGTGGAAGAACGAGTCACCTGTCAGCACACCCTCGCCGTTGGCGACCAGCCAGTCGTACAGCTCACGCTGCTGCTTCTGGGTGGGGTGCAGTTCGTCCCACACGTCGGCGCCTCGACCCGACGGACGCAGGCGCGTGATGCGCAGCGTCGCACCGAACTTGTCGGCGAGCGCCTTGAACTGGTCGAGCTGGCTCACGTTCTCGCGGGTGACGACGACGGAGATCTTGGCGTCCTTGAACCCCGCCTCGGCGAGATTCTCGAGCGCACGCACGGCCATCGCGAACGAACCCGGCCCGCGCACAGCATCGTTCACCTCGGCGGTCGCGCCGTCGAGCGAGATCTGGACGTCGACGTAGTCGCTGGCTGCGAGGCGCTGGGCGACCTTCTTGTCGATCTTGACGCCGTTGGTGGAGAACTTGACGCCGACCTGGTGCTCGGTCGCGTAGTCGACCAATTCCCAGAAATCGGAGCGGACGGTGGGCTCACCGCCACCGATGTTGACGTAGAAGACCTGCATGCGCTGGAGCTCGTCAATGATCGACTTGCACTGCTCGGTGCTGAGCTCGCGCGGATCCCGGCGTCCGGAGGACGACAGGCAGTGCACGCAGGACAGGTTGCACGCGTAGGTGAGTTCCCACGTGAGACAGATCGGGGCGTCGAGACCGAGTTCGAACTGGTCTACGAGACGACCGACCTTCGGGACGGGCGGAGCGGCGGGAGACGACGTGGTCACGGGCGGCTCGAGAACTGAGGTCATGGGCTGAGTCCTCAAATCTGGAAAGTCTGGTTGGGTACAGAACGTGAAGAAGAGGCTGGTTTCAGGACGGCACGATCATGTGCGAGTCGGCCAGGGTGCCGAGGGCGCGCAGATACGGCCGTGCCGTATCCTCCTCGATGCCGTTGGACCGAAGGGCTGCCCGGACATTCGGATGCTCGGGCAGGGATTCGACGATCGCGACGATGGTCCGGTTCTTCAGGAACGACAGCTTGCGCGTTCCGAAGTGGTAGAGCAGCGCCCCGAAAGGTTCGGGGCGCAGCGCCACCTGCGGGTGAAGCTTCCACGCCGCGTCGAGATCGATCGTGCCGGACGGCGAACTGCCGACGGCTTGTTCGGACACGATCAGTACACGCCGCACATGCCGTCGATGGAAACCTCTTCCACGAGGGACTCCTCGACGAGCTGGCTCTCGGTGACGTTGTCGCGATCGGACATCGATTCCTCCTCCAAATCGGACCCCAGTAACGGGATCTGCGGTCATAGTGACTTCTTCACTATGACTCGGCTCACCACTGTAATGGCATCGGGTGCACAATGACTAGTGAAGGAGGTCACAGGAGTGCGCAGTCGTAGAAACCCGTCGTCGCGAATCGGCCGGAGGCCGACCACGACACGCGACCGCATCGCGGCGGTGGGCATCGACCTGTTCGCCACACGCGGGTTCGACGACACCAGCGTCGACGACATCGCGGAGGCAGCGGGGATCGCGCGCCGCACGTTCTTCCGCTACTTCCCGTCGAAGAACGCGGTGCCGTGGGGAGACTTCGACGCGCATCTGGCCGAAATGCGCACGCTGCTCGCCGAGATGCCCGACGACGAGCCGATCCTCGACAACCTCGTCGCGGCGGTTCTCGAGTTCAACACCTTCCCACCCGAGGTCACGGACGGTCATCGCCGGCGCATGGAACTGATCATCGTGGTTCCCGCACTGCAGGCGTACTCCGTCGTGATGTACGAGGGGTGGCGCAAGGTGATCGCCGAGTACGTAGCTCGTCGACTTCACCTCCAGCCCGCCGATCAACTGCCTAGAACCGTCGGCTACCTGATGCTCGGCGTCGCGATGGGTGCGTACGAGACATGGCTGGCCGACGACTCGGCCGACCTGATCGACCTGCTCATGAAAGGCAGTCGGATGCTCTACACCGGACTGTCCGAACTGCACGAGCCACTACTGAACGGAACCACCCCATGACGCTCGACTCGCTCGCCCCCTGCGCCCCGGGCCTGTGGTCGCATGACCACGTCACCGTCGAGCGCGTTCTGAGCGGCCCCATCACGCTCACCCGCACGGGCGCGGCCCTGCATGTGAGGCACTCACTCGGACCCGAGTCGCTCAGCGAACGCCTGGTGGCGGAGGTGACCGCGTCGATCGGCGACGCCGACTTCGGACAGACCGAGTTCGAACTGACCATGGTGGGACTGGTCCGTTCGACGGTGCCCGACGCGCTCGGGTCGTGGACCGCCTACTACCGCAACTCGCTCGACGAGCTGCTGGACGGCACCGCGGACTTCGCCCCGATCCACGACAAGGCCGCCGAGCTGGTGCGTGGCAGCGTCCTCGACCTCGGCTCGTGCTTCGGCTTCCTGCCTCTGCGCCTGGCCGGCACCGGCGTCCCCGTCACCGCGACCGACATCCTCCCGGGCACGATGACGCTGCTCGACGCGGTCGCGCCGACGCTCGGTCTGCGCGTCGACACCCTGGTGTGCGACGCCGCGAACGTTCCGGTCCCGGACGACAGCGCCGACACCGTCACCGCGATCCACCTCCTCGAGCACGTCGACCCCGACACCGGGGCGGCCGTCGTCGCCGAGGCGCTGCGGATCGCCCGCGAGCGCGTCGTGGTCGCGGTGCCCTACGAGGACGTGGCGACGGCATGCCACGGCCATGTGCGTACATTCGACGCCGCCGCGCTGCAGGCACTCGGGGCCGCAACCGGTCGACCGTTCGAAGTTTTCGATCATCACGGCGGCTGGCTCGTCCTCGAGGCCTGAGTTCCCGCGCGCCCGATTCGGCCTCGAGAACGCTCCCGATCAGCGGGAGCCGGAAGCGGAGAATTACGATCGCCCCGGTAGCGTCGCTACGCTGCTACGCTGAAACTAGAACACGTTCTAAACGTTCTAGACTGATCCACGAGAGGACCAGAGTTCGCATGACCACTATCGATGTGCCGCACAGCTCTCGATCCGCGGTGCTCACCGTGTCCGGGGTGATCGAGGAGACCCCCGATTCACGGTCGTTGGTCTTCGACGTCCCCGCGGACATGAAGAGCAAGTTCCAGTACAAGCCCGGCCAGTTCCTGACGCTGCGTATCCCGAGCGACCTGACCGGTTCGGTCGCCCGCTGCTACTCGCTCGCGAGCTCGCCGTTCACCGACGACGCACCCAAGGTGACCGTCAAGCGCACCGCCGAGGGCTACGGCTCCAACTGGCTGTGCGACAACGTCTCGGTGGGCGACCAGATCGAGGTGCTGCCCCCGTCCGGCATCTTCACCCCGAAGTCGCTCGAGCATGACTTCCTGCTGTTCGGCGCGGGCAGCGGCATCACGCCCGTCATGTCGATCCTCAAGTCGGCGCTGACCGAGGGCAAGGGCAAGGTCGTCCTGGTCTACGCCAACCGCGACGAGAACTCGGTGATCTTCGCGGCCGAGCTGCGCGAGCTGGCGTCCAAGTACGCCGACCGTCTGACGATCATCCACTGGATCGAGTCTCTGCAGGGCCTGCCCACGGCCGCCCAGATCGCGACCCTCGCGGCCCCGTTCACCTCGCACGAGGCGTTCATGTGTGGCCCCGGCCCGTTCATGGACACCATCCACGAGGCACTGGCCCAGGCCGGTATGCCCCGCGCGCAGGTCCACGCCGAGGTCTTCAACTCCCTCGCCGGCGACCCGTTCAAGGACGTCGAGCTCGAGGAGGTCACCGCGGAGGAGGCCGCCGACGCCGCGACCGTCGAGATCGAGCTGGACGGCGAGACCCACAACCTGAGCTGGCCGCGCAAGCAGACCCTGGTCGACGTCATGCTGTCGAAGGGCCTCGACGTGCCGTACTCCTGCCAGGAGGGCGAGTGCGGCTCGTGTGCCTGCACCGTGCTCGAGGGCGAGGTCACGATGGAGCACGCCGGCGTCCTCGACGAGGAGGACATCGCCAACGGCTACATCCTGGGCTGCCAGGCCAAGCCGGTGACCGATCACCTCAAGATCGAGTTCTGACACTCGACACCCGTTCACAGGAAGGGCCCGACTCCACCGTCCGGTGGGGTCGGGCCCTTTCACATGACCGGACCGGCTCGAGCCGCTCGGCGTTTCCCGACCGAATGTCACAGGCGTTCCGTTGGACTGAACCGATGTGACATTCGGCCACAGAACCGCACCTGAACTGCACGAATCCGTCATCGAAGTGCAACCTCGACATATTGATCGGCCGGTCAGTCAGCGTGACACTGAAGCCGAGGACACGATCCTCTCTCCCCTTTTCCCAGGCCTATCCCCAGGAGGCGGGTCATGAAGGCTTCAACTCGTTGGCAGGACTACGCGGCCGTCATCATCGGCGCGTTCGCGGCACTCTCTCCGTTCTGGCTCTCGACGAATGTGGGCGCGCGGTGGTCGTTGATCGTGCTGGGTGTGCTGGTCGCGCTCACCGGCCTGGCGCACATGGCGCGGCCCGGTATGGCGGCAGTGGACTACGCGATGGGTGTTTTCGGCGTCCTGATGTTCATCTCCCCGTGGGTGATGAACTTCCACACGATGACCGGGGCGGCCTGGACGGCCTGGGTCGTGGGCGCGCTGTCCGTCGTCGTCTCCCTCGCCGGAATGCCCGCGACGAGCGCACGCATGCACGGACACGGCGGAGTTGCGGCGCATTGAGAGCACCGTCGGCACCGTCCACGGCGGGAAACACGCGCCGGCACGCGCGCGAGAAGATCCTCGACGCCGCCGAGACGCTGTTCGCCGAGCGCGGCTTCGACGCCACCTCGACGGCCGCGGTCGCCGCGGCCGCCGGGGTCCCGAAGGGCCTCGTCTTCTACTACTTCCCCACCAAACCCGGCATTCTCACGGCCCTGCTCACCGAACGCTTTCCCGCCGCACCCCTCGACGACATCGCTCCCCTGGTCGCCCCCGGCGATCCGGCCCGGAGCCTGGTGAACCTCGACGACGCGCTGAACCTGCGAGACAACGATTCGTCGGTGGTGCGGGTGATCATCTGGCGCGAGGCCGAGACACACCCCGACGTCCGCGACCACCTGCGGCGGTTCCGCTCCTATCTACACGACGCGACGGTCCGGATCCTGCAGGCCAGTTCGGTCGCCGCGATTCGTCCCGGGACGCTGCGGGCGTGCGCCGACGCGTGGGTCGCCGCGATGGTTTCGGCCGCCGGCGCCGACCGGATGCGCGACCTCGACGACATCCCGCGACTGCAGCACGACGAACTCGACACTGTCGCGCAGGTCGTGGCCGCCGGGATGGCCGGGCTGGGTTGACGCGGGGCTACCGCTCAGCGCGACGGTGCCGCGAGCAGCAGGCGACCCGCGTCGAAGCTGGCGGCACTGACCGGCAGCTCACCGCGAGTCCCACTCAGTAGGACCTCGACGGTGCCGTTGCCGGTCGAATCGCGACCCAGCGCATCGATCCGGCGGAGGGTCTGTGCCGCAACGGCCTCGGCGCTGTCGAACAGCGCGACGCCCTCGGGCAGGTGCGCGGCGATCTGCTCCGCCACCAAGGGGTAGTGGGTGCAGCCGAGCACGACGCCCGTGACGTCGTCGGGCGTGTGGGCGGCCGCGGCCGCGATCGCCTCACGCGCGCCGTTCACGTCGCCGCGGTCGATCGCGTCGGCGAGACCGTGGCAGGCCACTCCCACAACCGAACTGCCGTTGGCGAACTGCTTCACCAGGTTCGCCTGGTACGCGCTGGCCGTGGTGGCGGCCGTCGCCCAGATCGCGACCGACTCGCACATCGCCGCGGCGGGCTTGATCGCCGGGACCGTACCGATCACGGGGATCTCCGGGCCCAGGTCGGCGCGCACGTGCTCGAGCGCCGTCACGCTGGCGGTGTTGCACGGCAGCACCACGACCTCGGCACCGCGATCGACGGCCCGCCGGGCGGTGCCGACGACGCGGTCGATCACCCACTGCTCGTCGCGCGGCCCCCACGGCGCCCCCTCGGGGTCGAGGGACAGCATCAGGTCCAGGTCCGGACGCAACCGGCGCAGCCACGCAGACGTCGGGAGAAGGCCGAGACCCGAGTCGATGAGCGCAACGATCACCCGACAAATCTAGCCCGGCCGGGTCCGGCCGGGTCCGGCAGGCAGGTCAGGCGGGAGTGGCCGCGAGCAGATCCGCGATCGGCGCGCCCGCCGCGATCTTGGCGCGCATCTTCATCACCGCGCCGGCCGAGCCGAGACCGACCACTGCCGTCAACACACCGTCACGCGAGTAGTAGGCGACGAACTTGCGGCCGTCGTCCTTGATCATGTGGACGTCGTCGTCGGGCGACACCGTGCCCAGGGCCTGGATCTTCAGCCCGTACTGGTCGCTCCAGAAGTACGGAACCTGCGCCGGCGCACTCGGATCACCGGTGCCGGTGAGCGCTCCCGCGAGGATCTTCGCCTGGTCACCGGCATTGCTCCAGTGCTCGACGCGCTTGTGCCCGCCCGACTCGTGCCGCCACGCCGCGACGTCGCCGATGGCCCACACGTGCGGATCGTTGGTGCGGCCCACCTCGTCGCACAGCACACCGTTGCCGAGTTCGATGCCCGAGCCCTCGAGCCACCCGGTGACCGGCACCGAGCCGATACCGATCGCGACGACGTCGACCGCCAGTTCGGTGCCGTCGGACAGCACGGCCCCGCTCACCCGACCCTCGCCGGTGAGCGACGCGAGCCCGACGCCGGCGCGGACGTCGACGCCCTCCTCGGTGTGCAGCCGCCCGACGAGCGCGCCGATCTGCGCGCCCAGCACCGACGCCAGCGGCGCCGGCTGCGGCTCGACGAGCACGACGTCGAGTCCCATCCCCCGCATGCTGGCCGCGAGCTCGCAGCCGATGAAGCCCGCACCGACGACGAGGGCACGGGCGCCCTCGCGCAGATCGGCGCGCAGCGCACGGCTCTCGTCCACCGAACGCAGCACGTGGACACCGGCCAGCTCGGGCAGGCCCGGGATGCGGCGCGGGCTCAGCCCGGTCGCGACGATCAGCTCGCCGTAACCGATCTCGGTGCCGTCCGCGAGGAGCAGCGCGCGACGCTCGCGGTCGACGCCGGTCGCGGCGGTTCCGAGGCGCAGGTCGACGCGCTGCTCGTCGTAGAACTCCTGCGGCCGCAGCGTGGTGTCGTCGTTGTCGCCGCGGACGACCTCCTTCGACAGCGGCGGCCGGTCGTACGGCAGATGCGGCTCGTCGCCGACGACGACCAGTTCGCCGTCGTACCCCGACTGACGCAATTCCTCCACGGCGCGAACGGCGGCCAGGCCGGCGCCGACGATCACGACCGAACCGACGGCCTCGTCATTACTGGTCATCACTTCTGCCAACCCCTCCGTCACCACACAGGACACGTCAACCGGGCGCTCCCACGGGCACGCCACAGTTAGAACATGTTCTACCAAATTCGCGGGGTATCGGGTACCTGCCCGGTCGGGTCGGCATCACCGCTGCGCGTCGTCCCCCACGCGGTGAGCGCACTCACTACAGTTGGACACGAACCGGGCCGGCGCGGGAACGGCACCGGACGAGGAGCGACGATGACCACTGATCCGGGTCCAGGCGCTGCGGGCGCTGGAGACTCTACGAGGGGACGAATCCGGTTCGGCGGGTCCACGCCCGAACTGATCGATTCACAAGGCAAGACGATCATCGCGGACGCGGTGGTCGCGAAGATCGCGGGCATCGCCACGCGGGAGATCAGCGGCGTCTACGACGTCGGCGGCGGCACGGCCCGTGTCGTCGGGGCACTGCGCGATCGCATTCCCGGTGCCCGGGTCAACCACGGGCAGGGTGTAGCGGTCGAGGTCGGCGAGAAGCAGGCCGCGATCGACATCGGCATCGTGGCCGAGTACGGCGTGGCCCTGCACGAACTCGCCGCCGGGATCCGGCGCAACGTCATCGCGGCCGTGGAGAACATGACGGGCCTCGAGGTGACCGAGGTGAACATCACCGTCTTCGACGTCGTCCTGCTCGACGAGGACGAACCCGGCGCCGGCGACACCAGATCCGGCGACACCAAGCCGCGAGTCCAGTGACCGAGACTGCGACGCAATCACTTTCGACGGCCGAACGCGCCGCCGCGGCAGCCCTTGCGATACCGGGAGTGACGGGTCTGCACGGCGGCGAGTTCGGCACCGTCGCCACCTACCTGCCCGGGCGTCGCGTCACCGGCATCCGGATCGACGACGACGGGTGCGCCGTGCATGTGACCGTGCGCTACCCCGCCGATCTGTTCGCAACCGCGGAGGGTGTCCGCGCCGCCGTGCGCGCGATCGTGGGTGTGCCGGTGGACGTGACGATCGAGGACGTCATCGAGCACACAGACAGCACAGCCGACCAGACAGGACCAGGAAAATGACCAGCACGGGCATGGGACTGATCGCGGGACTGCTCCTCGCGCTCGCCGGAATCCTCGGCGGCTTCAGCGGTTTCGTCTTCGCGGTGCTCCTCGGCGCCGTCGGGATGGCGATCGGCGCGCACCGGGACGGACACCTCGACCTCGGCGCCCTGCTCCGGTCCCGCGGCCGTGGCTGACCCCGACACCGCCACCGCACCCGACGACACGACCGACGACCCGGGCGCGCGTGGACGTCTGATCATCAAGGACCGGGCGATCGCGAAGATCGCGACCACCGCGGCCCTCCAGGTGCCCGGCGTCGTGCAGCAGGGCGGCGGGCTCACCCGGTTCACCGGCCGCGACCTTCCCCGCGCCGACGTCTCCACCGGCACCCGATCGGTCGCGGTGAACCTGTACCTCGGTGTGCGCTGGCCGTGCGACGTCGCCGAACTGACCCGGCGGGTCCACCGCGAGGTGGGCGATCGAGTCGAGAACCTCACCGGCATGCCCCTGAACCAACTCGGTGTTCTCGTCGCCGGCACCGACTGCCCGGCGCCCGGCGACGCCGACGAGTGCCCCGCACCGCGACCCGCACCCGACGTCGTCGCGCCCCGAACTCCGACGGCCGCACCCGCCGCCGTCCCCGCGGCGATCGCGATCGCGGTGGGACTGCTCGCGCTGGCCGCGGTCGCGGCCCGGGAACTCCTGATCGCACGCGGGACGATCTCGGGTGCGCCGTGGCTGCGGAACACCTTCGAGTGGTTGAGCCGCCTGCACTGGGAACAATGGCTCGTGCCGGTCGCGCTCGCCGCGCTCGTCCTCGGCATCCTGTTCGTCCTGCTCGCGCTGGCGCCGCGCACCCGCACGCATGTGCCGGCGCGGATCGGCGCCGACGCCCCGGCCGTGTGGCTGCGCCCGGTCGACGTCGCACGGATGTGCAGTGCACGGGCCGGAACGGTCGCCGGGGTGGTCACCGCGCACACGACGGTGGACCGTCGCCGCGCGACCGTCCGCATCGTCGCCGCACCCGACCGTCCCGTCGACGAACTACGCAGTGCCGTCACCGACGCGGTCCGAGAGCAACTGGCGGTACTGGATCGGCCGTCGAAATTGCGCGTGCGGGTCCGACGCCCCCGGAGCGAGTCGTGAAGCGCGGCGCCGCGGTCATCAATCGCCTACTCGTCCTCGTCGTCGGGCTCGCCCTGGCCGTCGCCGGGGCGGGCGCGCTCGCCTGGGACCGGGGCGTCGCGACCGTGCGAAAGGCGGCGTCCCACCTCGACCGTGACCAGGTTGCCGCGGTGCCCGACCAGCCCTGGTGGCACTGGGCGCTCGGCGCCGCGGTCGCCATCTGCCTCGTGCTCGGTGTCGTGGTCCTCGTCATCGATCTCACCCGCCGGCGGGCAGCACCGAGCACGATGCCCGAGACCAGCACCGACACCCCGATCGCGATCGATCTCGGGCCCATCGCCACGGGAGTCGCGGCCGAACTCGAACGGCTCCCCGGGGTGCGGCGCGGCCGCGGGCGCGAAGCCGATCGTCGGCCTCTTCGACTGGCGGCCCAAGGA
>Ga0131853_10022302_pt1 | contig 11461 bp, 5 predicted proteins | sample TergutLab28metaG_FD_92764 | JGI IMG/M metagenome (GOLD analysis project Ga0131853, IMG submission 92764) | Labiotermes labralis P1 segment gut microbial communities from Petit-Saut dam, French Guiana - Lab288 P1 (version 2) (version 2) | ecosystem: Host-associated > Arthropoda: Insects >...
ATCATAGGACTTCATGTCAAGATCTTTTTAAAAACTTAAACATCCTTCCCCTACAATCACAATATGTACTGTCACTGGCAATGTTTGTGGTAGAGAATCCCGGAGAGTTTATAACAAATTCTGTTGCCCCCCCCCCCCCCCGTACACGTAATATGAAGATCAGAGCAGTGACAGACGGTAAAGTTGATGGTTTCACTCTGGAAACAGAGCTGACCACATCCATCAGATTTCTATGAATGGAAGTCCATTGTTGCACGTTTGTTTGTGTCTGGCGCGACAGCCCCCCAGTGGGCCATGGCCTCCTCATTCACGAGGTTTCTAGATCACACACAACGACGCATCACAGTCGGTAGGACTCCTCTGGACGAGTGATCAGCTCGTCGCAGAGACTTGTACCTGACAACATACAACACTCACAACAGACAAACATCCATACCCCCGGTAGGATTCGAACCCGCAATCTCAGCAGGCGAGCGGCCGCAGACCTACGCCTTAGACCGCGCGGCCACTGGGACCGGCCATCGTACTATCATAAAAATACTTGTGATTGTACTTTACACAGAATGGAACTACTGTAATTTGGCAGCAGACGCAAAGTGTTAATTAAACTTTCCCGACAAAATAATTGCAGGTACTAACTATCTGAAACGTTCAAAATGTCTTCCTCTACACTAACATGTGTACGTCTGGAATGACCGCCCCACGTTAAAGTACCCGGAGTTTTGGCAAGCAACAAGTAGACGACATTAATGTACGTAAGGCTTATCTGTTTTGCACTTTGCATCACCCTGTATATTGCTTCCTCTCACTGTGTTCATTGACCCATACTCCAGTAAACGCACCTGCCGTATTTATCCAACATACACGATTATTTTACGGTATTTCCAGTGGCGTACCGAGGGGGGGTTGGGGTTTCAACCCCCCCCCCCCCCGAAATTCAGAAGGCCTTCCAAAATCGTGCCAAACTCAACCCGAATGTGTGCTGAATTTAGGAAGCTAACACCCCAAGATGTTCGCAAAAAAGGCAGTAAAATTCTAAAACCACCTAGGTTCGCAATTGTTTTACATTAGCAATGACAAATAAATTGGTTGTCATCATAAATAGTCTTAAAGTGCCAAAAATTAAGAAAATTTTACTATATAAAATGAAATTTCTTGTGCCAAATTACAGTTGCCTCCAGAACCCCTGACTAGGGGGCTACCACCCCCAGATCACCGTTCTCTCTGCCCTCTGTCCTCAACTGAATTTGTTGAACCCCCCCGAACAAAATTCCTGGGTACGCCACTGGGTATTTCACTTACTAGTGCTATTCCCATGAGCAAAATCACACGAAAGTCAAATCACGTATTTTATCATGTTTTGTTTCTCACTGAACACATGCCAAATTGCAAAACTTAAAAAAACAAAATACATGTACGTAGCGCAAATACTTAGCAGACCGAAGGCCACGGGGCCCAACATTCGAAGCATCAGACAACCTTAGCTTGAACCCGTAACTTTTAAACAGGAAAGATGTCCACGCCACGAAGATCGGGGGAGCGGAGGTATAGCTCCTTTCATTCTTAACCTCGACTATAGTTTGAAAGAACCCCAATATCCATCGAATAGGAGCCGGTCTTGACATTTGAGAGAAGAAAAAATCCCTTGCTCCTAGCGGGAATCAAACCCCGGACAGTCCAGCATGTAACTAGTCTCTATCCAGGCTGCCCCTGCAGCACTGGCTACCTGTCATGCCCATTTCTTTACAGGTGTGACTTTTAGAAACACGCAGTAATGACGTTCCAATTTACTGGGTAAGTACTGCCACCTATCGAGAATATTATGAACTTAACCATACCTTCCTGTATTTATATGCCATCTGCAGAATAATTTAAGAACTGATCCATCTACCAGTTGACTAGTCAATACCACCGACTCCCAACCTGTGATTTGGTGCCCAGCCAGTCAATTGCCACCCAAACAAGAACAAAAAAAAAAAAAAAACAGTCCCACCACAGTACAACCAAAGCTTACATTTTTCCCAAAAAGAGAATTTATGAAATGACCCCACAGATGGCCAATGCAACAGTCTACCATTGCACATGCAATGTGGTCATTTACATCTGCATTCTAACTTTTCCAACCCATTTTTTCTCGAGACTAACAGAATACAAACAAACGAAAATTGTTAATACCAACAACATTCACAAGGACCTTTTCAATTGTCACAATATTCATATTCGAAAGCAGACACTAAATCTTTTGGAACTTCCCAACACACCATGCCTGTTTCTTAACATTGTGACAATGGAAAAAGTCCACGTGAATGTCACTGATATCACTCACGCGAAACCGTTGTTGAAAAATTTAACCAAAATAAATGGTAGATTGACAGCAAACATCTGCCTCAATCTGCAAGAACATAATCTTACCTACAAATTGATATCCACTCTGAACTCAAAGCATTCTGCATGGCAGCAGGCAGCAAAGTATTCACTACTACAGCAGTTTGCCTTGAGTCGGGTTCCGCATTTTAGTTCATTGCACTGCAGCTCATATTGTGTCTTTACACACTATATTTAATGCAGATGCTGGAAACAGTTTCCTACAATTCACAGACATGTCATACCTAACACGTCTCTTTGTTTTTTTCGAGTTAGTTTCTGTTTTAAGTCCGTCATCCATCACGTGACTTCAAGCTTCCACCACAAAACAGACAAGAAATGCGCTCTTCTAGGTTATTACACAGCTGGTAGTGGTAATTCCTTACCAAACTTTTGAGACAACCCATCAGTCCCTTCTTCAAGGGTCAAGATTCTTGATCCAGAAGAACACAATTCTCTTATCTTCTTCTCTAGTCATCCAGTTGTGTCGCTTACAAGCTAAAACAATAAAATTCTGTAAACACAACTAAATGTTTGTATTATGTTTGTATTGTATTTCATGTTGCAATATGTTTCAACCACAACATGTCACCTTCAGGATAAAAACTTTTTTAAAAACACACAAAAGGTTAGAACACTTTATTATCCAACAGACGCACAAATATGTAATTCGTACGTACGATTAGAATTATTATAAAATATTTAAAAATATTTAAAATTGCTCCAAAATGTTTCGGATCACAAGGGATCCCACATACACGCACCACGGGCAAATATGCTGCCATAACATGTCCATGTCAACGGACATGATAGAACCACTACTGTAATTTTAGCCAACCACTGTATAAAGCGCCCTGATGATGGATCCCTTGTGATCTGAACTATGTTGGTGAATTTTAAATATTTTTAAATATTTTGTAATAATTCGAAATGTATCTACAAATTATATATTTCTGCATCTGTTGGATAAAAAAGTGTTTTAATCGTCATTGATGTATGGTACGAACATGAAGATTGTTGATGCTACACAAAAGGTTGTATGCAATGTTGTTGTAGTTATTAACTGACATCTCAATCATTACAATATATTTAGATACATGTTGCAATGTGTAATATATTCGTTAAAATACAGATCAATTAGATATAAAATGCTATTTATATTAGCTAAAATAGGGACCGTGGTAGCACAGTGGTTAAGGTGCTGTGCTACAAATCGGAAGGTCGCTGGTTTGATCCCAGCTGGTGTCATTGGAATTTTTCATTGACATAAAATTCTTCCCATCGCACTATGGCCCTGGGGTCGACTCAGTCTCTAACAGAAATGAGTACCAGGAACATTTCTTGGGGGTAAAGGTGCCCAGTGCGTAAGGCTGACAACCTACCACCATCCTGTGCCGCTGTCACGAAATCTGGGAACCTTAACTTCCTGGAACCCTCTGGGACACTCCAGGCCTGTAATGGGTCTGATTTACCTTTTATTAGCTAAAACGTAAGTTATCAAACACTTGGATTTTTGTAGCATCCTGGTGTGGTAGGCCAGATGCAGCACTTGGTTTGTGAATGTGTTTTTGTGTATTATTTTTGGTGACTGTCAAACATTTTTATCCTTGTTTTATGGTGGAGACCACAAGACATGTCGGCCTTCATCCATGTTGTCCGTCTCAATGCCAGGAGAGTACAAGTTGTCCACTGGATGTCTCAGTTCCACTGGTTTTATAAGTTAAGCAAGCCAATAGAAAGTGACTAGCAAGTTGTTGGATAAAGTGAAGTCCATATAGTTACATAACATTAAAAGCTTAGCACCACATGCAAACTTATGAGGCCACAGATAATAAAAAGCTTATGGGCAACTGACGTTGCCAAACACGACCACTTAACTTGTCAAGCGTTGTACCAGACTCTCCCATACTGGGTTAACTGTAGTTACTTTTGGCACCTCACATCTCCCACTACAAACTCTGAAGTCCTGCAAGTTCAGAAATACTGCCCCAACACTATACGCTACCTGCAGCATCTTTGAAAACTCTTCAGGCTGTCAGAACGTCTCCATTGGTCAAACAGTGCCTAAAGGCGTTGAATGATATCTCTACCCAACATGCAGTGGGGCTGTATTGGGTCCTTGGACATGCAGGGGTATGAGGTTATGAGATCGCCGACGATTTCACAAGGGACAGCTCTGTTCTGAAGTTTGTCGGACCTCAGCCGGCCTTGGGAATCTCTAGGCAGGATATACAAAGAAGGATTGGATGTTGGTTGGTTAACCAGCATTGGATATGTCGTGGAGTTCTTGGTGACACCCAAAGACAGGTTCAAGAGTTAATTTCCGGACCCTGTCTGGGTGCCAAGGCTAGGTTTTTGTCCTTTAACAGGACACAATCCAGGGCTGTTACTGGCCTTCTCAGTGAACATAATACCCTGAGGAGACATCTTCACCTAAAACACAGTTTCTATGCAAAATGTGACCAATCCAGTTAGCCTTCCATTTACTTATTTCATGTAGGATATTCCTCTGCTCCTTTTGCCCCATAAATCGATATGGGGCACAAAGGGCCCGTCAATTAAGGCACAGGTGCATAGGGACCGTAAGGTCTCGAACCCAATCACAAATCAATCAATCAATCAAATACACAACCTGACAATGGTCACAGGAATAGAAAAACGGTGTCCAGAAGAGTTCTCAAACCATCTTCATAAAGTTCTTCTTCTTCCTATAGTGCTACAGCCCTTTCAGTCTGACCTTGGCTTCCCTTATAATTGATGTCCATTCCTCTCTATTCAATGCTTTCATTCTCCATCGTTTCACATTGAGCTTCCTTAAATCGTCTTCCACACTGTTTATCCACCTGGGTCTGGGTCGTCCTCTATCTCTTCTTCCTTCTAATTTTCCTTCAAGAATCTTCTTTACAGACCTGGTCTCATTCATTCTACTTACATGCCCAAGCCACTCTAATCTTTGAATCTTTATTACGGTCACAATATCTTGGGATTTATATTTGGTTCTCAATTCTTCATTAGTTTTTATTCTCCACTTTCCATTCTCCTTTGTTAGTCCATATATTTTCCTCAATATCTTTCTCTCCCATGCCATTAACATTTTTCAATTTTACTTGTCAGCATCCATGTCTCTGCTCCATATGTCACAGCTGGTCTTATGATCATTTTGTAGAGGTGAATTTTAATTGATGGGGATATAGATCCTTTTATTATTGGTCCCAATGCATAATAGCATTTGTTACCAACAGCAATTTTACTTTTGATCTCAGTTTCTATCTCATTAAGACTTTTCATTACTGCTCCAAGATATTTAAAAGATTCTATTTTTTCATATCTCTTTCCCATCAACTCAATTTCCTTTACCTTATTTCCATCTTGTCTATTTATCATGTATTTTGTTTTAGCATCATTCATCTTAAGGCCTATGTGTTGGGTTATTGCTGCCATCTCTTCTAACGTTCTTTTTATATCTCCTTCTGTTCTTCCCAGAATCACCACACCATCCGCATACGCCAGGCATTGCCTTGTTCTATTAAAAACTGTTCCACCTGGGTTGATTCTAACATTTATTATTATCTTTTTCCATACATAAATTAAATAAAAGAGTAGATAACGAGTCTCCTTGTCACAGTCCAATCGTTGTCTCGAAACTAGATGATAGCTTTCCTTAGATCTTCACCTTGCTATTCGTATTTGTTAAGATCATTCTGACCAATCTTACCAACTTCAATGGTATTCCAAACTCTTTCATTATTTCCACCAGTTCAGCCCTATTTATGGAATCATATGCTTGTTTATAATCAATATACAATTGATGTATATCTATCTATTCACATGCTTTCTCCAAGATCATTCTCAGACAAAAAATCCGGCCAGTAGTAGATCTACCTTTCCAGAAGCCACACTAGTAGTCTTCTAATATTTCATCAACATATGGTTCTATATATCTGGTCAACAGATTTGTGAAAATCTTATAAGTTACATTGAGGAGTGATAATTCCATGAAAGTTACGACACTCTAGCTTGTCACCATGTTTAAAAATCAGACATATTATGGCTGTGCCCCAATCTTGGGGCATCTGTTCTGTTTCCCATATTATTTTAATTAATTGATGGATTCTATTCCATAACTTACTACTTCCATATTTAATTAATTCCAAGGTAATTGAATCTTCCCCAGGCACTCTATTATTCTTCAGATTTCTTATGACTCCCAAAGTATCATGTAGTGTAGGTGCCATTATATTATTTTCCAGTCCAAAATAATTTACTTCTTCTGATGTTTCACGTTACCTTTAGCATTAAGTAATTCCTTACAGTATGCTGCCCACACTTCCAGTACATCTTTCTCCCCTCCTACAATTACTCCCTGTTTGTTTTGACACATTGTAAGTTCTGGGTTGGAAGCCAGTCCTTATCTTGCGGATACCTTCATAGAATTGTTTTAATCTATTTTGTTTATATTTCTCTTGTAATTCTTCCAGTTTTTCCTCTTCATAGTATGTTTTCTTCTTCCTACATACTTTCCTTGCTTCCCTATGTACCTCACTGTAGGCTTCAATATTACTTCACATTTTCCTTTGCAACATTTTTAGTCCTTCATTATTTCATTCTTCAAGCGTTTCCTTACATTCTTCATCATACCAGCCAATATTCATAAAGTTAGTATATATTAATTCAAACTGTTCCTGATTTTCCATGTCAGCATGGTCTGCCTAGGCACTAATTACTTATCACTGATAAGGTTAAAAAAAGACACGCTCATTTCAAAGCATTCTGCTACCAACATTTTGAATAAATAACATTCAGAAAACTGGACCAAAAAAAGAGAACTTTTAAATGTATCCAAATCTAAATAAATTATCTATTTCTTAAACATACTTATCATATACTACAAAATTCTTACTTGTTTACTAAAAACTATGAAAGCAGCTGGCAAGAAAGAATCGAAAAATACGAAGATACAATTTAAAAAGATGTCTCCAAGGGAATCTGCCTTTAGGAAGTCTGATCTAGGGCAGAGGAAGGTGGTGGGATGATTTCATACTTCGAAGAGGCTGGGAGACATCCTACAAGGTAGTGTAACTACCAACAGGGTCACCAAAGCTGGACAGAGCTCAGCAAAGGAGCCAGAAGAAGCATGTGCCACAACAAAGAGCAGTGGGGGGGGGGCTCTTTAGGCAAGGGCCAATGCCATCAGAAAAGCAAACCCCAATGTATAATCCCAGTCCTCCATGTTGGGGGTTGGACATAGGATTAACAAACCTACCATGTGAAACACTGCTGATTCAAAAGCCCAGTAAGGGATCACTATGGCCAGGAAATAGGCCAAACAGCCATAGGAAGATGATGTTTCAAAAGATATGATTCTTTATCTGTTTTGCTTGTTTTAAACTATGTTTTACATTTAAATTTATGACAATTTACACAAAGCTAAAACAATTGAATGCAACAATGATCTCTCATAAGTAGACTATGTACATACAACTAATGTGTTCCAAAAACACCAGTCTGACAAAATATTATACTCAATATATTGCACTTTTAAACACAAAATATTAATTCAGAAGCTGAATATATGAAACACAATTTAACATTATTTGTCTCATATGTGGTCATGTAGCACACAAACGCAAGATAGGAAACACACCTACAATAACACAAATGTGTGTTCAGAACTTTCAATCCTGAATTGCCCACTGACTGTACTACCCATTTCCAATAAATCTGCACACTCACTTTAAAAAAGAAATACTGTCCCAATTAGTTCACCATCACTTCATATACTGTACCAATGTTCATAAAAAAGAAACAATGATCGTTCTGTTCATCACCTGCCACAAACATCATGGCTTAACAGATAGTAGTGACGGTTAATTCACTGCTATCTTTCAATTTCACCTGACAGCAGAGCAGACACTGTTGGTATATTTGCCTCATATATCCATCATGCAAATCTGATCTATATGGTGCCATATTATGTTTAGACCTTCAACAATTTCTTGTGCCTCTCTGGCTCAGCCACAATTCCTGTAATTATCTCATTAAACTGCAAATTTTTTTTAAAAATTTGACACAAGATATGTTCTGATTTTCTGTACTTTCACAGAAGTTTTTGAAACCAATAATAATTCAGCAAAATGTCATAAATATATATTACTGTTTATGTAAAGTTTGTTGTTCTTGCCATATTTTAAAACAAAGGTAAAGTGATCCCATTACAGGCCCGGTGTGGCCCAGACGGTGGGTATAGGTATAGCTCTACTCTTCCATGACCGCGGCACCAGACGTGGTGTGAGTGGTCAGCAGCACGCCCCGGCCGCACTTTACCCCCAGGAAAGACCCAGTACCCATTGTACAGGAGGCTGGGTGGGCCTCCGGGCTGGTCTGGATGGGCAGAAAAACTCGTCCCCACCAGGATTCCATCCTGGATCGTCCAGCCCGTAGTCATTCACTATACCGACTGAGCTACCCAGCCCACACTGTCAAATTTTAACCAAAATTAAATTTGAGTGACAGATTTCAATATAAGCGCCCCCCCCCCATAAAATTTCAGGTAAATCTGTCTAGAGGGATTCCAATTGTTCCATTGCAACAGGCATCATGAAACTAATGGTCGCATCTTGCCAATGTACTGCTACATATATAATGAAAAGTTATGTGTTCTGTTCATTTGATTCAAAATTGCTTAGAATGATGATGGATTTAACTCCCACTGTCATATTTTAAGGCCCTTCACCAGCTTATGTTTGCTTTCTGTAACAAAGATGTTCTGTTACTTCAGAACACCCATGTTCAATAAGAACGCTGCTGCAACTAGCATACGATACATTACACTAACATGTAGCCTCTGCATCCATCTCCTACTGTGGACATAACACAGCTCACCCAGATACAATGAAATTTTTAGTCCATAGTACTACTTTGTGCTACAGTAGAAACAACCGCACACACGATATTATACACCTATCAGGCAAATACAGCAAACACCGGTAACAATGAGCACGGTGATTTTCAAGCTTTTGCATCATTTTTTTGAATGCAATTTACATCCCCATTCCCAAATTTCTTTTTTGCATAAACAAACACTAATCGCTTAATTTGTTAATCTTGATCTAAAAGTTTTTCGCTGCTGTGTACTGTGACACTGACAAGGAAAGGAAGAACTCCTGCGTGAATATATTTTGGTCTGGGTGATGTACTGGTACTGCTCTCTGTTTACAATATACAAATGACACACATACAATTAAAGTCACCTAACTCAAGAATACCTCTTTCTTTTATTTAGACAGCGAGATACAAAAGTAAGTGCGGAAGGTATCTCCCTTTCTTCAAACAGAGATAGACAAACAGTAAAACGGATAGGAGGAGAAAGAATACATGATTTATTTGAACATCTACATCAAGAAATTACAAATAATGGCAAAATGTCATGTTTCTTATAATTTATAAATAACCTTAAGTTTGTCATTAACTTAAAGTAATCACAAGTGGAACAATTATGCACTTCAATACAAGGTAAACACACATAATAGAGAACAGTACCCTTTGGCAGTATCATTTGCAACAATGTGTAATGAAATGGTACACAATATTCACAGTACTTAACAAAATATAAGATGGGCACTTTCCTTAACCATTTACTATTAAAAAAAAAAACCTGTTACTTGGCTGGCAACTTGAATGGATAACTGAAATAATGTGATGCTCTTCTTCATTTTGTGCGTTATCATATTCTGTGAGATCACATGCAGCAGCTATCAATTTTAACATTTTATAATCATTCCTGTATCATCCTGACAGTTTTTCCTTAAATCTTGATGCTATAAAAAAAAACAAAATGAAAAAAAATCAACAATAAAAAATAATGTTAATATTGTGGATTAGAAAACTCTCCTTGATACTCTCCCTTTCAGTGATGCAAATACATGTAAAATGTAATTTAGCATTTATATACTGGGCTTCCACTATAATGCAAGGAGTGAAAAACTTGTTCAACACAAAATAGTGTTAAAAATCCTTGTTGTTCAATTTCTGTGGTCTGTACATAATGTGTAATTTTTATTTTTTCATGGTTTAGCTACTCCAATCAGCCTGAAAATGCCAAGTGCAAAGACACATGGCCTGACCAAAGAAATGCACCTGGGAAATGAGGAACAAAAGCCAAATGTATTAATTTATGTTTATAATTACATTTCAAAATTACCTCTCAGCACCCAGCTACAAATGATAACACATCACAATCAGCTACCAGTAACATCTGTTCATACACAAAATAACAAACTTACCATGACCTTGTTTTCAGTTCCAGAAATGATGTTTAAAATACCCAGATGCCTCACTGTCCTCAGAAAAGTCATCACAATATTCAAGATCATCTCCAAAATACAATGACTGGCATTCTGAAAGGCATAAAAAGTCTAGTCACTAATTTGCTTACAATTTGTACATATAAGTGTTTCATCACCATCATTACTACCATCATCATCATCTCCTCCTCCTCCTCCATCATCATCATCATCATCATCCTTTCAACAGTTAGGCCTCTGAGATGTTCCAACTTCACAATACCCATCTCCTTCTTGGACATCCCACATTTCTTCTACATGTGGGATTATATTGATATACGATCTTTGGAATTCGTGATCCATCCATTCTTAGTAACTGTTCTCCCCAATGTTTCCCATAGTTATAAAATATTAGCAAGTATGGAAGTGACTTATAGTTGTCGTCTAATATCTTCATTGTGGGGGCAATCCAGTCCTGTACAGCCTTGAACTGATCTCAAATAAACCATTTCTGTGGCAGTTACTACAATTTTCTTGGTTCAGTACCTATGTTTCACTATCGCACAATATGATGGGTGCAGCCATCACTCTATTAAACTTGATCTGTGTTTCTCCTCTGGTTTTGTTTTCCAAGGTTCTTTTTAATGTGTCAAGTGTATGTCTAAACTTATTACGGTTCACTGCAATATATTTGTAGTGCCTTGTAGAGAACACTTTATTTTATTTTATATCATTTCATTTTATATATTTCATGTATGTTGGCAGTATTATAGGGACGGCTGGGTGCATCTCCCAGTTGAACAAACAGGAAGTCC
>Ga0131853_10022303_pt1 | contig 11460 bp, 6 predicted proteins | sample TergutLab28metaG_FD_92764 | JGI IMG/M metagenome (GOLD analysis project Ga0131853, IMG submission 92764) | Labiotermes labralis P1 segment gut microbial communities from Petit-Saut dam, French Guiana - Lab288 P1 (version 2) (version 2) | ecosystem: Host-associated > Arthropoda: Insects >...
CCAAACCACCAGCACAACCTGAAAAAAAAACCGGTGACTCATCAGTTTTGGTGCTACCAAACCACCAGCACACTCTGAAGATAAAACTAATGACTCATCAGTTTTGGTGCTACCAAACCACCAACACAACCTGAAGAAAAACCGGTGACTCATCAGTTTTGGTGCTATCAAACCACCAGCACACCCTGAATATGGGGACGGAGTTAGTTGCCGAAACGTCGTAAGACCTTCACATTCTGACGCGTCTGTCTGCCAGAGAAAATTTCATCGGATTCTGTCGCCACGAAAGTTTCAAGACTTATTTTTTATTTGTTATTTATTAAACGACGCTGATAGTGGCACAAACGATGTAACCTCTAAGAGATAATTACAGTGTAACAAATTGGAAAAGAAGTGACCTAATTTGACGTACTTTTCCGTTGTTTGTCTAGGAGTGGGTATAGCGCTGAGGAAGGGGTGTACAAACTAATTTATCTTGCAGTCAGGACTTATAGTTTCAAAGAACTGGAGAGAGATTTTCAGGTTTGTGCGTACGGAAATTACACGAAACTGGCTAAATATTCACACGGACCTTCTGCAAGTGTCCTTTCGAGTCCACACAGTTGATTTGCAGAATATACCGACTGGGCCTCTGACAACATTACGATGCGCGCCGACCCCATTTTGGCATACACAGCTCTGTGCACCTGGTCCCTGCACAACACACAAATAAATCAGCTCCACGTTTATGCATGGAACGTACCAATTCACTGAGCAGCGTAACCGCTTTATATATGGGGGTTCCGGGTTGCAACCTCGGCCCTCTGGCAGACTACCATGTCTTAGTCCTTCCCTTATATCGTCAGTTTCTACTCGCAACTACCGTCGCGGTAACGCAAATCATAACATGGACGCTTCCTTCCAGATTCGTTACAATTCTTTGTTTTCTAAATTATATTCCGACAATCTCGTTGTTTTATACTGTACTGAAATACAACATACAGCAGGCCTAGACACAAAACTAATTCAAACTGTTTAAACAAATATTCATGCACTAAAGATTAAACAAATTCTATGGACTGTTTAATAAGTTAAACTGGTTGAATTTGACGTCATGCACTATATATACAACACGAGTATTAAAACATCTATTTAATATTATACAACACGTTCTACACATTTATCTCAGTAATTAACCAACTTAATGACCAAATTTTTGTTTTACAATAAGTTTATTTCATGCCTCTACATGTTTCGAGCACTTCTGAGCTCATCATCAGGAGGTAAAAATTGCATTATACAGCCTCTGGTATCATCACACCTATAGGCGTGATGATACCAGAGGCTGTGTAATGCAATTTTGACCTCCTGATGATGAGCTCAGAAGTGCTCGAAACATGTAGAGGCATGAAATAAACTTATTGTAAAACAAAAATTTTGTGCACCAAGTTGGTTAATTACTGAGATAAATACACTGAGATGCACGGTCAACAAAACGTCAAAATATGTTCTACATATTTCGGTCAATTATTATTTTAATTACTAATCGTAAATTACTGACAACTCACTAAAGGAAAAACTGCGTGTTTCAAATGTATTTATGCTGCTCAGCTCTAGCAATAGAGGTGCCTGATGATAGTTCGGATTAATCGAAACATGTAGCAGATTATCTTAACACTTGTACCGTGCATCTTTTATTATTCTGTATTATGAAACAACAAATGCACAACTAATTGAAAATTTTTATTACACTGCTCCTACACGTTTCGACATTATTGTGTCACCTTCAGGGTGACACAATAATGTCGAAACATGTAGGAACAGTGTAATAAGGAGCAGTGTAATAAATCGTCAATTAATTGTGCATTTGTTCGTAATTGTACAAAATAATAAAAACAAAATATATTGTGCCAGATTGTTGTAAAGCATTACAGTGTTGTATCTGAAAGTACACTTTGGTTGTACTTCAATGTCTTACAGTCAATCTGCACTTCGACCGTGCATAATCTGAGTTACAAAGAGCGCCAGAACAATCAGAATGAAAAAAAACTTAAGAACTGAAGACCAGGCGAGAAAGAGTGAGAGAGAAGAACAAAAAGGGAGAGGAACATTAAGAAGTACTAGACTCATTGTTATAGTAGGGGAGGATACTCAGAAAAGTTTTCTGCTCTGAACGTTGCCAGACAGTGCCCGCTCGTCCTTCCCATAAATGTAATTTGGTAGCAAGGTAAACGGGGTCCGTAATCTTAGAAGGCAGCTTGTTGGCAGATGGACAGTTGGGAAGGTGCAGGAAGGGGAAGGAGCTGGGTTTTGTTTTTGGAGGGCAACGTGATAACTAAATCTTTATCGCGTTGGGAGGAAAACCACGGAAAACTTGGGTCGAGTTGGCCGGTCGCAGGACCGACCGGATGCACACTGACTTCTAGCCTGCAGTCCGACCTTCAAATACACGAAGTCTAATGGCAGTCACAATCTAAACTGTAGTCAAAGACCCAATCCGTACCGCGCAGTAAACAAACTCCGTCTCGGTTATAAGAACCAGTCAGTTTACTGCTCGCTGCGGACTGAATCTTTACATATAGCTCAAATGCGAAATCAGGTTACTACGTCATCTGGCCTCCGTGTGCAAGCGGCCTACTGCGACGCAGAATTAGAGCACTGGTGACACGTTGTGTCACACAGAGTTGAGCTAAGTTTTCAAGATGCGATAGAAACTGTTATTTCGCACGGCTCTGAAGCCCCGAGTCACCTCGACTGGCCTGTCACCTGCAGGGTATTATCTGAAAGAGTGCGACAGGAGCAGAGGAAGGCTTCTTAAAACGTTGAAGTTTGTTGAAGAGGTCAGGACAGGATAAAATGGCCGAAGAGGGGTAAGGGCAACGAGGGAGGGGGCTACATTTATTATGTGCGAAACTGTTGGGAAACTTAAGGGCTCTGAAGCTAGCCTAGCTGTGCCCACCCTTTCTTCAGGTAAATGCAAATTGGTCCTAAGTTAACTGTTGGGGATTTGATCGGTTGGAGCGTGCAGCAGTGATGGTAGGGTATTGGGACGGAGTGTCAATCTTGGTACTGCAGCGGAACTTGCTGCCAAGGGTATGAAGGGTACTTGGTCTAAATACCAAGCAAGCAAATCCCCAGTTCCTAACACAACTTCAACACTCTCCTGTTCTTGAAGTGTTTCGCGCACTTACAAGGCTGTACATTTAACAGATACCTATTAATTTGTATTATAAGTCTGCAAAATATTTCGTTTCTAATTGAAACGTAATCAGGCACATTACAGCTTCAAATGGAAGGGCAACATACACCACATGGAATTCTTGGCTCATCCCTTGCAAGCGCTGGTCAGGGACAAAGCCCCAGATTTGAAGAGTGATTCGTTTTGACGGCATACCATGTGGATGGGATTTACAGTGCGCCAAATGGCAGTGGGACAGTTTCATGCCACACACTCCTGCTGTCATCTGTCAATATCATTCAGCCTTTTCTCCACTCATTCTTTCATCTATCACCAAGGCCACATAACCTTAGTAATTAAAAGCGTCGTTAAATAACCCACTTGAATAGAAGAGAGAGGAGAGGCTATTATGTTGCGTGAGCAAGGCTATAGATGTGTGTAGAGCAATGGTGGAGTGGTCATTGGCAGGGGAATGGTGGAGTGGTCATTGGCAGGCGAATGGTGGAGTGGTCATTCGCAGGGGAATGGTGGAGTGGTCATTGGCAGGGGAAAGGTGGAGTGGTTATTGGCAGGGGAAAGGTGGAATGGTAATTGGCAGGGGAAAGGTGGAATGGTTATTGGCAGGAGAAAGGTGGAATGGTCATTGGCAGGGGAAAGGTGGAATGGTTATTGGCAGGAGAAAGGTGGAATGGTCATTGGCAGGGGAAAGGTGGAATGGTTATTGGCAGGGGAAAGGTGAAATGATTATTGGCAGGGTAAATGTGGAGTGGTCATTGGCAGGGGAATGGTGGAGTGGTCATTGGCAGGGGAATGGTGGAGTGGTCATTGGCAGGGGAATGGTGGAGTGGTTATTGGCAGGGGAATGGTGGAGTGGTTATTGGCAGGGGAAAGGTGGAATGGTAATTGGCAGGGAAAGGTGGAATGGTTATTGGCAGGAGAAAGGTGGAATGGTCATTGGCAGGGGAAAGGTGGAATGGTTATTGGCAGGGGAAAGGTGGAATGGTTATTGGCAGGGGAAAGGTGGAATGGTTATTGGCAGGGGAAATGTGGAGTGGTCATTGGCAGGGGAATGGTGGAGTGGTCATTGGCAGGGGAATGGTGGAGTGGTCATTGGCAGGGGAATGGTGGAGTGGTTATTGGCATGGGGAATGGTGGAGTGGTTATTGGCAGGGGAAAGGTGGAGTGGTCATTGGCAGGGGAAAGGTGGAATGGTTATTGGCAGGGGCAAGGTGGAATGGTCATTGCCAAGGGAAAGGTGGAATGGTCATTGGCAGGGGAAAGCCGAAGAGATTTGAGACGGAATCCGTAAGACTATCATTTCGGAAAAAGTGTATGTGATGTGATGTCACCTGGGTTTGAACCTTGGACTTCCCTTTGAGACGTTAATAAGTAAGTGTCTGATTACGATAAAGCCATTAAAGGGGAAACTAACGGAAGTGCAGTGAGGGAGGACATGTGGTTATAAATTCTACTACAAACAACATGGAGCATTGGACAGAAGCGCTCTAATGAAGTGGCGCTTCCCAATGCAAAACACTTCCACACCAGAAACGTTCGCCTACCCAGTAATTTTATTCCTTTATATAGTTTATTTAATTTGTTCGCTCACATTGCGAGAGGAACGCAGGCTGAGAGTGTCTGAGAATAGGGCGTTGAGGGGAATATTTGGGACTAAGAGGGATGAGGTAACAGGAGAGTGGAGAAGACTACGTAATGAGGAGCTTAATGATCTGTACTGCTCACCCAATATTGGTCGGGTGATCAAATCGAGAAGAATGAGGTGGGCAGGGCATGTAGCTCGTATGGGGGAGAGAAGAGGCGTGTACAGGGTTTTGGTGGGTAAACCTGAGGGAAAGAGAACACTTGGGAGACCCAGGTCTAGATGGGAAGATAATATTAAGATGGATGTTCCGGAAGTGGGATGTGGGGGTATGGACTGGATCGAGCTGGCTGAAGATAGAGATAGGTGGCGGGCACTTGTGAATGCGGTAATGAACTTTCGAGTTCCATAAAATGCGCGGAAATTCTTGACTAGCTGAGCAACGGTCAGATGCTCAAGAAGGACTCCGCTGCATGCAGTAAGTAAGTAAGTAAGTGAGTGAGTGAGTAAGTGAATAAGTAAGTTGATTTAACGGAATTCATTATATGAGAATTTGTAGCATGTGGCATGGATGAAAAGTGGTTAATTAATTGAACAGAAAGGACAGGTTGTCACGTGACGTAATTTGGAATATTTTAACGTGGAGCCACTGAGGTGAACTTCGTAAACGCCGAAGTAATCATTCTAAAGGCTGAGATTTCAAGCCAGACCCTCTTTAAATCGAAGTACATGTTTCAGAGCACCTGACGTCATTCCTCATTCGCAGATTGTTGATTGGTCTTTTCATTGAAAAGTGCTGGAATATCAAATATAGTCATCAGTCGGTTGGCGAGGGCAATTCTGTCCCAGAAAACTGCGACACGGTCGAAAACACGTAGAAAAGTAAATTACCGTATATTCTCGAATCTAATCCCCACTAGTTTTTGCCGATTTCTTAAACGAAAAAAAAAGTTAGTTCGCGGTTCTAATCCGCACCGCTGGGAGGACGATGGTGAAGATAAAGATGATAGTGACTGGGTGACGGATGATTCAGTTATGAGTGATGACGGCGAGTCTGATGAATAATAAATTATAAATATTATATATTATAAATAAAATAACAAATTATTGTATTGTATTGTTCTTACGGCACATACAGCGGCTCTATCATTTTCCAAAATCCAGCTCACGACCGCGAATCTAATCCGCACGCGATTCTAATAGCATCTGATTTTTTTTAGCCCTCTGAAACTGTAAAAAGGGTGCGGATTAGTTCTACAATATACGGTAATTTCCAATAATTTTCCAGGTTATAAATTTTAATTGGTTCTACAGTTAAAATTTCTCGCCAAACGTCAACAAATCTATCAAAATAAAATTAAAAAAGATATATAAGTATGAAAAATGCCACTAATGATCAATTACTGTATTAAAGTAACATTCTTACTCTTTAATATAAGCATAAATATTTATTAGAATTGTACAAAACGCAAACAAATTTTAAACCTTCCTTATTTTCAACGCGATAGGCCAAGTGTCTTAAGATCTCATTAATAACACTGACAAAAAGGGGAACATCGAAACAAAGCCGGAGGACAATGAGAGATGGAGGAATGCTGCTGCTTCTGCGCAGAACGCTCAAATATGCAGTGACGTTCTGCGCATTCGAAAAGATTCGGTAACCGACGACAGTCCGAAGAGAGGGGCAGAGAACGACGATCGGCTTGTAAAAGAAATGAGCTTAAAAATTGGGTCGCAAATTAAAAGAGGCTTTAATTTGTGCTTCTTCTACAAGGGATAATTCGTTAACAGAGTGCTTCTCTATCGACCGATTACTGTACCGGTGGTCAAATCTGGAAGAAGTTAAATGTCTCTAGTGCCTTAAATTCCAATATCACCAAGAATGCTGACCCAGAACGCAGAGATTTTGACATCGAACGCCGGCTGGAATATCGGCCATACTGCTTTCTTCTATTCTTATAATAAAAGCCAATTAGATGCACTATTTTTTACACTTATTTGATAAAGTACTCTACATGTTTCGGACAGTTCCACTCTCCATCATCAGGAGTATCTCAACACTGTATACACGCAACAGGTATTGGTCATCCTAGTTCTATTGGCGTCTGCCACGCTAGCAGACGCCGACAGAACTAGCATGGCAAATACCTATTGCGTGCATACAGTGTTGAGATACTCCTGATAATGGACAGTGGAACTTTCCGAAACATGTATAGTACTTTATCAAATAAATGTGAAAAATGCTGCATATCGTTGGCTTTTATTATAAGTATATATCACGACGCATATTTCTCTAAACGTTAAATTCTGCTTTCTTCATTTCCCCTAACGAAATTCTGGGGTGTTACTTAAAACTAAGTAATAGGTCTTTCTTCAATTCGAGAGTTCTGAGCCAGCGTGGACAACCGTGTGCCCGCTCACCCACGATTCCACATCCTACAGTGCGATGTGGACTGCGAGGGGGTAGGTGTGAAGATGCTCACTGTTAGGCCCGACTAAACCTCACGAGTCTGCGAAACCACCCGTGCCGTTTTACATAACACCATTTCCTGTTCCCCACCCTCCTTACGCTCGAACTCATACAGCCGGTGTCACTGACAGCGTCCGTCAACACCAAAACACCCTCCGTCAGAAGTTAAAATCTGACTTCATTTGTTGTGTTCACGATTCCTCATTGCACGAAACAACAAAGTGTTTTATTGTAAACACAGCCAAAATCTTTAAGACTTAAGTCGTCTGTGACTTTGATATCGGCTGAGTAGTTCTGACGTTTCGACAGACCGCGGTGTCTTGGGACTGCTTCTTCCTGGAGACGGTTAGATTAGATTAGATTAGATTAAATTTGGGTTCGAGATGTTACGGTCCCGATGCACCTAGGCCTTATAAGCGGGCATTTTGTGCCCCATAATCTGATATCAACTCAGTGGAGCCCTGTTCTTGGCTAAAGTTCCAGATGGCCTCCAGATTCTATGGGCCAAAGAAAAGGAACTCAGGTAAGACTTTTCTTTTCCTTTCCAATGTCACAATAAACAATCCCCCCCCCCTTCCAGGTTCCCCAACATGGCGCCTATGGAGATAGCTGCCCGTTTACAAGGCCTTTTTTTATATATTTCTAAAATTCCTCATAAAAATTTCCCTAAATAAAAAAGTTTTTCCCTTCTGTCAAAGGCCCTAGTTAAGGAGCGTCCCTCCATGTTCCCCAAAAGTGGGACCCCTATGGAAACTGATGTCCATTTCCAGAACATTATTTAGCATACCCTTCGGGGTCCCCAGTAAAGAAGCCCTCCATCCAGTTTCTCCCTCATAGAGCTCTCTCGGACAAAGATGCCCCGTTCCTAGACCTCTCCTTCATTCAGCTTTCAAAGACCCGACATACAAGCCCCCATCCAGGTTCCCTCCTCAAGACGACGGCACCACGAGCTTTCGACACGTCGGTAACTACTCACACACCGACATCATAGACGACTTTTATCATCACTAGCACCGCCGTGATAATCTGAAATCACACACAGACCAGTGCTGTCTCTCTGAACACACACACACTGGGCCACGACACAGTAAGACGCACACAAATATTTACCCCTCATGTAGACGTAAGCGATGCCCTTCATGTTCCGTCGGGTCAGCACCACCAGGTTCAGGATATTTCCCAGGACGCCGAGACAGCAAATGGCCGGCATCGCCACTCCATACGAATAGCGACGTAACGTCTCGTCTCTGGGGTCGTCCGGATCCTGCAGCGCCAGGGTCGTCGAGTTGGGAGACGTCGAACAAGCGGACACATCTTCTTGATCAGGGAATAGAGACGCCAGGCTGCCCATGTCGGTGACACACAACACTGTCCATCAGTTTATTTACATCACAACCGGTCACGGAAAAGCCATCTCAGCACCACATCGGCAAAGTGCTTCGCGAAAAAAAAGTTCACTTTTTCAGGGAACTAAACAGAACATTTTTCCAGTAAACAGTTTAACCCTTTGAAGTCCAGTGGTTGGTATACGTGCCACATGCTGTAACATTTACAAACACTGCGTTTCATTCACACATCGTATATACGTGTTTTATATGGATCTCACAACAGGCAGTGATTTCTCAAAATATTTTGAGAATACGTAAGTTTGAACAGCTGCGTGTTGGATGAAAATATACAGAAGGTGACTGACATAGCAAGCCATCTGCAAGCCCGGCACATTAAACAAGTATAATATCTGAATATCTAGGCAGAGTTTTAAATCCACAAAAACACAACATTCGGAAACCGTACGTTCATTAATTCGCCGTACTTCCGCATCACAAGTTGCGGTCGTTGTTTTCGATCATTAATATCAGGTTCAAAACACACGCACTTAAATAGAAAAGTGCGCTGTGGAAGGGGCTTCTGCTTCACAATTAGCCTGATAAAACACAAAAATCAGATGAATTTTATGTTTAATGGACCGTGCATCATATAATATGGCAATAATTATCCAACAAGATGCAACAGAATACAGTTTATTTAAATCCGTTAACTGCTCAACATGTTTCGGGTGGTATTTCACCCATCATCAGGAGCTCATGACACTGTATCTACAGTATCTGGCATAAGTGAGACCGTTACTGCTACCTGTCGTGAACGTGACTGGGCGGGATTTCCCGCCTAGTCACGTTCACGACAGGTAGCCACCTTCAATGCCAGATACTGTAGATAGAGTGTCATGAGCTCCTGATGATGGGTGAAATACCACCCTAAAACATGTTGAACAGTTGACGGATTTAAATAAACTGTATTCTGTTGCATCTTGTTGGATAATTATTGCCATAAATCATCCCCTATTCCTAATGTTTAGGTAATTTGTGAATCAATGAATTGAGATTTAAATCCCTAACGGCTGTGTTTACAGTGCATTTCCAGAGAGAGAGTGAGAGAGAGAGTTCGTGCTTAATTATTGGATTGAAATAAAAAATCAACTACTTACATGGTCAGGTCTCGAGATTAGAATGCAGGACGAAATCACAGTATGAAGACTGATAATAGTTCCCTTGAAAATGTGGAAGAGTTCAAATATTTGTAAATAGATTTAACAAATCAAAATTCTATTCAGGGAGAAATTAAGAGCAGACTGAAGTCAGGGATTGCTTGCTATTATTCGGTGCAAAATTTTTTGCCTTCCAGTTTGCTATCCAAAAATTTAAAGATTAATATATACAGAACTATAATTTTTCCCGTTGTTTTGTATGGGTGTGAGACTTGGTCGCTCACATTGAGGGAGGAACGTAGGCTGAGGGTGTTTGAGAATAGGGTGTTGAGGAGAATATTTGGGCCTAAGAGGGACGAGGTAACAGGGGAGTGGAATGGGGAGGGGAGAAGCGTGAACATGGTTTTGGTGGGGAAACCTGAAGGAAAGAGACCACTTGGAAGACCCATGCATAGATGGGAGGATCATATTAAGATAGATCTTCAGTAAGTGGGATGTGGGGGTATGGACTGGATTGAGCTAGCTCAGGTTAGGGACAGTTGGCGGGCACTTGTGAATGAGGTAATGAACCTTCGGGTTTAATAAAATGAGGGAAATTTCTTGACTAGTTGCAAACTGGTTAGCTTCTCAAGAAGGACTTTGCTGCATGGAGTAAGTAAGTAAGTAATTAAATCAAAATTCAGTAGATACACAAATAATCAACCCTTGAAGGGTTCATTATTTGTGTATCTACTGAATTTTAAGTGTCGGGGGGGGGGTGGAAAAGACTTGACTTAAAAGTCGAAACACGTAGTCAGTCAAAATGTGTATATCTCTAATAAGTCACAAAAATAAGTGGTTAAACTGAAATGTGTTCAGAACATATGATAGAGCAACAGTCCTGTATGTTCCTATTTAATATTGGTTAGCTCTGAACATTCAGGCTGACTTCTCTAAGCGGAAGGAACTAACTCTTTTAAACATTATTAAATTGGGTTCAGATTTCAAAGAGTCGGATCGATTTTTTTCGAACAGGTGCTCAACTTGCCCACATTTCCCACGTGCTGAACCGCGTGTCAGTGTACGCTGATATCAACGCGACGCTCAAAATGCAAAAAACGGCAAATCGAGAGACCAGAACTGAAGTACTAAAGCCAGGAAAGTCATTTGTTCTGTCACAGCAGGAAGTGGTGCTATCTATTATACAGCTCATTTATCATAATTGAGCCTAACTAAGAGGGTTCTGAATACAGAAGGACCCACAAAACACTGAAGTTAGCTATAAATCGTAATATGATGGTTCAAAATTGATTCACCTAGCGGTCTGTGGGGCAGAATCTGCCCTTCAGAGTACAATGTTCTCTTTGTATGCGGCCTCTCTTAATATAAAGCTTTCTACATATTCCCAGCATTCTGTGTTTTTTGCTTTTCTTACAATCTTCCAAAAACAGAATTACAAACCTTAGCTCTGAGGCGTGTCATCCCCGTTGTGTGTAGAAAGACTAACGGTGAGGTAAATATCAGTCATGAAATCACAACTACGGTTAGTATGGATTTATGATGGTATTTAATAGCAAAGAAATAACTTCATGTTTCGGGCAATAGCGGTCATCTTCAGGTTATTACAATTTTGCTCAAAGAGTATCATATATACAGGGTGTTTCACGACTTTAGGGCATAACTGCAGGAGGTGATTTCCTAGGTCTTTGTGATCAAAAAAGTTCATATAAACATGTTTCCGATTTTGGACGGTTACGGAGTTATGACCG
>Ga0131853_10022304_pt1 | contig 11460 bp, 5 predicted proteins | sample TergutLab28metaG_FD_92764 | JGI IMG/M metagenome (GOLD analysis project Ga0131853, IMG submission 92764) | Labiotermes labralis P1 segment gut microbial communities from Petit-Saut dam, French Guiana - Lab288 P1 (version 2) (version 2) | ecosystem: Host-associated > Arthropoda: Insects >...
ATCTTGGCGCGTATGGATATGGGGATGAATCCGATTACGCCGCCGACTATGGATACGGCTATGGTTATGAAGATTATGGCAAGTATGGCTATGACAATGAGAACAATGGCTACATTGGCATTATGCCGCTGTTCGGCACCACCACAGCTCTTCAAAACGCGATTAACGCTGTACCGGAAGGCAATGCCGCTACAGTGGATATCTCCATCCCCGCAAATCTTACACTTGACGCAACGCTTGTGGTTCATAACCGCAATATCCGTTTGGTAGGCAACGTTACCAACCGCACCTTGCACGCTCCGCCGGGAAATGCTGTAGGTGGGCATGTTGTAACCCCACCGTCACCGCCATTTCCGCCGCCACCGCCATTTCTTGTAGAGACTGACAACATTCGCCACATCGTTGTCACTGGAGGCGGCACCCTGTATCTGTCCAATTTGATCCTGCAAGGCCCTCATGGTCCCGGTTCCACAACTTACAGTGGCGGCATCGCGGCCACTGGGAGCACTGTTATCATGGAAAACAACTCTGTCATTCAGGGCAATCGGCACCTGCGCGGCGGCGGGATGCGGCTGGTCAACAGCACACTCACGATGCAAGGCAACGCTCAGATATCCAACAACAGTGTCGGCGTCGTGAACCACCAAATAGCGCAATGGCATTTCACTCCCCTCGTCCCTGCTGGTGCTTCCGCACCCCACGTCCCCGGCACCCTTTTTGTCGGCAATGACGGCTGGATCAACGGTGGTGGACTGCATACGACCAACAGCACCATCACCATGTCTGGGACGGCCAGAATCGCGGACAACCGCGCCTATGTCGTCGGCACAATCGATCTCCCGCAGACCGGCTCCGCAGATCGTTCGTTCCATATCAATGAGAGCGCCAACGGCGGCGGTGTGCATATGAACGGCGGCACCTTTGAGATGAGCGGCTCCTCCCGCATCGCGGGGAACAGCACGAACTTCCATGTTATCAATAGAACACCAACTTCCCATTCCGAATGGGAGAGCCAGCCCCACCAATTGACGCAAAACGCCAATGGCGGCGGCGTGCATCTGGTCGACGGTAGCTTTTTGATGGACGGAAATGCCCGCATTGAGCACAATTCAACCTACTTTCGGACCGGATTTGTTGCAAACAATACCGATGACACCTACGACAACGATGCCAACGGCAGCGTCATTGGAAGTGTTAACCGCAACGCCAATGGTGGCGGTGTGGCTGTGCGCTTTGGCGGCTCATTCACTATGGGTCAGCCAAACCAAGTGAATGACGTTCAAATTAATGACAACACTGCCGAGGCCGACAATCACCTCAACATGCGGACGATTACCTTGCCGGCGAATCCCACCCCGGCGCAAATTGAACACCAGCTTACATACCAGAGAGCCATACCTAGTGTCATTACGCTGGGCTGCGGCGGCGGCGTCTATTTAGAAGGCAGAACCGGAACCGCAGGACCCACTGCTGCGTTCACCATGCATGGTGGCAGCATCGTCAGAAATCACGCCCTTGCCATAGGGGGAACCACCGGCGGCGGTGGCGTGTTTGTGGGCGGCGACGGCAGAACCCTGGCCGTATTCACCATGAACGGCGGCATCATCGGCGGCACCGTGGCCGATCCTGCCAACGGTATTGCGGCAAATCCGGCGAACCGGAACACTATAGGCGAGACGCCCGGCGGTCGCGCCAGCGGCGGCGGCGGTGTTGCGGTCTTGGGGAACAACTCCTTCCACATGAATTACAGCCAATTTCACGGTGCTGCTCATATTGCCCACAATAGCATTCAAAATACCAGCCCAAGCGGCGGCGGCGTGCTTCTCTCCGGCGGCCACTTTTACATGCGCCACAACAGTCTGATCGCATACAACCAAACCGGTTTCCACGGTGGCGGCGTACAAATGACCGGCGGCAATTTCCACATGCTGTACAACGCCCTGATCCGAGACAACATCGGCGGTACCGGTGCCGGTGGCGGCGTGAATATGACCGGCGGCACCTTTAACATGGGGCGGCGGCTCCCTCTGCAAGCCCCAGGCACACATACACCAGAAATCCGCGGCCATACACGGTTTCGCGCTGCCGGTCAGATAGACAGCGGGATACTCAACCTCAACGGAATTGCGCAAAGCGGCGGTGGCGTGAATATGTCCGGCGGCACCTTTCACATGTGCGACCATGCGCAAATCCACAACAACATATCAGGCGCGGGAGGCGCTCCGCAAGGTCGGGGCGGCGGCGTAGCGATGGCCGGCGGCCAAGCTATCTTCCACATGCACAGCCCCGACGCCCGCATTCACAACAACACGGCGATTAACATGTCGTTGGGCGGCGGTGTGTTTATCCAAAACGGCAGATTTTACATGCAAGACGGCAGAATCTACAACAACCGAGGCACCGGTGCCGACGCCATGGGCGGAGGCGTGTATTTGACCGGCGTGGGCCACGGGACTGCGTTGGCTGTTACCAATCAGCGCACCCGATTCCATATGTACGGCGGCGAGATCGGCCACGAAAACCCCACTTTGGCGAACCAGTCCGTCACCGGCGGCGGCGTTGCGATCAGCGGCGGTAACTTTATCAACGCCCAGGCACCTCCCGCTGCTGTTCCTCCCGTCAACAATCCTGCGGGCAACTGGAACCCTGTTGTGAGTTTTGACCCCGCTACATTCAATATGTTCGGCGGCCAGATTTTCAATAACACCGCCCCCACGCGCGGCGGCGGTGTCCATGTGCAAAATGGCGGCCTGTTCAACATGTTCGACGGCGAAATTTATAACCATACGTCAGAAAACGGTGGCGGTGTGTCTATCGACGGGATTTTAGTCCCGCCCTGGGCTGCCGGTGCCGGAAATCCGCCCCGAGTGCTCCGCCCCACAACAGGAGCTGGCAGCGGTACCCAGTTTGATGGTCTTCCCCGGCACTCTACCTTTGCCATGGAGGGCGGTTACATCCGCGACAACGAGGCCGACTTCATGGGCGGCGGCGTACATATCACCAATGGCGGCTGGCTTGAACTCCGGGATGGCAGCGGAGAAATTATCCGAAATGAGGCGCCCAATGGCGGCGGCGTAGCCGTGCGCGGGATATTTGAGCTTCCGCTTCCGCCTCTTACTGCTCCCAATGCCCCCATTACCTGTCTCGATCCCGACAATCCCATCCGCTCTGGTTTTACCTTAGCTGGCGGCGTAGTCGGCGGCGAAAATTCCGATGGCAACCTGGCTACCGCCACAAGTGGCGAAGGCGGCGGTGTCCATGTCTCCGGCAACGGCTGGTTTGACATGGTGGGCGGTGAAGTCCGCGGCAATGAGGCGACTTACGGCGCAGGCGTTTATGTGACGCGGCGCACAATCACACCCCTCATTGCATCCCTCCGAGGTACAGTTTGGTGCGAAGAGGAATGGCTTGTCGAAATGGAAGAAATGCACGGTTACGAGTGGCTTGCGGCATTCCAGGCTTCCCTTGCGGAATATGAAGCCTTCTCAGAAGGCGAGGCCTCCCTTGCAGAAAACAGCGGCGTGACCGCCCGTGATGGCATCATCACGCCAATGCCTCTCAGTGCGCCGACTTTCAGACCGGCGGCTGATCAGCATTTCACCATGCGCCCTGGTGCCCCCCTTGCTCTCATCTGGGAAAATGTGGCCGAACACAGCGGTGGCGGCGTATATTTGGAAAATGGCGTCCGCTTTGACATGACTGGCGGCAACATCCGTACGAACGAAGCCGAGGGCACAACAGCTGCCCGGGGCGGCGGCGGTGTGTTTGTCACAGGCGGCTTCGGCACGGGTGCCAACTTCGAGCCGACTATATTCAACCAGCGAGGCGGCATCATCGGTGGCGTGGTGGAAGATCATGCCAACCTTGCCCAACGTGGCGGCGGTGTGTTTGTATCCAACGGCGCAAGCTTTTACATGGAAGAGGGCGGCATCGCCCCAAACCTCACCCGCGGCACGATTATGGGCAACGAAGCGGCAGGCGCAGGTACCAACAGCCGTGGCGGTGGCGTGTTTGTGACCGGTAGCGTCGGCTCCGGTGCCAATCTTGTCCCGAGTAGCTTCACCATGTCCGCAGGTGACATTTACAACAATGAAGCCAACCGTGGCGGCGGCGTAGGCTTGCTTGCCGGTGCCGAATTCCGCATGACCGGCGGCAGAGTCGGTCATACAAACCATGTTTTGGGCAACTGGGCCGAAGCCAATGGCGGCGGTGTCCATATCGACGGTGTCGGCAGCGAATTCCGCATGTCCGGCAACGCTGAGGTGTTAGGCAATCGGACAGACGTCCACGGCGCGGTACGGCTTTCCGGCGGCGGCAGATTTTACTTGTCAGGAGATGCCCGCGTCCACAACAACTGGTCCGGTTTTTCCTCCGCCACCAATAACCGTGGCGGCGGTGTCAGCGCTGGGCACTCCGGATCTCATATCGAGATGTCCGGCGGTATCATTGAAAATAACCGTGCCCTCGTCGGCGGCGGCATCATGGTGGATCATCTGGCCAGCGTCCGTATCTCCGGCGGCGTGATCCGCAACAACAGATACACGGTCAATAACACGCCCATTTCTCAAGGGGGCGGTGTATGGATCGGCCCCGGCCTGGATGCGGTTTCCGTCGCTTCGGGTATCATGACGGGCGGTGTCATTGAGAACAATCAGGCCGTCAACGGCGGCGGCGTGTGGGTCGGCGGCGGGGCGAGCTTTGAGATGAACCCCGGCGTTGTGAACGACCAGTTGACCTATGGCAGAATCAGAGACAACCTGGCAACAGGTATATTGGCCCCTGTAGACGGGGGCGGCGGTGTGCATATGGCCGGGACTGCCTCAGAGTTTACCATGCGCGCCGGCGTAATCGGCGGCGATTCTGACCAGGGCGAAGGCAACAGCGCCGCTCAGGGCGGCGGAGTCTTTGTCAGCTCAGGTACCTTCACCATGACAGACGGCTCTGTGATCCTGGATGCGGTTGGGCTTGTCGAGACATCCGGCCGCGTCAGCGGCAATGCCGCTACAGGCACAGCAGGCTCCAGCGGCGGCGGCGGGGTATACCTCAGCGGAACTGCGCCTCTCTTTATCCTGGAGGCCGGTGTCATCGGCGGCGATGCCGAGGGCGGCGCGGGAAACACTGCGCTGCATGGCGGCGGCGTATTTATCCAGCAGGACGGGACATTTGAAATGGATGGCGGTCGCATCAGCGGCAACACAGCGACTGGCGTTGGCGGCGGTGTCTGCCTCGGAAGCGGTGCGGGCAATCAATTCACTATGACAGATGGTACCATAGGCGGCACAATTGACGGTGAGAGCAACAGTGCTGGAACCAACGGCGGCGGTGTGCGTGTAGGGATGGACAGCATCTTTGACATGTATGGCGGCACCATCGTTGGCAACGAAGCCCCCCAAGGCGGCGGCGTGGTTGTCATCGCGGATGCCACCTTCAACCTCCGCGGCACCGATGCAAAACACATCACCGGCAACGAAGCCGACTACGGCGGCGGGGTTTGGGTACACGCGGACGGCGAAATGCAGATGCAGACCGGCGCGACCAACGTCTATATCACCAACAACACAGCAGAATACGACGGCGGCGGCATCTTCACTGAGAGCTATGAGTACGCCATCATCATTGAACCGGGTCCGGGTGTATTTGACAACCTCACCATCCTTGAAAGCGCGACCTTCTCGGGCAACACCGCTCAGGATTGGTTCTTCCCGCCCTCGATTCCCACGGAGACGAACAACCAGCTCCCGAATATCGCCTGGGATCCTGCGGATGGCAGCTCGCCTCCCCAGTGGAGAAGTACATATCTCTACCTGCTGAACAACTACGACATCAACTTCCGGAATCCCGGCATCCCATTTGAGTTCTTCAAGCTGGATCACCAAGACAACCGCATGGCTGGTGCCCAGTTCCAGCTCTACCGCTGGGATCCGGCAGCCGATAACGGCAACGGCGACTGGGTGGAGATGGGCACACCTGTAACAAGCAGCGCCGCTCCCCATCTTGGCTGGGTGGGCCGCCCGATTGATCAAATGGGCGCATGGATGCTTTCCGCCACCGGCGAATACCGCTTGCGCGAGACTCAGGCTCCCTCGGGCTTTGCAACCCCCCAAGGCCATTGGACTGTCCAGTGGAATGCCGGGCTGACGCCGGCGCGCTTCGATATCACAGCGTCGACGAATCCTGACAACCCGGCCTTTGGATGGAATGCCGTGGGCGAGTACCACTATGTAAGCAACGACCGTGCGGTTCGCTTTGCCTTTCACAAGACGGATGAGCGGCTGTACAGCGAGGTGAGCCAAGTTGCGGGTGCCGACTGGGCGTGGATCAACGACGAAATCCTTCTGGATGGCGCGTATTTCACAGTGTTTGCCTGGAACGGCCCCGGCACCCCGCCGATGTCTCCGCTGGAAGACGCTCTGGTCAACGATACCACCATCGGGCCCACCCAGTGGACAGAAATGGACTTTGGCGTGAGCACGGGTGATGTGGATTCTCCCATCGTGTTCTACCTCAACCCCTCGTTCCGATATTTCCAATTGGTAGAGACCCAGGCTCCAGACGGCTTTGACCTCCCATGGGGTCAGTGGCGGCTCTCGCTGCAAGAAGCAAGCAGTCAGCCCACTGCGCCTCCCAATCAGGGCGTGTATATCCAGGTTGAGACCGGTTTCTGGCTCCGCATCTGGACGGTAGGCGACGACTCCATCCCGGCTTTTGCCAGACAAGATCCGGACAGCGGCGAAGACGGTGCCGGCGAATGGTATCTGGGCAATCGCCCAACCCTTATTCTGCCAGCTTTGGGCGGCGAGTTCTCGCGGAATATCTTTCTCCTGGGCGGCCTCTTCACAATCCTGACGGCGATGCTGGTATTTGCCTACCAGGTGAGGGTGAAATCGGTGAGATACGGCGGGGCGATGAAGTCTAGATTTGGAAGATAGAAGCGATAGCTGTATTGTTTTGCAGAACCCTCGGGGCATTCGTCCCGGGGGTTCTATTTTATTTTGATTTTTTAGCGAGCTCGTCATGAATCACACGAATTCGACAAAGAAACGCTGTATAATGTAGATATACACAGCGAGTGACAGGAGAGAATGGCGATGATACAGTTTTTATCGGAGAAAACAGCGCGGTATCTCGCAAAGGATGACGAAGAGGCTGACTTAGAAATCCTCACCTACGGCTATTACATGTTCTACCAGCAATGGCTTGTCCTTTTCTTGATTTTAGCGGTTGCGTTACCTTTTGGGTTATTCTTTCCGGTTTTAGCCTCCCTGGTGACTTCTATGGTACTGCGAGGCTCTGTCTGCGGCACCCACGCGACCCATCCGCTCATCTGCAAGATAGCCGCCTTTGCCCTGGCCTTTACCCCGGCGATTTTGGCAGAGTTTTTCGGCCTTCGACTAACGCCGATTGCCATTGCTGTCATGATTGTGTTCAGTGTCGCACTGGTGATCAAGTACGCACCTGGTGACACCGATGTCAAAAAGATTTCTCCCAGTAAGCGCCGGGGGATGAAAATCGAATCGATCATTTGGGTATCGGTGTTCTTTCTGGCGGCGGTGCTATTACGCGGGATATTCCCGGTGATCGCATTTGTGATAGCGACTACAGCAATGATCACATGCTGTTTTGTACACCCCGTGGCGTATTGGTTATTTGGTTTTGACCCTGTTACAAAAGAAGCCAGAAAACCAAGGCGATAGAGGCAAACGAATAAAGCAAGAAAGGAGATGTAACATGATGAAAATCAAAGAAGTTCTGAAAAAGTTTGGTGTCAAAAACGCAGAGGCCCAAATTGATCCGCGTTCTGCTCCGCGTGTATTTTATCAGCCGAAGCCTCCTGCAAAGATTCAGGAGAAGATGGATCAGGCGAATAAAAATGTGTAATGTATCGCTCTCTATTTAAGGGTACAGACTTTTTGGTCTGTACCCTTATGCTTCTAGATATGATGCTACATAGAAATAGTTTTGCAGTGGTGATAATAGATGACTGATTTTTTAATGCACTTTTTAACGGGATACATGCATACGGCTTTATTATTGGCATTTTCGCTTAATCTTTCAAGAAGTGAATGGACAGCCAAGAGAGTGCTTTGTGTAACGGGCGTTTTCTACGCCCCATATACCGTATTGGCGACAGTTTTCAACATTACATTGCTGATTGTCTATGTTTGGGTTCTATTTGTAATACTGGCTCTTCGACTGCTGTTCAAGCTGCCGTGGCAACAAAGCATATTTCTGGGAATTTTTGCAAGTTTCTTTGGTGTAGTATTAGAATATGTGTTTTTACTGATTATTGTCTTGTTGCCAGAAGTTGCACAAACATTTATCTTTGACCATTTATTTATACCTAGAACAATTGCAATCGCATACTATGCCCTTCTATATATCTTCTCAGAGAGACTAAAGAATAACGAGCCGTTGACGCTGGCGCATTTTGCAACAACGCATTGGATATTATACTTCGTGCTTTTTACTTTTTTTGCGGATTTCAACTTAGCCCGTTTTTATGATATACAGCCTACGATTTATAATGTGCCGGAATTAATTGTTGTCATCCTATTTCTGCTCTTTTTCCTGTACAATCTAATCCACATGGAAAACATAACAAAGATGTTGAAGTTTAAAGAAAAACTGGAGTATCAAAAACTATTAGAACAAGAAATAGAACTGCAGAGGCGAAGAAACTATGAGCAGCTGGTGGCTACGCATGCGAAGTTTCAAACCTATCAAGATTCTGTTGAAGAGGCGATGTCGGAGATTTGGAATATGGGGTCTGTCGTCTTCACAAAACAGGGGAGGGCGAGGCAAATTGAAAGCTACCAAACCTTACTGTTTCGTATCCACGAGCTCAAACAAAACTTTAACCTTGCCTTCTGTACGGGCAATGAGACCCTAGACGTCGTGTTGTCCAGCAAAGATGAACTGGCGAGAAAGCAAAACATCAAGCTGAAAGGCGACCTGGACTTGTTGGATGGCTATCACCTTGACTCTGAAGTTGTCGGCGGCATCCTCATCAATGTGTTGGACAGCGCCATTGAAACCGTGGGAGTCATTGCAGATATGGAATGTGAAAAAGTCATTTCAATTTCCATCCTAGCGCAAGAAGGCTGCTTGGATATCTCCATCGAATATCCTGCGGATAGCTGGGTAAAAACGAAAGAAGCGCATAATCATAAAGATGTTGGCCTGCAAATTTCTAAAAAGCTCACAGAAAAAATCAAAGGTGAATTCAAGGCAGTGATGGAGGAATATTATTACACTATCAACATTCAAGTGCCGTTATATGAGAAATATAAACAGAAGCAAGAGCCGCGAATATGGCCTGATAAGTATCGTATGCTTCCATAGAAAACAGGTTCAGAACGAAAAAAACCTTGCGGCACATTGTGCCGCAAGGTTTTTTCCTATTTACGGATTCACAACATTGATCGGTTTCCCGGCGAGAAAAGCCTCTAAGTTCCCGACTGCCAAATCCATCAGCCGTGCGCGGCTTTCTCTTGGTGCCCAGGCGATGTGGGGAGTGATGAGGCAATTTTTGGCCTTCAGCAGCGGATTCCGGCCTTCGACTGGCTCTTTTGCCACCACGTCCAGACCAGCGGCGTAGACTTTTCCGCTGTTCAAGGCATCTGCCAAGTCCTGTTCCACCACCAGGGGTCCCCGGGAGGTGTTGATGAGGATCACACCGTCTTTCATCTTTGCGATGCTTTCCTTATTGATGATCCCCTCTGTGGCAGGAAACAGCGGGCAGTGGAGGGAGATGACATCGGATCGGGAGAGGAGCTCATCCAGGGAGACGTATTCGGCGATTTCACGGCCCGCGTCGCTTTGGGAGGGGTTGTAGGCGATGACCTTCATGCCCAGCGCTTTTGCCATGCGCCCCGTGGCTTGGCCGATGCGGCCGAAACCGATGAGGCCGATGGTTTTATCGGCGAGTTCAATGAGAGGATAGTCCCAGAAGCAAAAATCCGGGCAGGATTCCCAGCGCCCTGCTTGAACTGCGTCGCTGTGGGCTCCGACTCGGTGGCAGATTTCCAGCAGCAACGCGATGGCAAACTGTGCCACGGCGTTTGTGCCGTAGGCCGGAATGTTGCAGACGGGAATGCCCCGTTCCTTGGCGGCGGCGATGTCTATGATATTGTAGCCTGTCGAGAGCAGGCCGATGTATTTGAGGTTTGGGCATGCATCCATGATTTCAGCTGTAATGGGTATTTTATTGATGATCGCCACTTCCGCGTCGCCGATGCGCTCAACGAGCAGATCTTTCGGTGTGCGATCGTAGATCGTCACTTCGCCCAGCTTTTCAAAGCCTTCCCAGCTCAAGTCTCCGGGATTTTCTGTGTAGCCGTCTGTAATTACGATTTTCATTGCAAGGCCTCCTATAGATGAAAATTTTTTGTTTTTTTGCGTACAATGTGGTTGTAGGGGCAGACCTTGTGTCTGCCCTCGGCAGCCTGGCCGAGCAGGGCAGAACAGGGCAGGTCACAGGGCAGGGCAGGGCAGAACAGGGCAGGGCAGACACGAGGTCTGCCCCTACACGCGAAGTGCCTCCAGCTCCCTTTGCCATTCTGCATAGGCCGCGTCGCTGGGCATTCGCCAGCCGTCTCGGGGAGAGAGGGAAATGGGGCCCACTTGGGGGCCGTCCGGCATACAGCTGCGTTTGAATTGCTGGGTGAAGAACCGACGGTAGAAGACCGTTAGCCATGTCAGGATGGTGGCACGGTCATACTGGCCGACAAAGGCCGTCTCTACCAGGGTGAGAATCTTGTCTGGGGGAAAGCCGTAGCGTACGACATAGTAGAGAAAAAAGTCGTGGAGGACGTAGGGGCCAATGGCATCTTCCGTCTTCTGGAGGGTCTGGCCAGTCTCGTCTGGCGGCAGGAGTTCCGGGCTTACGGGGGCATCTAAAATGTCCTGCAAGGTGTTGGAAAGAGTCTGGATGTAGCGGCCTGATTGGGCGAGCCATTCCACCATTTTGCGAACCAGGGTCTTCGGCAGGCCGCTGTTGACGGCGTACATGCTCATGTGATCCCCGCCGTAGGTGGCCCAGCCCAGGGCCAGTTCCGACAGAGTGCCGCTGCCCACCACGAGGCCGTTTGTCTGATTGGCCAGATCCATGAGGATTTGGGTTCGCTCCCTGGCTTGGGTGTTCTCAAAGGTCACATCGTGAATCGCTGGGTTGTGTCCGATGTCGGAGAAATGTTGGAGACAGGCGGCTTTGATGGAGATTTCCCGGGCGCTGACGCCCAGGTGAGTCATGAGGCTTACCGCACTTCCCAAAGTCTGGTCTGTCGTCCCGAAGCCGGGCATGGTGATGGCAAGGATATCCGCCCTGTCACGGCCCATGTTATCATAGGCATTTGCCGTAACGAGGAGGGCCAAGGTGGAATCCAATCCGCCGGAGATGCCCAGGACGGCGGTTTTGCATCCGCTGGCCCTAAGTCGCTGACTGAATGCTGCCGTCTGAAG
>Ga0131853_10022306_pt1 | contig 11460 bp, 5 predicted proteins | sample TergutLab28metaG_FD_92764 | JGI IMG/M metagenome (GOLD analysis project Ga0131853, IMG submission 92764) | Labiotermes labralis P1 segment gut microbial communities from Petit-Saut dam, French Guiana - Lab288 P1 (version 2) (version 2) | ecosystem: Host-associated > Arthropoda: Insects >...
ATACACACACACATACATACATATACACGCATACAAACATACATAAAAGCTATTCACACATCAGCCATAATAAATATGAACTACTCTACTAATATTACCATTTTTCTCTTTGTGGTAAGACCGATGGGAAAAAATATCCGGAAAATCTCCCGTCTTAAAATATCTGCCTGGACGTAAACTTGTATTTTTCAAAAAGAGGACATGGGCGAGGAAGAGACGCCTCCTGGCTGTGCAAGTACATGTAGTTTTGTATGTACTTGTAGATAGTACTAGTGGTTGATTGAAAAATGTCAACAGTAACTCAGTTTTGTTTCTTTGTTGATTTGCTATCGTTGCACTAGTGGTCAAGAATCAGTCGCTGATAAGTGGCACTAAACCAATTTTGAGCTACAATTGTAAAACACTTCTGTGTCATTGTTTGTCTGTCCGTGGTTTGTGATGCTGTCAGCGCCTCAGACTAACCCACATAACACCAAATGTTATAATAACTCACAAGGATTGAGGAGTGAATGTAGCCTCAGTGAAGTGCTGCTTGGAAGGACAGAGGAAAACGATGAAATCCCTCAATCAGGAGAGCTGATATCTTTCCGAGATCTCCCGAATACAAATGTAGGGCATCTTATGCTGTGTAGAGGGATAAAAAAAGGTAAACGTAACCCTAGAACAGCCAAAAAGTCCCAGAGGGTTACTAGCGGTATAGCTCTATTCTTTCTTTAACCACAGCGCTAGATGGGGATGCGGTCACCGCCACGTCCCGGCCGCTTTACCCCCGGAAAATAAACCCGGTTTCCGTTGTACGAGAGGCTTGGTGGGTTCCCAGGGCCGATCTGGACGGATGTGCAAAATCTCGCCCCCTAGTGGGGTTTGATCCCCGGACCGGCCAGCCCGTAGCTAGACGCTATACCGACTGAGGTATCCCGGCCGGCTTACTGTTTGGATATTCTACTGAAACAAAAAGTTGTTCCAGTTCTTAATCACCCTACCATGAAGAAGTATAAAAAGAGTACAAATAACACGTGTTTTTAAACAGAGCTTCACATTCAGGCTGCATTGCCATCACAGAAAGAGCTCCAGGTGTATGCTGCACAGCATAGTGGGTTTGCCAGATAAGGTTGCAATGCAAATTATCCTAATTCAACCGCTATCGAATCTCGGTCTCCCAGAGTGATACTAAAGCGACGCAGCTACCTGGTTCAGCGACAGCTGTCCAGCCTGGATGGCTGCAAGTGCAGTCTTGACGCTTACGGCTGCAGCAGTGGAGCCATTACTGGATGTCACCTGACTACTGACCCCGGAGCTGGGAGAGCTCGACGTACCGTTCGCTTGACCACTTCCGCCGGAGTTACGCTGAGAGACTTCCGTCACCTGTAGGCAAAACATTAAACGTGCAAATCAGTTGGGTTGCCTATAGAACAAAAGTGCAACCAGATATTATAAGGCACTGATACTGCCAGGTTGTTAATTCTCGTATGAAGATGGAATATGTTGCTATACCAAAGTCAAATTACAATAAATATAAATTAGCACTATGGTACACGTGGTTTTATCTTAACCTGTTCCAGAAACTGTATATTTTCGTGTCTGTTGACATGTCAATAAGAAAATGTAATTTCAAGATACCAACTTGTACCCAAAGATGCGGTTGATTAGTATGTATTCTTGTTTCATATTTGAGGTTCTGAACTGGATTTTCGGCCCCATGATCTATCATCGTAAGGTATGTCGTGGTTTCGTCGCTTCCTCCGGACATTGCCTGACAGCAGGGTACGACCACTACATGCTCATTTCAGCCACCAATTCTGTGTTGCATGTTACTTCCCTTATGCAACTGGCAGATCGACCTTACAATCAAGAAGAAGCTAGGCAATGTACGTATAACGTTACACTGAGGCGCGTCTGTGCAACCACTGTTGCAGTGGACGAGCAATATGTATTATATATTCTGAGTGTGTATTTATAGCCTTAGTTATCCAGCACGCAATCCGCACGTGTTCATATTGACATCCATGGACTGTCCGGCTGTACAATCTTTTTCCACATTAACACATAAAAGGCACGATTTTCGAAAAAAAAAAAAGGTTATAAAATGAGTGTTTTGATTTCCTCTAGAACTTTTGTCTGAAACATTTACCATATTTAGAAAAAATGAGCGAGATATGGTCTTAATGTAAAGTACCCTTTATTCTTGTTCGATATCACAGAAGCTTGAATTTTCTCGACAGATTTTCGAAAACTACTCAAATAGTAAATTTCATGAAAATCCGTTAAATGGAAACCGAGAATCTGCTAATTAACACAACACTTCATACTACTGTGTGGGCCGGATAGCGTAGTCGGTATAGCGACTGGCTACGGGCTGGACGGTCCGGGGATCGAATTCCGGTGGGGGGGTGAGATTTTCCGCACCCGTCCAGACCGGCCCTGGGGCTCACCCAGCCTCCTGCACAATGGGTACCGGGTCTTTCCCGGGAGTAAAGAGCGGCCGGGGAGTGACACTGACCCCTCATCCCCTTCTAGTGCCGTGCTGAAGAAAGAGTACAACTACCTCTACTCCCTCTATTGGCCGTATGGCCTGTACAGGGGTGCAATTTACCTTATTTTTTTTCTCATACCATTGTTTCCGAATACTCACACTTTTCTTTTTTTACAGCTGGATACGAGTTAAATTTACTTTGCGCTTAAACGGCCAGTCAGGGAGTCACAAAAGTGTTCATGGTTACTTGCTCTATCTGGATTGTCAAGCGAGATTTTCGTCAGATGATGTAACATTTACGAACATTTTCGTACTACAAGGGTTACTGGAAAACCAAAGTTAAGTGTTTTTTTTGTTTTGTTTTATGTGTTTCATTCTTCCCCCTTCAAAAATACCGGCGTCGGCTGGTTTGAAAGGAAATTTATAATTTCATAAAACTGTTCTTAAAACTTCGTCCATCATTACGAATGAAGAAATGCCTGATGGACTGCACGGTGGGTTAGCGGGTAAAGTTTGGAATTTCAGTTTAAAAAAAAAGACTCATTTCCTCCCCGTTTATTTTTCAGTACGTGAAAGTTCCGCCGTAATCACCTGAGACAGACAGACAGACAGACACGTGTGTGTAGCGGTCGCGTTACGCGCACTTGCACGCTTCTGTCGACTATTCGCTTCTCCCAGTTTTATACGATGAGATATATTCATGACATTTGGTACGTAATTCAGTCACTCAGTCAAGATGGACTTACATCTCTGTAGGGACACGAGACGGGAAATTTGACTGCTCAGGGAAAGCGGTGGCTGGAGGATGGAGGAAATTTTTCAAAGTTTGCACAAGTCAAGACTCTAAGCTAAAAAAAAAGAAAGAAAGAAAGAAAAAAGCCAAGGTACTGGGACGTAGAGTCCGAAACCGGTGACACCAGGTACATATCTATAGAGTGAGTTGTACACATGCATAGAAAGCCATAATAGTTTATCCTGTTTAGTATCTGGGTTACGAGGTGGCCTAATGAGGAAGCAGATTATGATTTCAGGAAGGGGCAAGAAACCTTTCTTTTATATTAGCATCCAGAATAGCTCTGGACCCGACCAGCCTCAGTGTTTAAATGGTAAATTTCACCCTATAAGCTGTCATAAAGGCACAAGGGAGCAGTAGAGGTATAGTGACACTCTTTTTTTAACTTAGCCCTAGATAGAGGTGGGTGGCTAACGTCACACCCCGGCCGCTATACCCGCGGGAATAACCCGGTCCCCATTTTACAGGAGGCTGGGTCCCAGGTTCGGTCTGTACGGTTGCGGAAATTCTCGCCCCCACCCGGATTCGATCCCCGGACAGTCCAGCACGTAGCAAGACGATATACCGACTGAGCTATCCCGGTCCACTTTCATCCAGTGGTTACCGGAAGTAAAGCAACCACCACTTAATGATGGGATTAAGCAAGCGTGGGAATATATTTCCTCTCCCACATACATCTTCAAAATATAGTGATTAATTACGCGATGAAAATATATACTTCTATCTGTACAGAGATGTTATATTTAATACTTCCTACGATCTGTACACAATCATAACTGAACACATAATGGAGATGTCAAGCATGTCCGTCCATTATGTTTCGTCTCACAGACTATTCAAGAAATGCTGGTAGAATTTAACTGTTGTTGGGATCCGTCCAATATGACCCGTATTTCAGATGTGACTCTAGAAGAAATGTATCACTTTTATGCTAATTTCGCGCAATATGGATAAGACGAAAGAAAAACATTAGTTTGCGGGTTTAATACCTCTGATTTTAACGAACAAAGCAACCGATGGTCACCATTAACTGTACTGCTTATCTTTCTGTATGAATATCTTGGCTCCCAGCGCAGACCCAGAATGTTATAAGAGCGGTACACAAGTTACATGCAAATGTACGTGTTGCATCCCTCTGTCCGTCCCTCTGTCCGTATTTAATTAAAACAACAAAATAATGCATAATGACAAGACAGGTTCTGTACTGCGCTACAAGCTGGAAGGTCGCGTGTTCGATTACCGATGGGGTCATGGTATTTTGCATTGACTTCCGGTTGCACAATGGCCTTAAGGTCGACTCAGCCTTTGAAAGAAATGAGCACCAGTAAAGGTGGCCGTTGCGTGGGGCCGGAAACTCTGCTACCTTCTTATGCCGATTATATAGAAATTCTGAAAGTCTCGGCATTCTGGAGCCCTAAGGGCCTGTCCAGGCCTGCACAGGGAATGATTTACAACCGAGTTGTGTTCTGAGAGAACATCCTGCGTCTGAGTGAAAAGGGCCTGGAATGTGTATTCGATCAATTCAAGAAAATCTTCTGAATGCATTATTGTTCGGAAGTAGACACAGGCGGTTTATTCACAATGCCTGTGGGGAACGACAGTTCACAGTAATGATGAAGGGCCTTGGGTAGTTCAGCTTACCAAAAGCAACAATTAATTTGCAAAGGGCATCATACCCCATCAACGCCATATTTATAAACATGGGGCCACGGACAGGAAAACAGAAATGTAGCATGTCGTAACAGACAAAATACGGTACTGAAATGTATTTATGTTCGATCAGAAGCGGACCCTGAATTTTCGTCGAAAGGAAAAGTGCAAAGTTTTGAGACCAACTCTTTGTCCCTCCGCATTTCAACGTTTGGACTAGTCGCAAGAGTTTCGCGGAACTTCTTACGACACTTACGTCACTGGGGACCATTGAACGTGGGGGGGGGAACACATTTTAGGGTTCTGAGATGGCAATTTGGGAGAACGAGTAACTATTTTTAAGGTAATGTTTTTGTAGAATATAAAACAACTTTGTGATTTTATCTGAGCGTATGATGGTTGTAACTGGTGAACTGAATGAAGTCTGGTGATGGGGACGGTCAAAAACCATGTAAAGTATGAAAAAAGCTGCTTGTAAATGCGTAATTACAAGAACGGCGACTTTGCGAAACTGCGACGTAACATTTGAGGAATTTAACACTGTGAAATAAGCCTGCAAATCTTGTTTTCTTGTACTGAAGAGAGAACGGGAATTGAGAGGGTCTGAGAAGAGGCTACTTGTGACAGAAGCAGCAACACACTACACAGTGAAGAGCTTTATATTTCGTACACTACTGCTGTAACTCTAGGATAACCAAACTGAACGAAGAACGAAAAAAAGGGGGTGGAGGGGGGTGCTGTATGCAACATTTTAGATGAAACCCCCAAACTTCTTGACCTAAGAATGTTATTAAAACAGATCATAAGTGCATTTGCATGGTATGAGATTTTGGTATGAGACTATGTTGAATTAATTCATGCAGGGTCCTGGAACTGATTCCTGCGAGGACGGTAATTAAGTTCCGTGCACCATAAGAGGCCGGAAACTTCTTTAGAATCCAAGAAATTTCAGCTTCTAAAGAAGGACAATCCTCAACACAGTGAGCGAATGACTGAGTCTATTTATTGTAAATAAAATGAAAACAAAAGCGCTATGCCAACCAGTAAACGTCCGTCAGTGACCTGACTGCATTTCCAGAATTCGACTTCTGAAAAGACTGCCGTTTTCACTTCACTCTTCGCAAATACTAGCGTTCTATTCAATGAATATCGAGGGTTCGACGTCAGAACGATCCACACTCCAACATAACCTTGTAATTAACCCCTTCAAGTAGCAATTTCATTTATGTTGTATTTGCAATATTTATAAGTCACGTTAAGTCTGTATGACACAGACCAAGTTGTTGGATGTTGCTTAGGAAAATAATAGCTGTTCTTGTTCAAGATCACATACATTGCAGAAAAAAACAATGTTGGCAAAATTCAGTCTTCTGTAATGTTAAGGAAGATGGTAGTCTACTTATAGTGATCTACAGGGTTAAACACGCTTGCAAATTATTATTAACTCGTTAAAGATGAAGTATAAACTATTTTAATTTAAAGACCCATTTCGTATCGCCCAATAAACACTTTTCACCCCGGTTATAGAAACCGGTTGATGTTACGTACGGAAAAATTCGTTGTTGGTTCTGGGATAAATATTAAACGCATCAATACACTATGTGAGCAGAATGTACGAATTGGAAAGTTCAAACTGTTGGTACGTCAAGTGACCAATAGGCTTTAAAATGTTAACACCGCGTTATAACAAGAGGTGCTGGGTTATCAATTTGTCACGCTTCTGGAGACCAACGCCGAGAATGTCTCGACTAACAGATCTTTCTCGAAGATTCCTCTCACCGGAATTAGATGCTTCGTTGAAGACCCTGTTGAAAAAGATGGGCGGTTATACGTGTCTAGTTACTGTGAGGACCGAATAATAAACTGTGTTTTCTCTTCCCAGAGAGCGCCACTTGCCTCTGTGATTTCCATATGTCCACTGCAGGCACTCCCCCCAACCCCCACCCACCGAATGTCAATAGCCTACCATTGCGTAGTTCTCCAATGCTTTTATTTGAGATGACATGGTAAGGGAGAGAAAAATACATGATGAGCTAGACAATTCTGCCTTATCAGCAAACCTAAGAATTTTTCTTTTCCCCTTCCGTGTGTCCATACTTCCATCTCTTTCACATGTTTCTGTATTTGACATTACATAGAACGTATAGTTCATTGGTCTGCATGGAGATGTGAAGCTTGCAGCAGATTTAAGCAGGAGTGGGACTAACAGACAGAAACACAGTGCTTGTCCCTTTGGATTCTCTCATGACCTGAATTTACAATGATCTGTATATTTGGAAGTTTTCCGTGAATACTTCATATCTCCTACTTCGCAACTGAAAATTCTTACGAATTCTCATTTTCCTTTCGCTTATTCCTTCCAACTTCGAAAACATGCGCTAAATTCCGCTGACAGTGCTCATGATTTTGTGTGTTTTAGTGTAGAGGTGAAGGTGGAGCAATCCCTGCAGAGGCCTGTTAGAAACCCAGAGGGTTCCAGGACGTTAAGACTCCCTGATTTCGAGCCAGTCGGGACAAGAACGTGGTAAGGTTGTTAAGCCTTACACATCGGCCGCCTTTACCCTCCAAAAAATATTCCTGGCACTCTTTTTTGTTACAGCCACGGTGCGGCTGGCTGGATTTTGTCAACAAATAATTCCAGTTACGCCATCGGGAATCGAACCTTTCGGACTGTAGCGCAGTGCCCCAAAATACTGCTCCACCGCGTGTTAATAACCAACCCTGTTTCGCTGCGTCGTGATATTTTGATCACAACGGTGCTTGGAATGTCAAAACAACGCTCTCCAGAAATGAAGATGATGGAAAGAGATTTATTTAAAGATCCGGTAGAGTAGATCAATAAATGAGTAGCGATAAGGTGCAAGATATGCCGTAGAAGTTGAAATGTTACGTCGAAGGCGAAACTATCTGGGAGCGAAACGGCCTGCTATACACGAAGTCAAGTAGTGTCCCAACCCTCAGAGTTGCAAGGGGATTTTATACGATTCGAAACTGATTGCGTGAAGTTGAACAGCGAGGGGCTTTTTACTTTATGCGCCTTGCGGAATGTTGTCACTTTTACACTCTCACTCTTCCTTAGAGCCTGAAAATCAGTAAAATCATAACATATTTTGAAGTTTTCCGCCCTGTAGACAGTTCTGTTTCTGAAAGGGATATTTGCTGCCAGCTTCTCAGCTTGAACATTTGGTTAAGACAATACCAGCGGTCCTTTCTCGTCTGTGAGTTTCTTTAAAGATAACTTTTGGAATATTTAGTGAGTAAGGACCTTCAATGGAAAATACAGAAAGCTTTTTAGTTACATAACACAGGCCATGCATTCTGAAATGCTTTGCAATATTGCGTTTGTATTTCGTACCTAATTCAGAGATTCCTAAGTGCAACAACAACAGCCGGTCATTCTACAGAACGCTCAGCGGTTCAATTCCAGTTGACACCATAACACAGTACTCATGTCCTCCAAACTAATATCATAAGCCTACAGTCATACAGTAGAAGACTGTCGACTTGAAACGCCGTAGTGAAGCGTCCAAAATCCTTATTTGCCAAGGATATACATAAAACACCTTTAAAAGTGTTTGAAATCCCTAATTTCCTATCTTTAATGTCGACGTTGTGGCGAAGAGTGGCAGCAGACTACTGTGGACCTAACTAAGACAGAAGAAGCGTGACAAGCACGCGTGCATAAGCTTCACAATACATAGTGCTTGTATTTGTCCAACAGTGCCCAGCGACCACCCAGTTACGCCCACTTGTGAAAGAATAAAAATAAACAAACTGGAGGAAAACTCTCAGCCACTCACCAGATTGAGGGCTTCCCTTTCGGAATCCATGGAGTCGCCATCCTGCGTCAGATCTGCCGCAGCGTCACTGCTGATACTGTGCTCGTCGTTGCTCACGTCACCGTTCAGCCCGGCGTCTGAAACAGAACCGTTATCAGTATCAACATGGCGCCCATCTTCTGATTAAGATCCTGTGCGCAGTGTTCGAGACACGGGACTGAAATGAAGTTCCGGGCTCTGAAGGTCTCCATTAAGTAATTCTCCCCATCCTGCTGTCACTTCCTGCCTCATAAAAGCAATTAACTATTCTACTCGGAACCATTTTCACACACTGCCATACCATGTTGTTGTTGTTGTTGTTGAAGGGTAAGAAACAAAGTTTTACACTCAAACAAAATGACAAATTTTCGTTATAATGTTCCCCATAGGTTTCTTTGCGTTTATACAGATGCAATAGTAGCGTAAAGGTTACGGAGATTAATTGTGGCAAACATCCTGGATATAATGATGCATATAATTTTTGTGTGCTACTGACCTTCACAAATACATGAACTACCTCGTCTATAAATTTATCTGAACTCATATCGCTGCAGCCCCCCCCCCCCCCATTCTGGGTGAGATTTGAAGTACTAATACCTATACATTCGTCTACCAATTCCGTTATGTGTTCCTGTCCGCAAATACTGGCGCCGACCATATGACCAATTTCGCTTAAACATAGTATGATAGGCTTAAAAGGCTGCATTTTGTTAGATTAATCTAATTTTAGTTTCTTTCGGTTTATATCAAGTGTAGCGGTCTAAAATAAGCATAAGTAGCTTAATCTTCGAATCTCGTAACCAAGTTTCATATGAACTGACGAACACAGCACTTACGCGGGTGTTGTCACGTGGGCTTCATTCACAAGATACACATTTGTGACAAGCCGGCTATCTAAATCGGTGTACGCTCCGTCTGCCAAGCTTACATCGACATAGTAAATACGCGTTAGGCATAAACAAATCGGTTCACTCCGAACCATTTGCACTGACGCTGCAGCTTGTTTTGGGCTTAATTAAGCTGGTTGAAATGAAGGCGTTAGAGGACGTGGAGTTATAATTCCACGGATTCTTAATCTGAACACCAGGCTGTGGTGACATGTCAGCCGCCCGCCCTGCCAACTTCAACCCCGTAGACAGATACCCCAATTTTTCAACGGTTAGGATAGGTGGACCCCAGTCAAAAATCGAACCCAAAATTTCCGGTTGCCCAGCCTTTAGCCTAGTCACCAATCAATCCACTCTGCCCACCCCGACCTCTATATTAATTACTTTAAAAAATGTGCTCTTTCTATTGACACCAGGTCAACTATCCAGTATTCTCAGTTTCCGATTTAGTTCCTTGGAGCGAAAATAAGGGTGAGGGAGTATGCATTTCAGAGAAGATATTTGAAGAAAAAAAATGAGTGGGAAGGGTGGTCTGAAAAGCTGACAGATGATCATGCCCTCCACTCTGGGGGTAAAGAAGACTCCAGTACAACTGTGGGTAGCCTCCTCTTTGTAATAACTGTGAAGTCAGTTCTTGTTACAGTTTAGTAAATTACTGCCAAGGGCGACAGTACAATCAATCATTGGTAAGGTACTTTTCACATAAATCGCAATGCGGGTCTGGTTCAGAGGGCGCTGCAATTGTTGGATGGCAGGGAGGATAAAAGGAGGTAAGTCAGTTTCGGGACGGGACGGGATGGGGAGCCCCGGTCTTTTCTGTTAATCACTAAAGTGATTATACGAGAGAGTGTGCAGTGATCTTGGAAGATAATGAGATACTGTTTCGAGGACTCCGTTGTGCAAGCACACTGACTCATATATGTGGATTCATTTACTTCCTTGCAGTTCATTTATTTATTTATTATCTAATGAGACATCCAATAGATCAGAGAAATTAGCGTCGAGTCTGTGTTAATAGCGCTTTGGAAACGACGTTGAAGGAAACAGCAGTGACCTAATTTGAGATACTATCGTGCCATTTGGAAGTCGTACTCTCCTGGACAAGTTATAGCCCGTCATCTCATAATGGCAAATCAGCAGCGTTACTAAGTAGCATGCTGAGGCGTTTGCTCTTCTGGGATGTTAGACAGCGTAAGTTAGTAGCTGGTTGTCGACATTTCGGGAAAGCCCATCCCTCCGATTTTCAAGGGTCAAGCAATCCAGAAAAGCGAAGTCCTGAATTATACGGCGACGGAAGGTGAGTTCTGCCTGACTGTGCTGATGCTTTCTTTGTCAGACCGCGATGTACAGTGCAGATGTACAGTGGCAGACACGGATTACTAGTTCCACAGATGGTCAAGTGATCACAACGAAACGTGTTAGTCGGAAAATAACACCTAAATTAAGTGGTGTGCATTTGTTCGTGGTATGACACTGAATCACACGCGAAGGATTTATCCGCTAAGAACCGTTACGTAGAAACTATGGAAGCCCATCTAGTTTCGAATCCAAAATCTCCGCCTAGTGACTGATCACGCTTTGCTAGTCGTGGTCACCGTCACACATAAACACAACATGTGTTCGAATTTAAAACTGCGACAGGAAGGGGCACCAACATTACATTTTTATGAATTTATACAGGGTGTCCCAGGAGGGATGTGCCAGATTTCGGGAGACTGTTCCTTATGTTAAAGTATACCGATATAACCCAAAACACCTATATCCAAAGTTGAACGGTTACGGAGATAATGGCCAGAGAAGTTTGAAACTTTGACAGCTGTTACACACTTATTGATCACC
>Ga0131853_10022307_pt1 | contig 11460 bp, 7 predicted proteins | sample TergutLab28metaG_FD_92764 | JGI IMG/M metagenome (GOLD analysis project Ga0131853, IMG submission 92764) | Labiotermes labralis P1 segment gut microbial communities from Petit-Saut dam, French Guiana - Lab288 P1 (version 2) (version 2) | ecosystem: Host-associated > Arthropoda: Insects >...
CGCAGTCATTTTTTTGCAAATAGGCGTGCAACTGGTTGATAAAATCTTCATTTTCAATTCCTGCCATATCCAAAAAATCGCTAAACGGAATGACTTGTTTCGACATAAATTTTTATCCTTTATTGCATGGTTCATTAAAAACTTCATTTCGCATTTGCTTGTCAACGAAAGTCTTGAAAATTTTTAATGGATTAGCTTTTGCGGCGGACAGAACTGTCCGCCATCCAATATGTCCCAATGTTAAGCCGTTACCCAGCATTTGAGTTGGGGAATAAGGTTTTTACAAACTGTCTCAGATTCTTCAAGTGTTTTGTAAAATCCTTGTTCGAAGCATAATTTTGCACATAACTCAATCATACCTGCCAGAGTTATATCCCTCGCCCATTCTGAAAAGGCTCCGTCCTTCCAGCAGTTAAAACAATACTCTGGCTTCCCCGTTTTTCTCTGTTCCAAAATCCTCTGGTTTCATCAATGGCATACCACAGCTTTGGCAAAATTTTCCGTCCATAAACATCCTCCAATGTTTTTAGTATCTACGCTTAAACGAACATAAATTAAGCGATGAATAATACAATTATATTTTTATCTCTATATCATTGTCAAGCAGTTTGGACAAATGGCTCATAGCACCCGATTAGCGCTACGCCGCCTTTCGGCGGCTCTGGTTTCAGTTTTGTCAGCCCTGCAAACCTGCGCTTTGCTTATTCGGTCTGTCTAACAGCCGCCAATCTTAAGCGTTCACTAAAGCATGTCCGCCAGCGAGGCAACGTAGCGATCCGCACCGGGCAGAAGTTCCCGGCTTCCAACAGCTATGACTTTCATGCCGCCGGCCTTTGCCGCTTCTATGCCGGCCAGCGCATCTTCAAAAACAACGCAGTTCCCGGGAAGCAGGCCAATGGTTTCCGCCCCTTTCAGGAATACCTCCGGATCCGGTTTTGCCTTGGAGACGGAGTTGCCGTCGATTACCGCATCGAACAGTGCGGCAATGTTCAGGCGATCCAGGATGAGCGGGGCGTTTTTGCTTGCGGATCCCAGCGCAATCCGGATGCCGTTTTCACGCAACCGCAAAAGGTAGTCTTTTGCACCGTTCAACAATGCTTTTTCGTCCAGGTCAAGAAGGTAGTCGACATACCAGGCGTTCTTGCGAGTGGCGGCCTCTTCCTTTTCGGCATCGGCCATGGTGATATCGCCTGTTTCCAAAAGTATTTCCAGGGAACGTATGCGGCTTACCCCTTTCAGGCGCTCGTTGTCGGATTCGGTAAAGTCAAACCCCAGTTCCTTGGCAAGCCGTTTCCAGGCCAGGTAGTGGTACCTTGCCGTATCGACAAGCACGCCGTCAAGATCGAAAATGGCGCCTTCCAGATCCACGCCGGGGTCCAGGCCGAAAAGATGCTTTGTCCTAGTTGCTTTTTCCAGCATATACGATTACTCCTTGTCATCATGTCGGACGGCGGAAATGTCCCAGCCGTCCTTCGCAACGGTTACTTTGTATTCCGTGCCACGAAGGTGGACGGTGAAAATCACTTTTTCCCACGAGGCGGGCAGGCGGGGTTCCATTTTGATTTCGCCATTTTCCAGGGAAAACCCGCAGAAGCCATGGATTGCCGTCAGCCATGCGCCGCCATTGGCAGCGGGGTGTGTGCCGCCTATGTAGACCAGGCCGGCAAACTGTTTCGATTTTCCGGTAATGTCTACTTCCATGGTTTTCACGAAAAACGGATACGCCCAATCGCTGCGGCCGGTCTCGCATGCAAGCAGGGCGTACATGCAGGACGAAAGGCTGGAACCGTGTTCGGTTCTGGGTTCGTAGTAGTCAAGGTTCGCCTTTTTGGCCTCGGCGGAATACTCCTTGCCGAAAAGTGTCAACATGGTTACCACATCTGCCTGTTTGATAATCTGCGTCGTGGAAGCCACGCCGTTTCCGGTGCCCCAGTATTCACGTTTGTCTTTAAGGCGTGACACGACGGCATCCAGGGAACAGTCCTCAAGACGAAAGTAACCGTCAAACTGTTCGATAATGCCACGTTCGTCCGGCCCCGGCATGTAAAATTCCGGCATGACGGTTTTCATGAATTCCAGGTCATCGCAAAAGCCGATGCGGTCCAGAAGGCCGGCGATAAATGCCGGGTCTGCCTTTTCTAACAGTTCGATATAGTCACGGGCCGTTTCAAAAACGGACAGCACCATTCTGTTGGTAAAAGCGTTGTTGTTGACCCGTTCGTGGTATTCATCGGGGCCTACCACGTCCAGCACTTCGTAGCGTTTGCGCCGGGGGGAATAGTACAGGTACGACAGGAAAAAGCGGGCCGACTCCAGAACCAGTTCCATTGCCCCATCGACAAGAATGGAAGTGTCCCCGGTCTGCTCGACGTACTTTTTGACGGCATAAACAACGTCGGCGCTAATGTGAATTTGCTTGTCGCTAAAATAGGTCCGCACCGGACGGCCGGTGAATACGTCCGTGACGTTGAAGTCCGTGCAGGCATCGTCCCCCGTTTCCTGGCTTTCCCAGGCAAAAAACGCCCCACGGTAACCATAGGCGGCGGCCTTTCGCTTTGCGCCCGGCAAGGTCCGGATCCTGTAGCGTATGAACTGGGCCGCAAGGTCCGGCATTACGGCAAGGAAATAGGGTGAAATAAACATTTCCGTGTCCCAGAAAATCGCACCCTTGTAGGTCTGGCCGGAAAGGCCACGGGCCGGTATCGAAAGCGCAGTGCCGGCCGAAAGGCTATGCCTGGGGGCCGCGATCCAGAGATGGTACAGGCTGTAACGCAGGCAACGCTGCGCGTAACGTGCGGCATCATCAGGTCCTTCGATAATCACGTCCCCGGTGCGCCATATCCGGTCCCAGCAGGACTTGTGCCGCCCAAGCAGACTTTCCCAGCCTTCGGCTGTTGCCTTGCGGACAAGGGCCTCCGCCGCAGGTGCCGGGTTGCCGGCATGGTCGTGGCCGGTGTCCAGGCCGGTAAAAATGGTCCCGTAGACATGGAAAACAGCGGTTGTGCCGCCGTCCAGTTCCAGGGTCTGGTTGTGGAACACCCCACTCCCGTCAACAACAGCAAATATTTCCGGTTGCATTTTTACATTGCCGTCCGGGGCATCGGGCTGGGCAAACGATGAAAAAACCGTCAACGGTATTTTCCGTTCCAGTGTCGTACAGGAAAGCCCCATGACATTCCGTGCGGCGGAATTCGGCATCAGCTTTTCGGCATTTTCGACATGGAAGTTTCCAAGGTGCGGGCCGTTCAAATCCCTGACGGCGGAATTTATTCCATGCCGGATGACAATTTTGCATGGAACATCGGCATGCAGCGTATAACGCGCGCAAAGCAGGTGAACGTCTTCCATGTGGGCAAACCGTTCCGCCTTTACCGTAAGCGTCCCACTAGAAGCCCCACCGCAAAGCCGCCAGCTTGTGTCCCGGGAATAGATTCCGTGGCGAAAATCCAGGGCCTGCCGGTGCGACACGGTGTTTTCATCGCCGGCCCTGAATGCCCCCCCCCCCACCGCCAAAAGAACGCAGAGCGGGTCAGGGGCGTTTACCGGTTCACGCCATTTGTCCCCGTGGCGGTCGTAAAGGCCGGCAAGCACCGTGGTGGGCATGTCATCCGCCACGGCTTCGTCGACCACTCCACGCCGGCCCAGGTAGCCGTTCCCGGTAAGAAGCCTGTTGCCGTTTTGCAGAACGTCTTCGGCACTTTGCCCGTCATCGCTTATGCTCCAGTCACTTAGGCTGTACATGGTTTTCCCCGTGCCTCTCCAGCGGCAGTTTCAGGCCGGACGCATCAAGCCGGTACGGTTTGCCATAGATCTTAATGGGGATTTCCACGCCAGGCCGGTCGCCGGTGGGCGTTTGCGCAAAAGCCAGGGCAACCTCCCCCGCCGATACCGTGACCCGTACAACGGCCCCCCTGTAGAGCAGCCGGAATTCGTATTCCGTCCATTGTTCGGGCAGGCCGGGGTTAAGAACCAGTTCATCGCCATCGCTGCGAAGGCCGCCAAAGCCATAGACTATGTTCATCCATGCGGCGGCTATGCTGGTTGTGTGCAGACCCTCGCTGGTGTTGCGGTTGTAGTTGTCCAGATCCATCCGTGTCGCAAAACCAAAAAAGCGAAACGCATCGTCCGGCTTTCCAAGTTCCGACGCGAATATGGAATGTATGGAAGGGGAAAGCGAGGATTCGTGGATGGTCCTGGGTTCGTAGAACTCGTAGTTTTTACGCTTGGCATCCAGGGTGAATTCCTGGTTGTACAGAAACAGAAACATCAGAACGTCGGGCTGCTTGATCATGTCGGTGCGGTAGATGCGGTCGTAGGACCAGTTGTGGTAAAGCGGAAAATCGGTGACGGGGATTTTTGCAATGTCGATATGCGGAAGCGAAAAATACCCCTCGTGCTGTTCGAACAGTTTCGTGCCTTCGTCATACAGGACTATCATTTTTTCGGCGCAGCTTGCAAAACCTTTTCGTTCGGCCCCGGAAAGCCCCGTCTTTTCGCACAGGGCGGAGTATTTTTCCGGCATGGTTTTTTCCAGTTCCGTCAGGGTCTTTTCGGTGAACTCGAATGTCTTTTTCGCCATGTAGTTCGTGTAGCAGTTGTGGTTGACCATCATGTGGAATTCGTCCGGCCCCATAACGGCATAGAAACCAAAGCCGGTTCCCGCAGTGTTCCACGAACCCCTGGATTCCAGGAACCGGCTTATTTCCACCAGCATTTCCACGCCATGGCCGTACAGGAATTCCGTGTCCCCGGTTACCATGACATAGTGGGCAATGCCAAAAGCGACACCGGTGCTGGGCTGAAACTGCAGGCTGGCGTGCTGCCAAAGGTTGCATCCCTCCTCGCCGTTCAGCGTCGCAACCGGGTAACATGCGCCACGGCAGTCAAGCTGCACGGCCCGCTCCTTTGCGGCTTCCAGAGTCGTGTAACGGTACTCCAGCAGATTCCGTGCGGCCATGGGGTTTGAAAAAAGGTAGAAGGGCAGGCAGTAGGTTTCGGTATCCCAGAAGGTGTGTCCGTTGTAGCCTTCGCCGGTAAGCCCCTTGGCACCGATGTTGTTGGACGGATCATAGCCGTGGTAGGTCTGGTACATCTGGAAGATGCAGAACCGTATGCCCTGCTGGTTCAACGGGTCTCCCTCTATGCGTATGTCGGCTTTTTCCCAAAAGGCCTGCCAGTATTTTTGCTGCCGTTCAAGTGCGGAATCGAATGTGGGCAGACCGGCGGCAAGTGCCGCCATGCCATGTTTCCAGACCGGCTCGGCTGCCCCCCCCCGTTCCTTTGCCGCATAGTTGAAAACGCTTTTTTCGATCCAGCCCTTGCCGCCGGCCTTCAACGGAACGACAATCTCAAACCCGGCGCTTTTTTCGCCGGCTTTCTTGGTCCAGCGCGCGCCATCGCCGGCCCGCCAGGCAAAGCCGGAAAAGACCTGCTGGCCCGTGCGTTTGGTCCTGGCCTGTATCGCGGCGGCGTTGTCGATCCATTCCAGCTTTTCCTGTTCCCAGTAGTTTCTTTTGTCCCAGCCGTGGCCCGTATTGAAACTGTTGGCAATCACGACCGTAATTTCGGCATCGCCGCCGGAAACGGCAAAGGAAATTTTCTGGAAACCAAGGCCCGTTTTTATGGGCCGGCATTCGGTTTCCATGCCCAGAAAGCGTGTGAATTCCAGGTGGATGGTCGGGCCGCTTTTGGTATGCCAGTCGAAGGCCCGGCGTAAAGTGCCGTCCCTCATGTCCAGCACACGCCGGAAGCTGCCGATCTTGCACAATGCCATATCCAAAACCTCGCCACCGCAACGTATTTCGGTCGACAGCCAATCCACTGCCGTCACCATGAAATGCGTTTTGGTGACAATGCCCTTGTAGCTTTTTTCCAGATCCACTTCCTCGTAGATGCCGTTGAAGTAGCTGCCACGCAGGGATTCCACCGAACCGCCGGAAGCCGGGGGTTGGCCGGCAGCCTGTGTCTGGCTGAACCCTTCCTCGGCATAGCCCCGGACCCCCATGTACTCGTTCCCAAGGGAAAACACCGACTCCGAAACAAGATTGCGTTCCTTGCTCCAGCCTTCTTCGATGATCCGCCATGGATCGCACAGAAGGTACATATCCGCACTTTTCGTCATAAAAACCTATCCTTTGATGCCGGCTCGCAGCGAGATTTGTGTTATGTATTTCTGGAAAATGAAAAACAGGACCAGGGGGGGGATAACCGCGAACACGATTGCCCGAATAATCTCGACATCGTTGGCCCTGGTAACCCGGAACTGGAACAGCCTTACCATTACGGTCTCAAGACCGGTGCCGTTCAGCACAAGGAACGGCAAAAGAAAATCGGACCATGCCGCATTTATCGAATACAGGACTATGACCATTATTATCGCCTGGCTCAACGGAACGACAATCCTGGAAAAAATGGTAAAGTCCTTTGCGCCGTCTATTTTCGCCGCCTCGATAAGGGACTGCGGCAGCTCGTCGAAAAAGTTCTTGAATAGCACCACGAAAAAGGCATTCGCCCCGATGCTTAACCACAGCGGAACGAAGGAACCGGTAAGCCCAACCCTGGTAATGTTGATAAACAATGGAACAATACTGGTGGTGGCCGGGATCAGCAGGCTCCATATAACCAGCGCATACACGAACTTTGAGCCGGCCGGCTTTACCTTGGACAGGGCGTATCCCAAAAGCCCGTTGAAGAACACGGCGGCAACCACGCTGCCGCCCACCGATATAAGGGAGTTGCGGTAGAACCTTATGAACCTAAGATTGTTCCAGGTCGTGATATAGCGGTCCAGGTCGAACTCCCTTGGAAGTATCGTTGGTTCCAGCACGAATTCCCGAATGTCCTTGAACCCGGAAAACACAAGCCAGACAAGCGGGGCGGCCCCGGCAATGGCCACCAGGGCGGCTATTAGTATGAGTACCGCATACAGGGTGCGTACGGGCCAGCGTTTAAGATCTAGGTCGCGGATTACGCCGCTGTTGGTCTGTCTGCCCATATCACGAATCCTGCTTCTTGTTGACTTTGAAATACACCACGGTAAGGACAACCAGAATAAGGCTGATGATAACCGATACCGCAGCGGCACGGGGATAGTCGAACCTTTCGAATGCGAACCTGAACACCAGTTGCATCATGGATATGGATGCATTGTTTGGCCCGCCGTTGGTCATAACCAAAGGTTCGTACAGAATCTGGAACACGGCTATTACCTGCAGAATAAGCAGCGTACGGGCCAGATTGTAAATGCCGGGAATGGTGATGTAGCGTATGCGTTTAAAGATACCCGCACCGTCCATCATCGCCGATTCGTAGAGTTCGGAATCGACACCCTGCAAGCCGGCGATGTACAGCAGGGTGGTTGCCCCGGCCCCTTTCCAGGTCATGGCGACCACAATCAGCGGAATGGTCCACTGTGGGTTCGTAAGCCAGGGCTGCGGCTCCATGCCGACCCACCCCAGAATGATGTTGAGGATTCCGGTCTCGCCGGGTCTGAAAATGAACCCCCACAGCATGACCATAGCCATGCCCGGAACCACGGCCGGAATGTACACGGCCGTTTTGAAAAAAGATTTGCCAAGCCGTATCTCGTTTATGATTATCGCCAGCACTATGGGAAACAGAAACCCTATAACCAGGGACCAGATCGTGTAGCTGAAAGTGTTCCGTAATGCCGGCATGAAATCCGGGTGTTGGAAAACATCGCGGTAGTTCTGCAGGCCCACGAACTCTATAAGGCGCACGCCCTGGGCACGGAACAGGGAAAGCCTGACGCTCTCGAACAGTGGAGCCCAGACAAAAAAAGCGAAAAGTATCAGCGACGGCACCATGATGAGCCAGCCGGAAATGTGTTTCTTCACCTGGTGCGTTCGTCCCCAGGGCCGTCGTCCCCAAGCCAGTGGACCCCACCAGGCACGCTTAGTCGTTATCATTGCGCCGCCTTTAGAAATTGAAAGGAAGGGCAACCGGAAGCCGGCTTTTGTCCACCGGCTTCCGGTCATCCTAGGGAACCGCTGATTAAACAGGAAGTTCAGCGGTTCCCTCCAGTTTTCTGCTCGCCGCGGACTAAAGTCCGAACGCTGCGCAGAAACGGTTAAGCAGCACCGATTAAATCCCCATTGGATTTAATCGGTGCTTTCTTAGTTGTTCACCTGTGCATCCAGCATGCGCTGGAAGTTAGCCTGGGCGGTGCCAAGAAGCGCCGGTATGTTGGCGTTCCGGTTTGTAAGCACCGCTTGCAGAACATTGGTAAGTTCGGAGTAGAGGTCCTGGGTCAACTGCGGTTCCTCGGACCTTAGATTGGTGCCTTGCGAGATCATCTCGAAGTAGTCGTTGAACAGCCTCATGTCCACGTTGATATAGGCGTCGATGGCCTGTTGCTGCGCCACCAGAAAGTCGGGGCAGGTCCATGCCGGAAACGTCGGGATAACCGGGACGCCGCTGTCCCGGCGCATACGCGCATCGGCCATAAGCCCGGCGATGGAGTCATCGGTAACCACCGGGGCACGGCCCATTATTTCCAGGTAGCGCAAGGCATAGGTCACTTCATCGGAAGTGGCGTTGCGCGCGAACATGTACGGGGTTCCGCCCATCAGCGAATACTGGCCCCGGGGGCCGGCCGGCATGGGAACCAGGGCAAGGTCCCCGACCGGCAGCCCGTTTACCATTGTCGGCTGGTTCACCGCATCCTGTGCGGCAATGTACATCGCCGCCAGGCCGGTGCCTATGGCCTGAAAACCGGATGCCCAGGTTTCCGTGGTGGGGCTTGCGGTAAGAACATCGTACTCCCAGCGCAGATCCCTTACGAACTGCATTGCGGCAAGAACCTCCGGCGTGTCGATCTGGGCGATCCATCTGCCGTTGCGTTCCGCCATGAATTCGGCGCCGAAGCCCCAGGCAATATTCGTAAAGTGCCAGCCGCCGGCGTTGTCCATCGCCAGAAGAACAAGGCCTGCCCTGCCGGTCCGTTCACGGATTATGCGCGCGGTGGAGGCAAGTTCCGCCCATGTTCTGGGATACAGCGGAAGGCCGTCCTCATCCACCAGGCCGGCGTCACGGAACAGTTCCATGTTAAGCATTAGGCCCAGGGCGTAGGCGTCGCGGGGAACGCCGTAGATCCTGCCGTCCCGGGACAGCAGGTTTTTGACGGATTCGTTCATCTTTTCGGTCCAGCCCAGGGCGTCAAGTTCATCGGTAATGTCCCTGACAAAACCGCCCGGAATAAGCTTGCCGGGTTCCGTGAACCAGGTTTCGAAAATCGTGGGAATCAGGCCGGCTTCCGCCATGGGGACAAAGGTATCCACGGCGTACCTGTACGATGACGGCCGGATCACGACGTCGGGGAATCTTTCGTTGAAGATTCTGACGAACTCCCGGTGCATGGCGATTTCGTGCGGCAGGGTGTCCTCCGGCCAGATGCCAAGCCTTACCACGACCCTGCCTTCGTCCCTGTCGGCACAGGACAGCAACGTAACGGCAACCATTGCCGTTGCGACAATCAGTGTCAACGCAAACGCTAATGTTTTTCTCACTGGTTTCTCCTTACAAACGTATTTCCGCGATTAGACGCAGAAAGCCAAGCCTGCCCTGCTGGTGATGGCTCCGGTGCTGGATCAGGCTTCCGGTATTCCACACGACGCCAAGGGTGGTATTGCCGATGGCGTTCTCAAGATTCAGACCAAGGTCTATTTTGAAATCGTTGATCCTGCGGTTGCTGTTGGTCGCATGCGGAAGGTTGTCATAGAACAGTATGGTCCAAGGGCGCAGGGTTCCGGGAATTCTGTTCATGTTGTTGAACTCCCAGTCGAAGTATGCGGTTACCAGAACGCAGAATCCACGCAGCGGGTCCGCACCCCATGCCGGCGGATGCACGCCGGTGGTGGCCCCGGTTATGTCGATAAGATCCACGATAATCTGGGAACCAAGGTTGAAGAAAAGCCCCTCGTCACCCCTGGGTTCATGAAGCGTGAACCTTAGCGAGTGTACCAGCCCGTTGTTGCCGTCCACGCCCCTGTCATCGAAAATCTTGTAGCCGATGGACATGCCGGGAAAAACCCTGCCGTCCGAATTCAGGATATAGTCGGTAAGCCAGCCGCCCTGCCCGGGCCAGCGCATGGTCGCCCCTATCGAGAACTCGTAGCCCGGCGTTTCCACGGAGCCATCCCTGCGAATGCGTGTGCCGATGTCGAAACCGGCCCATGGTTCCACGCTTAGTTCCTCGTGCAGCTGTATGGTGTAGCCTATGCGTGTGCCGCCGAACAGCACGTCGTAACGCTGGTGCACCAGGTCGCCCCAGTTGCTGGTGCCGGCCAACGATGCGAAGATCCGCATGCCCGGCAGAACCGTGGGGTTGAACACCGAATCCACGCCGAACGCAAGCCCGTTCATGTTGTCGCGGGTAATGCGGGGGTCCTCGAACGAGAACTGCGTTCCAAGTTTGAAGTTAAGCCCAAAGGTATACGCATTGTACATCAGCGCAATCATCTGGGCGTCTATGTCCATGCCAAAGCGGTCCGCGATTCCCGTGTAGTGGAAACCGAACTGCTGCATCGTCCCGTGCGGCCCGGTCTGGCCGTCGCCGAACAGGTTTTCCTCGCCACGTCTGGTTATGACGGGTATGCCGGTTATCGACAGAATGCGCCGCACATCCACCACGGAATCAAGGTAGGCCCAGGACAGCCTGAAACTGTCGTTGACGAATTCCATGCCCTTGTTCCAGGGTGCGAAGAAAGGCTCGTTGCCCCCGGCGTTCAGCTGCAAAAGCCAGGGTCCCCAGGCAATGCCGGCAAGAAACGAACCGGTCTGGAACCTGTTGGTCCAGATAGGCCCGGGGGGATTGTAGCCGGGGCCGCCGCTCCCCGGGGGGGGCCTGGGAATGCCGGGGTCATCGCCGGGGGGCACCCTGTCGGCCTCCCTGTCCGGGCTGGTGCGGATAAGGTTCAGGTGGAACAGGGTAACCTGGATAAACCCCACCGCCCTATCCGTCGCCGGCCTGTTGGAAATCTCCTGCCAGGGCGCAAGGCCCAGAACCAGATCGAACTGGGTCAGTTCGTTGGAAAGGCCGAACCTCCATGGATTGTCCAGGTCTATGCCGAACGATGTTCTGGACACTATGTCCAGTCTTGCGGTATTGGAAGTTTCTATTTCGATGGCGAAGGCCGCGGCGGACAAGACCGGCAGCAGGGCCAGAACCATAATACGATTTTTCATAATGGCGGATTTCTCCTTCCCTTTCGGAATTGCGTGTTTTGTTTCCGGTGTTATCCGAAGGCGCGCTATCCCGGCTTTACAGCCGGGATAGCGTGGTTCTTACGGCATCAGGTTGCTGAAGTGAATGATATTAGCAGGCTCCGCATTTGGAAACCCGAACCTAGTATTACCACCGCCTGTTGTCCTTATGACAAAACCTATGTGGGTGAAAAAGACGTTATTAAACAGAGGGGAACCAATTCCACCGCCATGGGC
>Ga0131853_10022308_pt1 | contig 11459 bp, 9 predicted proteins | sample TergutLab28metaG_FD_92764 | JGI IMG/M metagenome (GOLD analysis project Ga0131853, IMG submission 92764) | Labiotermes labralis P1 segment gut microbial communities from Petit-Saut dam, French Guiana - Lab288 P1 (version 2) (version 2) | ecosystem: Host-associated > Arthropoda: Insects >...
CAGAGTCCTTCTTGAGAAGCTAACTGGTTTGCAGCTAGTCAAGAAATTCCCCGCATTTCACGGAACCCGATGGTTCATTACCGCACTCACAAGCGTCCGCCACCTGTCTCTATCCTGGGCCAGTCCAATCCAGTCCATATACCCACATCCCACCTCCTGGAGATCCATCCTAATATTATCCAACCATCTACGCCTAGGTCTCCCAAGTGGTCTCTTTCCCTCCGGTTTCCCCACCAAGACCCTGTACACCCCCTCTCCTCACCAATATGCACCACATGCCCAGCCCATCTCATTCTTCTCGATTTTATCACCCGCACAATATTGGGTAAGGAGTGCAAATCATTTAGCTCCTCGTTATGTAATCTCCTCCATTCCCCCGTTACCTCGTCTCTCCTAGGTCCAAATATTCTCCTCAACACCATGTTCTCAAACACCCTCAGATTCCTTTCCTTCCGCAATGTCAGCGACCGAGTTTCACACCCATACAAAACAACAGACAAAATTATAGTTCTATATATCTTGATCTTTAAATTTTTGGATAGCAAACTGGAAGACAAAAGATTCTGCACCGAATGATAGCAAGCATTTCCTAACCTCCATCTGCTCTTAATTTCTTCCGCAATAGAATTTTGATTTGTTAAAGTTGTTCCCAAATATTTAAACTCTTCCACCCTCTTGAAGGTACTATTATCAATCCACACACTGTGAATTCGTTCTGCATTCTGATCTCGAGACATGACCATGTACTTAGTTTTATCAGCACTTACTTCCAGTCAGATCTCCCTAGTAGCAGCTACTAGAACGTCTGCATTTTCCTTTAGAGTGTGTATGCTTCCTCCCAGTATATTAACATCATCGACATAAGCCAGAAGCTGATGTGTACCATTTAGTTTCAAGCCATCCTGGTTTACCTGAACCCTTCCAATGGCGTACTCTAAAGCAAAGTTAAAAAGCATTGGTGATAGAGCGTCTCCTTGTTTCACACCACTCCTAATAGGGAACTTGTCAAACACATTCTTGCCTACCCAGACTCTGCTATACGTTTCAGTCAAACTCATCTTTATCAACCTTACAAGTTTCCTAGGGATACCAAACTCAACGAGAATCTTATATAAGACCTCCCTCCTAACGGAATCATAAGCTTTCTTGAAGTCTATAAAGAGCTGATGAACTTCCTCATTGTATTCCCATATTTTCTAAAGTATTTGGCGAATGCAGAATATATGATCAATAGTCGACCTGCTACGTCGACATCCACATTGATGATCCCCAGAGCAAGCATCCCGCATGTGCGTGTTTCTTAACATAAGTGTTTTACAGTGAGGGGTTGTTAGCACCTCGCCCAACCCCAAATCTGGAGGACCACCCCTCGTCGGCTGTTCGCAACTGCTTATTCAATTTATTCGCAGCTACCCTCCTTATCGCAGGCCGTTCCTCTATCCGCAACCTGAGGACGCGCCATGCCGTGGTGACAGAGACCCACTTTGTATCCGTCGATATAGATATGATATAAAAGGATATCATAAAGTATGTCGGTTGACGTAACTGAATTTTTACTGTTTGCAATTAGCAAATCAATACATAGCTTAGTTTCTCTGCAGCCAAATTTGCACAAATCCCGTGCGACTAAGTTTTGTACGGTGCAGCCTAACATTTTTGAGTTCTCAGTGTGGAACGTGCTTCGTGTCACACTTTGAGCGCCTAGAATTTTGAGCCTGCTCCCAGATTTTTGGAAAATCTGCATACCCCTGTCTGCAGCATAACGAAACTATAACAGTAATATGAGGAGCAGGAACTGAACCACGAAGCCAACCATTCCAGAAGTAGGCCTACCACTTTGTAACAGAAAAGATGCAGTGTCCGATGAAAGCACATTCGAACCCGTTTATAACGATATCGGTTTATGCGACACCTCGTCGATAACGTCAGATATTCTGTGGTACCAATTAATTCCTCACTTTTAACCATTTCATTATAGTGCTCGCCCGTAACAACGCTCGATTTTAAGGACACAAACTATCCCCTTCATGACGTTGTAAATAAGTTCAACAGTATTTCAGGATTGAGCAGTGGGGAAGTAACTCTATGCCTTTTCACCCGACTTGAAAGGAGGATTGCCCGACGTTTCTACCATAGTACGCTCTCCGAAAAGAGAAACCACTACAGGGCGTGGTGCAAAAGCCACTTGACGCAACATATCTCTAGTGTAAAGTGAATTTTGCGCCACTTTGTATTGCTGGGTCACTGCACATAGCAGAGTCGGTACCAAAAACAAGCACGCGGAATGGTATTTAAATTTGCATGTAGGCGGAGTAATATATTTTGCCCCCCTCCCCCCACTTTTCCCCAAAACATCACAAACCAATACTCTATTGAGGGCTGTATGTACTCGCTTCTTTCCCCCACTTATGTAATAGATGTTGTGCTGCTCAATTTGCCTTTCAAAGTTTTTCTAATACTTTCGACAGCTGTCTGTTTAGCAATTACAATCAGGGCCACAGTAAGGGGGCAGCTGCCCGGGCCGCTAACACGCCAGTGGAATAACCAGCAATATGGTGCTAGTAAACTCGGGTTCCCACACGCGAAAGGATTTCTCCGGAAATTATCCCCAATTTCGGCACGCGTCCTCAAAACGTTTCGCCAGCTTTCATAGGCCCAAAAGGTTTGAAGAACACCGGTTGTTAAAAGGGCATCAAATTATTAGCCTGCCAGGGCCACCAAATTATTTGCCTGCCCGGGGCGTACACGTGTCTCTGGCCGTCCCTGTATACAATTCAGTAGAATTCCCAGATCTTAGCTCTTCTGGTATTTTACGCAGCGTAGATTGGTAGTTGTTAGCGACGTTTCCGGACCAAAAACGTCGAATTACAAACTACCAATCTATGAAGCGTAAAAAACCCAGACCAGCCTACATCTCAGTTTGGGATTTCAATCTAATTACAAATGTGTCAGTCAAGATACAGGACAAGTTACCAGTACATACAGAGTGAATCATGACTTATGGACAAAAGTGTAGGAGATGCTTTCCAAGGCCTTTGTGATCAAAAAAGTTTATATCAATATGGGTCCTATTCTTAGTGGTTATGGAATTATGTCTTTTAATTCTCGTAAACGCCCTCCTGTGAACCGCGCATCGCAACTCATTAACTACGCGACCTTGAACCAGCTGGCGGGTGATTTAAGCTCATGGAGGCAAGCAGGATCAGAAGCCTTTATAGATCTCCTTGTACTATCATTACATCCTGTTTCAATGCGAATCACTATCATATAAAGCGTCACTACTGTCATGTGCATCTGTGAAGAGAATGAAAATATATTTCAAAAAGACATCAGTGGCAAATACCGAATATGCAAATAAATATATGTGGGATCTATGCTGTAATTTCTAGCAGTTCTGAGGACACCATTCATCTTCCTGACCCACAGTTCTGAAGTTAAGTGTTATGATGAACACATTTAATAAAGCGCCTTGGAATCTGGATCAATAAACTTGGTATGCCGTGGGTTTATGCGTTTCTATAGGTCGCACTGTTGCATTGTCTCCGCTCTGCTTTATTGCAGGCAGTGTAGGAATTCCGACCATTTTGTTCATGTCTATTCAAAACCAGAAGAAATAAATGCCTCATTAAGTCAACACTGAAAGTCTCTTTCTTTGCCAACAGGGTGGAAGCATTTGCTCCGATAATGGCCAGTCTGCAGATGACACAAAACAACTATTTGCGGTAAAAAAAATTCTATTTTTGATATAAAATGTGGTGGTACCTGTAGAAGATACATGCATTTGTTTATCAGTTTTTTTTATGGGTCTACACTTTTACACATTGAAATTATTAACAATGGAACAGTTTCAATGCTTTCACATGTTGGAACTGCAGTTCATTCATTCAGGGAGTTATTATGTACAGACATTCTGGTAAATTAACACAAAAAAAAAATTCATCAGCTTGTATTGCTCAAGGAAAAATAACTTGTCTCAGATATGCAAGTGAGTGAATTTTGCAAGTACTGACATGTGCATGGTTTAAGTCAGATATGTACAGGTTTTACATTATTGTAATTATTTAACATGAGTGTCATATTGAATTTTCTGCTTTAAAAAAAACTAGATTACTGATATTTTGAAAGTCAGTATCTTGGTAGTTTTCCATTTTTACATATTCTGCACACTGGAATGTCTGCCAAATTAAATCTTTATGGAGGTGCAATTTCTTTCTTGTAATATGTGTGTAACTGTTATTGTACAACAGTTTGTACCTTCTGTGTGCAATTCTTGTATAAATTAATATCACTTTGCTGATTCTGAGAAAAGGAATAGAACTTTTTCAAATACTGATCATTAATAACTATATCAAATTCAGACTTCCTCTGTACCTTTTTTCATACAAGTGTAGGTAACAACAGTGCTTGTAGGTACCCTAAATATTTGGCATTTACTGTATTTTACTTGAGTTTAGGAGGGACTGATTGCTAGACAATCCATCTCCAAAACTTAAACTCACTGTAAAAAAGATTTTTAATTTTGATGTTGCATCAGAGAACTGTGCTATTTGTACTAAGAGTAACTGGAAACTGATGTAATAGTGATCCCAGTAAACTATCATATTTACTCATATATAAGACAGTTTTCAGGAAAACTGGCAGCGATTTCAGTTTTCATTCAGGTCAGACACAATGCTAATGATCACTTTATAAGATGACTTCATACTCTTTGGGAAAACAAAACACTCAGAGTACACAATTCCAATCATGTTCAGCAAAAATACAAACTAGCCCCTTTGCTAGGATACAAGGAATATTCATAGACAGTTCATATGCTCAATTGTAGCACTGTTGCTATAACACCAGGAAAAACATGAACTATCTGAAGTACCTGATTTCCTTTTTGGCACACGGAGTAACGGGTAATGATATGAGATAATGCTGAACCCGAGAGCAAAAGAGTATGATGTTGCATCTTAATGGGTGTAATTAAGTAATTGTTACGTTTTGCACTATGCAAATATTTCCTAACTTTTTTCCAGATGCTAAATTATGGCAAAATTTTCTTACAAGATAAAACTACATGTTTCCTTTAGAGGATATATTTTCTCCGCATGACACCTAAGAAGTTAATTAGAGTGTATGTGCATCCATGTGTCCCATATAATTACATGTAAGTCTTACCCCAATACAAATCAATAAAACCTCATCTTTACATTTTGTGTGGGGACCCCCTAAAATGTCACAAAACCTGGGAAAGTGTATAACCAAGAAACACTGTTCTTATGGACATTTGGCCAGGACAGTGCAAAAAGTGTGTAAAATTGCAGAAAACACAAAATATAGGAACATAAAATCGGGGTTTTACGGTATTAACAGATGTCTTAACTTAAGCTTTAGTATATAACAGCAATGACTGACTTACTGACTGTAAACTGACATGCAAGCATGATATTTCAAGGGGTCATGTTCTTTGAACATGTAATTGGAATAAAATACTTTATATAATGTCATATTTCTGTACAGCCTGAGGATAACCAACCACAAAGCAGCTTACCACTAGCAAGTTTTAACTACATTAATTCCATTATTGGGAGTGGAGTTATTGGTAAGTTCAGCAATGTACACATTCATTACTTAAACAGAAACAATCAGTAATATGTTTAAAAATTTCATTTAGCTTATTGAAGTATAAATATCTCAAAATATATATTAACCATTAAAGTATGAAGCTTATAATTTAAAATAAATGTAATATTTATATTTTAAATGTAATTTTGAGGTTGGATTTTAATTGTTATTTGATGTGTTGGCAGTTGTGAATAATTGGTTGAGTTGAGTCACATATACCAGTCAATTCTGACATACCTTACAACTTCCACATTTTTAAAGGTGATTAGACAGAACTCTGGTATGGTTCTCAGTATTCTATATGGTGTTCCTGATTGAGATGACATAACGGAAAGAGGCAGTTTTGCCAACACCTTTTCTTTTGAAACCTGTTTAACAGTATTGTGCACCAAAGACACATTTGTTACCTTTGCTATTTTCCTCTGACAGGTATCCCATATGCACTTCATCAAGCGGGGTTTGGCACTGGCCTGTTACTTCTCATTCTTGTTGCGCTCGCTACAGATTATTCGTTGGTTCTCCTCATACGAAGTGGACACCTCAGTGGTGCTTTCTCGTACCAGGGTCTCATGGAGGCAGCTTTTGGAAAGCCTGGTTTCATCCTTCTGTCTCTTCTACAATTCATTTATCCATTTATTGGTAATTACAAATCCTGAGTCACTAAACTGTGTCACGGCTTCATTTATTTAATTAAATCTGTAAACTGCATTACTTTTACAATTCTGCATTAGGAATGATAGGATGATTCTGTAGGGTAATTTGGTAGGCAGCAACAATGGCCTACATTAATGTATTTGCCTGGAGGGCCTGGCAACAGCACAGAATATAAAGAAAAGGGATAACAAGTCTCGTGGTGACATTTTTAACTACAGACATCTTGAATACAAAGCTAGAGTAAAGGTCTATGTTTAATTAAGCATCATGCTATGAAGTCATATGGGGCAATAATGTTGGAACAAGATGGAGATTAGCAGACAGCATTGTGCCTTAGCTGCTTTATCCCAAAAGAGCCCCCAAGCGTGCACAAACCTCCCATACACGACAAGTGTCAATCATTATGCCATGATCTTAACCTTTAGACGCCTAACGTCAACTATAGTTGACGTACCACACTGCTAACCTCCAAAGTTGCATTTTATATATTTATTCAACAAATATAGATACCGAATATTTTAAACATGGTGTATACTCTCCTTTTTTTTTTTTTTTCTTCAAAATGCAGTTTGTTTCATAATTCTAACGTATTTGGTTCCTGTATTATTCACATTTTATATACAGGGTGTGCTAAAATTAAAAAATAAATCTGGCGCCAAAAGGTTAATATTAAACGTACTGTGAATTATGTTCATATTTATTTTGCCTTCACCAAACCAGCACTTAAAGCACCACCTTTCATACACCAAGCCACGCTGTTTGATTAACACTCCGACACATTTCAGAGCTCGTTGGGTACATCTTCAGGGAATGCCATCTCAGCTGTTAACTTTTCAACATGTCAAGTAGTTTTAAACAACTGCCCTACCATGTGTTGCGGGAATGAAGCCTTCACTCGTGACGCACGATTTCTAAAGCTTCATGGTGATGCATTGTGAGTAAAGGCTGCATTTCAGCAACTCATGGATGGACAGATGAGATGGCAGTCCTGAAGATGGTGCCAACAATCACCGAAGCGCGTTGGAGTATTAGTCAAACAGAGTGACGTGGTGTATGAATGATGATGCATTAAGTGCTGGTTTGGTGAAGGCAAAATAAACATTATACCCTGATACTCAATTATTATACCAACCACTGCACATATATAAAATTTATAAAATTTACACATTAAAACGCTCCGACATGTTTCAGTCCTAGGACCATCATCAGGGAGCCATATCGTCCTTGCTACAGAATGCACATCCGTAGCAGGGCACTCTTCGCAACATAACACGGCATGCTGCCACAATACCCAACTGGTACAGCGAAATTGATGTGACTTTTTATAGTATGACTTTAGCAAGGACGATATGGCTCCCTGATGATGGTCCTAGGACCGAAACATTTCGGAGCGTTTTAATGTTTTAATGTGTAAATTTTATACATTTTATATATGTGTAGTGGTTGGTGTAATAATTGAGTAACTCGACAACATGCACGGTGTAACAACGAAAATAATTATAACCTGATGTTTGGTTCACTCTGCCCACACAGCAGTGGTGACAGACTTTACTGTATCTGCATGTGTGAGAAATTAAAAATAACTCAAAAGCCTATCAAGCTGCATGGCAGACAACATATAATCCACATTCTTAATACACTTCTTTTTTTAATCAACAACTAGGGAGCAGAGACCATTTTAGGAAGCTAATGCAGCACACTGCATACTGCCTTGTATGGAACTTCAGGGTTCAGTACCATTACACAAGGGCCTTCCACTGGTACATACCTGGTCCACAGCCTCTAAACCTACTTCTTTAAGATCCACGGCAAAATTAGCCTCCTTCCTATGCCTTCATCTTTGAAGTAATCTCTTGGCTTTAAGGTTTCAAACTAAAACTCCATAAACAGTTTTTATCACTCCCATACCTGCTACATACCTTGCTCATCTCATCCTCATAGATTTGATAATCCCCATACTTGGTGAAGAATATAAATTGTGTGTCTCTCCCTTGTACAGTTTTTCTTATCCTCTCCCCATCTTCCCTCCAAGTATCCTCCTTATCATCCTCTTCTCAAAGTTCCTTCAATTTGTTCTTCCCTTAAGATGAGAGATCAAGTTTCATGCCCTCACAAAACAATTTCAATTCACAGTAACAGTCTTTAGTATCAGTGCATGGGGAAAATATGACATGGTTATTCTTATGACTTGCATTTTTGATTTTATGTAGGAAAAACATATTTTTATTCATTTGTAAATGTAATCCCCTGTTCAAGAAACTGGTCCACAGGACACAGCTTATGTTCTATTACTTGCTGAGGAGTTAAATGAAACAAAAATTTGAAGTTGTATCATTCCATATTTTGGTAGAAAAAACTACCCACACAGAGGATCATCCAGTTGTTATCCATAAAAATCTAACAAATTGGCACCAGTGTTGATTCAGGATCTATTGCCTTTTATTTGCAATTATCTATAAAAAAAAGTTATACTTTTCTCATGCATTATAACCCGTATTATGTTTGCAGCCATGGTAAGCTACAATGTTGCTGTTGGCGATACTCTTACAAAGGTTCTGATGCGTTTGGCTGGAGTTGGTGCGGAATCTTTACTCTCTCACCGAGAAACAGTGGTCGCTCTTGCCACAGTACTTATTACAGCTCCACTCTGCCTGTACAGGGATATAGCAAAATTGGCAAAAGTCTCATTCTTGTCCTTGGTTTTTGTAGCATTCATCCTCATAGCAATATTCATACGTCTGGAAACAATGCATGATGTCGTGTAAGTTACCTTCATAAGCATGGATATTGGAGTATATATGCATGAGTATTTTTTAACTGGATGTAAATTAGTTCTCTTGCACTTCAATACATTTGTTTAAAGAAATGTATTTACACTTGTCCTCGAGTCCATTTGTAATATTAAACACAGTCAAATAACATACTTTAATTTTCTTCTGGTGATGTTTCAAAACTATCACAGTGGCTAATGCCACTGGAATGGAAAGATATTCCATAGCCATCAAAATGTGCCAGTAATATTACAAATCCCTATGTTTTCCTGTTCAGGCAAGATTCCTAAAAAATGTATACTGAAAGGCCAGTATGGGCTTCTTGGTGATGTAACTCCTTATGCCCATAGTTCACAGGACAGTTAATGTAACATGGTTGTGTCTCATTCTGAGACAGAAGAGTATGTCAAAATCAGTGTTTATGTTCATCTCATTTGAAGAAATTACATGAACAGTGAATGGAGAAGATCATCTAATGAGGGAGATTTAGATTAAACAATAACCTTATTAAATTAACATAAAACAACCCACTCTGCATTCAACCCTGAAATCCACTGAGATGTTATAATAAAATCCAATCTAAAAATTATATTTTGGGCTCATACTGGAGTTAGCAATTTGCTTAGAGCCAAAATCAAATAACTTAAATAAATATATATATTCCATGCATTTTATGTAAGAGCCAGTTTTAAAAGATATCCATCATTTCATAAAAGCGTTATAATGGAAAGATCTGATGGGTACCATTAGTGGTAACAGTATGGCACAGACCCCATTTACATTACAACAGACTTCACAAAATTCAATGGATAAAAATAAGTAAAGAGTTCAAAGTTTTAATTTGAATGTACTTGTATGGCAGAATTTCATGTGGAAAATACAGGCATTGACTCATTCAGAAATTAATAATGGACCAGTGGTTTGGCATTATTATTTGTTTTTAAGAAATATATTTACTATGCTTGCCACTTTCAAGCAAACTTGAGACTCAGGAAGTAAAAGTGCAAAAACAAAAGAGAATAATTAATTTTTCCATCATACAAAAAACTGACTAAGGTGAAATATGCAAGTTAATCCTAAGCACTTGCCATCCAAGCTATTCATATGATATGCTGAACATTTTATGTACAGTATAAATACAGGATACTAACAAAACAATTTAACCTCTTTTCCAGACCTAGTACACAAGATGCTTGGAGATTTGCAAACTGGGGGATTGTTCAATCTATTGGAATCATGGCCTTTGGTAAGACTTCTCACTAGTGAATCTTATGCGTATTGGACCGTGCATCATCTTGATATTTGAATAAAGGTAGACCAACTTGATGACACTTGCTTTATTATGTCAATTTACTGCTCAACGTGTTTCAGATGTTAATACATCCATTTTCAGGAACCTGCGACTACTTGTTGCATTGTTGTGTAGGCTGACTTGAGGCGTGTTGGTGTTATGTAGCGGGGTTGTCTGTTGGTGATTTGGTATCCGAGTGCAGTAGTGGTTCAGCCTGCACTCGGATACCACATCACCAACAGACAACCCCGCTACATAACACCAACACGCCTCAAGTCATCCTACACAACAACGCAACAAGTAGTCGCAAGCTCCTGAAGATGGACGTATTAATGTCTGAAACATGTTGAGCAATATATAATAAAGCAAGTGTCATCTAGTTGGTCAACCTTTATTCAAATTCTCACTAGTATCACAAGGGATTATTATTTTGAGCACAGTGTTTAGTTTGTGCCTCCTGGAACTGACTTGACAATTATTTGTAACTACATTGCAATGGATCTTCATTAGTACAGGAAAGTGGAGGTGAGGCTCCATGTATTCTTAACCTCATAACTAGCTGCAGCTGATAGATCAGGTTCTGCTTCGTACACTTCACCTTTGGGAGTGTAAGTCAAATACACGACTGTGTACTAAAAAGCAGCCCATAACTGTGCAGTCTGTTCATGCTGTGAGCATATTTGAAAACGGTGGCGCAGGTGCATACCATTATCATATCACTTATTTAATTCCTTCTGAGTTTCTAGTGTCTGCTTCCATGCTAAATGCCATCTTGATAAACATGGCTTTCTCAATTGCCAAACATGTCCCCAGTTGTGAAATTGATACATGCTATCTTTATATGTGCCACTCTGTACTTTGGCAAGCCACATACTACTACCAAATGCTAAAATGTTGATATGCTGCAGGGAGAATCTCAATGTTGCTGCATAGTGTCCCTTGTTAGAACTGTTATATTGATATTATAATGTAAGAATACATCTATGAGAGCTCAAGTAATAAAATGACTACATACAGATTGTATACACAGTGTTCAGCTCCCAGCAAAGGCACTGCATTTTTCTCATAACATTCACAATGATCCTGGACCTTATTCAGCTTCCATGGATTTTTGCTGAATCGTGCGAAGGCAG
>Ga0131853_10022310_pt1 | contig 11459 bp, 10 predicted proteins | sample TergutLab28metaG_FD_92764 | JGI IMG/M metagenome (GOLD analysis project Ga0131853, IMG submission 92764) | Labiotermes labralis P1 segment gut microbial communities from Petit-Saut dam, French Guiana - Lab288 P1 (version 2) (version 2) | ecosystem: Host-associated > Arthropoda: Insects >...
TATTCTAGTGCATTTTCGGAGGAATGAAGGGATGGTCTGTAACTTTGGGGTTAGGAATATATACTGCCTAAATGCTTTATTGCACAGATGTTAAGCGTTTGGCCGTAAGTCTTGCGGTGTATATGCGAACAATCACAGTTTTGGATAAATACTGCACCAGTGGATTGAATCTGTCTTGTAGTAATCAAACATAAACGTTATTACTCTTTTTACTTTTCCATTTTGGGGCTCAATTCTCGGTAAGGATGAATGTTGTCGTCTTTGACGCTGTGTCTTGACCAGCTCTGGGGGTTGTAGTGCTTCTGAGTCTGGCACTCAGGCGGACGGGACCTGACGCTGACTGACCTCCATCCAGTACCGTAGGTTTCGAAGGACTGAAGCTATTCCTCCACAAGAAGTTGACACTGATAGTGGTAAATAGTGTCAATCCTTTATCACTTTCACTTATTGCTTTAAAGTATAACTTTTATTTATAGTTTGAAACATATAAGTCTGCAGGCCAGTATCTACGCCATCCACTGTACTACACACAGACATGTACCTTCTCACTCTCATTAGTAATTTAACCTATTACATTTATCTTGCCATTTACAATTTCACCGTCGTTTTTAGGCACGTTCGCAAAATTTGCCAAGAGCGACTACTGGCTCCATCATATGTGTCTGTCCATCTATTCTTCCGTTTGTCTGCATGGAACAACTCGGCTCGCACTGGACGGATTTTCATGAAATTTGATATTTGAGAATTTTGCGAAAGCCTGTCGAAGAAACAGAAGTTTCGTTAAAATCTGACAAGAATGATGAGAACTTTACATGAAGACCAATATATATATTTTGATTAAATCTGGCTCAGTTCTTCTTAAAATGCGAAATGTTTCAAACAAAATTTGTAGAGCAAATCGAAACACACATTTCATATTCCAAACTTTTTTCTTTTCGGAAATCTTGCCGTTTATGAAATAATGTGGAAAAATATTGTACAGCCGAACATTTCATAGATTACAATATGGCGCATGCGCATTGCCTGATGGATACCTAAGGCTACAAACACAGAAGCGCAATGTGTAATTCTTATTAATTTTCTGCTGTAACCCTGGTTGCACGAATTCGCCTCACTGATACTTTGCACGTACATTTGCCCTCCTGTTCAATATGCAAGCAGTCACCTCCGTAACCGCTGAAAATCAGAACAATGCTACGTGACTTTTATTCTCGCAATCACACCTGCCTTGAGCTCCCGAAACCAGGAATTTTCTACCTGAATCATTCTGTATAACTGTCTGCAGTCAGACAGGCGGAAGAAAGGTAGGCCGAAGCGAAAATGGAAGGACAAAGTGAAACAAGCCATGAAATATAGAGGATTCGAAGAAGAAAAATGGCATGACCTAATATTATGGAGAGTGGAAAGTGAGAAGTGTGACAGTCCTAATGCCATAGGCACATGTACGCAGGAGGGCTGCCCACCAGGCCGCTGTGTTCGGTAATGCGGTGTTCCAGATCTAGAACACGGCGAACAGACTGCACATTCGTCTAGTAAATCCTACGATATAAATGGTAGGCCTAAGTGGGTTCTGTTGTTTCTTATTGCTGGTCGGCTGCCTGCAGGCAGTCTCATGATCGGGGTGGGGTTTGGTTGTGCCAGGCACTACAGGGGATCGAACTCATGTGTGACGTCACGACACGCGATTGTCGCAGTGGTGACAACAGTAGCACGAAGCTAATCTTAAACCTCCCCACCAGCCACAATTTTACCTGCAGTACTTCCCGTCCAGTATACCCACTGCTGCATTTGTTTCAGTAACTTCCAAGCTGCCTGTACTCGCATACCTAATCCGTTTTATTTCTGTTGCTCTGCTAAGGTTGTGGCTAGCACATAATATATGTGGTCTACAAATTTCATATCCAAGTCTCGGTGTAGATCGTACCGACCAGTAAAATAGGCTTTGATCAATTATGACCTCTTCAGTTTTATTAACGAGCATACTGCTATACTGGTAAAATTTTTATCGTCAATGCGTTTTGTACCCGTTTTTAGTCTTCTCCGGTTTACTGACTGTAACGACATAAACTTTTACTTCTAAGCAAATATAAAAAGAGTACCGTGAACTATCCAACTAATTCTCGGAAGCCCATATCTATTAAATGTCGCTGTTGATTGTAACAAAAATTCTGCCTCATGTGCTTGAGGTCGTGACTTCAAGACAACGCCCGGAGACCAGCTATAGTTTTCCTCGTGACAGTTTCTTTTGGTTCTCCAATTAAATTCTGCAACAGTATCTTACAATAGGACATGTCGAATTCTTTTCACTAACGTTCCTTTCCATCTTTCACATTTGTCGTGCCATTGAGATCTACACAAATTATATGACTACAAGTGTCTGTAAGTAACCTAACGTGAGGCGACCAACCATATCTCCTGTCACCTATTGCGAGATAATTATCAAAATCGTCTGTATTATGTAAACGGAGGCATATTTTATGATGACGGAATTGTGATTTGCCTGATACCACCATTACTCGAGGCTGAATGTCTTTTCGCAATTTGTATCCGCCAACTGACTGTCTGAGATACAAGGGGATGTACCTTGCCGTGCCAAAAATTGTAGTCTGTGTCCCGGTCTAAAGTGTGACGCTTAGGCCCTGAGTGTCCTTAAACTAATTGACTGCGTTCTGCAAGGCTGGCAAGGCTGTACAGTGATTAAAATTCAATTTTGTTTCGATAGATGTCTTCCCTCTGTGTTTCACAAATTATCAGTAGATTGAACACAACTATTTTGTTACAAGATATTTGTTGCTTTTTTAAATAAAAGTGTTCTGTTTGAGTATGTCATCTTCGTATTAGCAATTGTGCTTAATTTACTTTCATACAGACTCGCACTGCCTTCGGTTTGCCAGACACAACCTCAACGTTGCATGCCGTTTTTCTTATGATATTTGCAGTTTACAGGATTGAAGATTAATGTTTTGGTCTCTCAGTCATGGTGTGTGGTTACGAACATCTCTGAGGAATGTACTGTCATCATCATCTTCAGAACAAACCCCATTTACAGCCCAGACCGTGCCGGGGGTTAGTTTGAATTTTTAACTTGTATGAGACAAAGTCTCATGAATACTAATCAGTTACGTTGACCATGTCTCACAATACAAAACTTCCTACACCTATCTTCAGTATTTCTTTAGGTAGCGAATATATTGAAAGAGTAGCAGGAATTTTTCATCGCTGCCACTTTAGTCTTTTGACGTTGGCAGAGAAATTCTGCGCTAAAGGTAACGTATTTTCTGAAACGGTTACCCCGTAAAATGTTAGGATTCTACGTAGTAAGAATTTTTCAGCGAAGTTTAGAAGAATAGTTGCTTATTGTTCTAAGAACGAAACGAACAGCACAAATAAATATTGCTGAAGAAGTATCGTGTTACTTAATGTTAAAGCTAGTGTTAGACACCAACACATGTACTATCATACGAAGAGTCAGCAGGTATCCTCTGTTCTCTTTAGTTTGCCACTAGAAATAGGCGCGTTTTAAAGCACTTTCGCAAAATCGCGAAAAGCGACTATTGGATTTGTCATGGCTGTCCGTCTGTCCGTCCGCATGGAACAACTCGGCTCCCACTAGACGGATTTTCATGAAATGTGATATTTGAGGGTTTTTTCGAAAGTCTGTTGAGAAAATTCAAGTGTCTTTAATATTGGACGAGAATAAAAGACATTTCGCATGAAGACCAATATACATTTTTTATCATATCTCGCTCATTTCTTCTTAGAATGAGAAATATTTCAGACAGATTTGTAGAGTAAAACAAAACACACTTTTTGTGTTCAGTAACTTTATTTCCGAAAATAATTGCCGTTTATGAGAAAATGTTGAAAAATAATGTAGAGCGGTTCAAGCCACAGATGAAAATATGGCGCATGCTCGTTACATGCTGGATACCTAAGGCTACAAACACACACTCTTTGTGTAATATTCATTGCTTTTCACCGCAACAATTGTTGCACGAACGCGTCTCAATGTTACGTTATACGTACAGTACCGGTACCGTTGGCTGTACGGTATGTCTACGTCATACCATTTTAAATATACGGAACGGCAAGCATTTTATGTTATGTTTGCATTTATGTTTCTTGTTAATGAAGTTTTAAAGTCTTACGTACTTTAAGTCTCTGTTTCCTGACCTTTCGAGATGACGTAGTGGTCACACCTTCAAGGACCGGTATTTTCGGTAATAATACTTAGCGACGTTTCCTCAGATTGGGCTGCTAAAGTACAAAACGTTACCACAGACTGGGATAAACAGTGAGGTGCGTTTTTACTTTTAACAGTAAGAATATAAATGATCTGGAAAAGTGAGAATGGTTCCCGAATTGATTCCATTTTCCTACTTTTTCCTTCGAGATGCCTGGGAGACGTGTGAGTGCTGTTTGACGTCCATATGCATGTGAATAAAATTAGAAAAACTTACCTCTAAAACGGGAACCGCGGTGGCACAGTGGTTAAGGTGCTGTGCTACAAGTCGGAAGGTCACTGGTTCAATTCCAGATGGTGTCATTGGAATTTTTCATTGACATAATCCTTCCGATCGCACTATGGCCCTGGGATCGACTCAGCCCCTAACAGGAATGAGTACCAGGAGCATTTCCTGGGGGGTTAAAGCGGCCGGTGCGTAAGGCTGACAACCTTACCACCATCCTGGGCCGTTGTCACGAAATCTGGGAACTTTAACTTCCTGGAACCCTCTGGGCACCTCGGGCCTGTAATGGGTCTGATTTATCTTTTTTACCTCTAAAGCAAAATTAATGTGTACGTTGATGCAAGAAGGGGCATATTTCTTTAGGAAATGTGGAAACTTCCATCAAAATGGAATCCGATAGATGGTAGACGTACTGATAGAAATATTACATAGTTTTCTTAAGGACTAGGAATATTTTACATGCTTATTTATGAAATTATTAATTGGGGACGAATTCCGTGTCTACTCCAAATTGTATGACTGTCATTTATGTAGGAACACATTAGCAGTGTGGAACATAGACGGTATTAAAGAATAGGGTGCTGAGAAAATGGACTGAATTGAGATTTACCCTGGAACGTCGGCTTCGATGCAAGGTATGTGCCTTTAATGCTTCAAAAGCTGCCGGCCTCGGTGTACCGTACGGTCGTTCATGCACGTGAACATTGTATAAATTTAAAAACCCTCCGTCTTTTACGTTGCGGAGTTGAATGCCAGGATTCTGGACAAAATTTCATACAGTAAAACATCGACAAAATTGTTGTAGATCCTCTTAGTCTTTTGTTCGGAATGTGTCCTGTTCTAATCTCGATTGCGACACGGACTCTCCTGAATGAAGAAGTAGCTGATTTGTGTCGAGCAGCTCCAGTCCGTCTGTCCGGATTAGCCCCTGAATAGACCACGATCGCATCCTCCATAATTCTTTTTAATTCACTTGTCACCAATTGTTTCTGAATCGGCTGTGAAATCGACAGCGTCTTAAAACAAAATGAATCGCATACAGATAATCTCTTGACTTAGTGCAGCAGTTACATTCTGGAAGGTCCGGCGCAAGTCCAATTTTCTGCCAGTTGGAGCTGAATAGCTTTTGTTCAACTGTACTTGTATGTATGTACAAGGAAGTCCATTTGGAATCCCACTCCAACAAACTGGAACCTGATCGGCCGCAGCATGACCGCCCTGCCGCCTCTGTTATCGCCCAGCAGTATTCTTCCACAACATTCTAATTTCACCTTAATTTCCGCAAAAAAAAAAAAATCCGTCCCACATTTGAAAATGTTCGTGTTGGATTTGCTTTATTTTGAAGGAGCGTTTGGAAAATTTTAAAACGCGACTATTAGCTTCGTCATGTCTGTCTGCATGGTACAACTCGGCTCCCACTCGAAGGATTTTCATGAAATGTGATATTTGAAAATTTTTAGAAAATCTGTCACAAAATCAAGTTTCATTAAAATCTAGGGTGAATAACAGGTACCTTCGGTGAAGGCATACATTAATTTATAACGACAACTCGATGAATTCTTCTTAGAATGAGAAATATTTCAGATAACATTTCAGGGAAAATCGAAATATATTTTTTGTTCAAAAATTTTTTTTAATGAAAATCGTGCCGTGTTGTGAGATATATGGGAAAATATGGTAAAGCCAGACAGGTGACTATAGAGTAAGGCACATGCTCATTTTATGCTGGTAAACTATGGCTACAAACACGCCTTCAGACTAGGTAATACTTTATCTCAGTATTTAACCAACCTGATGCACAAAATTAGTTTCACAATAAGTTTTATTTCATGCCTCTACATGTTTCGAGCACCATGTGCTCATCATCAGGAGGTCGAAATGGCATTACATAGCCTCTGGTATCATCACACCTATAGATGTGATGATACCAATTTTGCAATTTGTTTTTTAAATACTGAGATAAATATACTGAGATGCACGGTCAACAAAACGTCAAAATATTCAATATTTATTGCTTTTCCATGGCAACAGTGCTTACCTGAACGCGCCTCAGTGTCAGGTTTATAAGTACAGTGTCTGCTTTAACAGTTGTTTGGGTCTGAAATTTCTTAAGTTAGAATTGCTTAGTTCTGGGGTTGTCTCCTGTGAGAAACTTTCAATTTTTATTTTTGGGCACAATATGTTCAGGCTTTTTTTTAATGGAAATAAATCATTGCTGCTCTTCTTTGGAACATTCACAAATGTGCAGAGCTATTTGTAAAATCGGTCTGTCCGTCTGTACACGTGAAGCAAATCGCGAACCTCTGAACTGATGTAAATATATTCTGATGTTTGAGAGATTTACTGAAAATCGCCAACACATAATAACTTTGGCGAAAGTCAGATGGAAATAAGAGACACTGAGTGTGGAAGTCTACATGAATTTGAGCGGGTAATTAAAGCATACATCTTCAGATGTTTCTCGCTACGAAAAGGATGTGTGGAAAAAAATGTAGAGAAAATATAACATAAAACCCGTTGCACGCCCGGTAATATTTACGTAAACCGGATTTCCATATTATTTGATATTGAAATTGTTTTTATTTTTTGTTCTTCCATTTTAGAAAAAAAAATGGTCGTCAAATTTCTTCTCGTAATCCTAGATGCTCTCAAATTGCACCTCGTTCCCAGTCTGTGATTTACTGCAGTCACTCTGCAATTCAATACCTGTTACTGCTGCCATGTACTGAACAAAACACGGCTTGTTCCGTTTCAGTAACGAGACACGCCAGTACCGAGCACAGTCTATTATTCCTACCACCTGGATCTCCTGTCAACAAGGGATACCGTACGGTAATATTTCAGGTGGATACCGGAAGTACTTTAAGAATGAAAGATGAAAACCCCAGCTAATTAGGACAGGAATTGTACAAAATTTCTCTTCATAGGCACTTATATACTCGACGTTTCGGGAAGATTTGGACTGATTTTAATTCTATTTACGGATATTACGTCACTTGCCTTTATTGCATGGTGTTAGTAGTCAGAATTATTTTGCATGTCGATTAATTAGCAAGGATCAGGAAAACCTCGTTCCATACCTCTTTCAACCGCTTAAGGCCCTGATCTTAAGTGTATATACCAAATAATAAAATATCGAGAAACCTCCCATTTTGCAACGCCATGTTTCATAGAGTCTTACTGTAAATACAGATAATTTTTTGAAAGTAATTAACCGATTTTTCTTTACAGTGGACATGAATGTGTTCTTTGTGATGTATAAGCCGAATTTTTATAGAATGTGTACACGAATGGAGGCTTACTCTTTGTTTGTTTCACAACATGATACGTTTTCACGGCGAGGAGTTGCTAGCACGTCGCTCAACACCCAAGCTGGAGAGCCACCCCTTGTCGGCTGACCGCGACAGCTTATTCAATATATTAGCAACTACCCTCCTTATTTGAGGCCATTCCTCCGTCCGCAACTTCAGGACGCACCATGCCGTGGTGACAGGGACCCACTTATCACGATAGGGACAGGTGGCGGGCACTTGTGACTGGGGTAATTAATCTTGGGGTTCCGTAAAATGCGGGGAATTTCTTGACTATCTGAGAACCAGTTAGCTTCTCAAGAAGGACTCTTCTGCTTGGAGTAAGTAAGTAAGACAACAAATGGAGCTACTTTTACTGAAACTTGCCTTAACTAGAAGAACTCTGGCATGGGAACCTTAAGCAGTATTCGGCCATGGAACACAGGACTGAAATGTGACTGGAAGTGAATACGATTGGATGCCAACGTCACGAAATGAATTATGTACATATCTTACCCATAACGTTCCTCTACATTTGTACATACCAACGTTTCACTCTTTAATTTATTTTCTACCATTTACTAAAATGATCTTATCTTTTTTCTATGACTTTTTTATACATGTCCCGGTGATTATGGCCAAAAGTAGGAGTAAGCTTTATACGGGGCGGTTCAAGATGAAAGATCAGTACTTTTAGGAGGTAATAGTGTCAGCCATTGTGAGAAAACTTTCCTGTGAACATGTGTATAATTCTGAACGGTTATCCAGTTAGTGCAGTTTTAATCTTTAAATATGAAATTATTGTGAATGGTAATATAGGAGGAGAGATTACTGTTAATTGTATTTTAATTTTAATTGTTTGTTTAAATTGCAAATTTGTTACAATTCGCAATAAATGTTCGCAAATCCCACTGTCAACCTCGTGTGCGAAGATCGTATACTTTGCTCGTCGGCATATCTTCACGTTGCTTTACGCGGGCAGCAATATCCAAAATGCGAACGAGCAGTTCGTCTTTTGTAAACTTCATTCTTCATCCAATCCCACAAACAAAAATCTAACGGAGTTAGATCTGTAGATTCAAAGAGCTGTGTCTCGGTAACCATTCGGAATTAGACGCATGTTTATATGAACTTTTCTTTAGCAATGACTGCTACTATCACGTTCCCAATAGTAACTTCTGTTTTTACTTGAATCACCCTGTATTAGAGCTAATGTAGTAATTTGGAAATAAATTCATCTCTATCTCAAAAGATGCTGAAATTTCTCTCTCTCCTTTTAAATGTAGTGTCTCTCACAATCCAGACTCTTTCTTGTTTTCTATATGTCAGTTTTCTAACTGATGAGGAGATATAGCAGCACTTGCTTGGAAGACCGGCAACCCCATCCAATTATAAAGCAAAGGTGCTAATCACTGCATGCGTCTTTCGGTGACATGATCGGATAGACCTTATAAAAACGCATTTCTGATGACTGAAGCGAAATTATACGTAAATTAGGGAGTTGCTGCAGCACCGAAGCAGCATCCGGGAACTAATCAGTCCTGGTGGTATGAGTGGTATGATAGATTGCGCCAAGAACTTGATGACCGACCTATAATGACCTCGAAAGCCCTGGCGGCGGATGTCATGAGCAAGAGAGAGGCAGAGGTCATGAGCCTGAACTAAAATATTACGCAAGGAGTAAGCCCTCTCTCATAGAAGTGTAGTAAATGTTGCACGTATCTTCTTAAGCGGAAATATAAAAAACATAATTATTCTTCCAAGTGTACATTTTCCTTACAAAATTGCTTATCTATATTATTTATTAAGAATTTAATTCAATATAACGGAAAAAATAATGTACAGCACAAGTATTACGGGGCATAATGAAATGAGGACTGTTGCTGGCATTTAGCAAGTCTCTCGCCGCGCTCCTAGCGGATCTTTGAACGTACTTTCAAATAGGCCGATACCACGACGCCTTCGCTAACCAGCACTGAAGGCGTCATAAAGGAAAGAAAATGTTTCGTGACCGAAAACTATTAGTAGATGGGGGAAAGAACAAGTTATGAAACATCCGCAGAACGAAAGACTTCTTGCGCATTCGCGCAACCATAGCAACCATAGGATCTTGGCGGCCATGACTACCATAATATCAGTAGTTACTTTAGTAACTGAATTATTCATATATGTACTTAGACGTCTTGGAAAGCATTTGTTAGTTTTATCCGATTTTAACCAAAATTTGAAAGTACAGAACAATTTTAATAACACTATCATCTGTTTCCATAAAAATAAGTTTGGTATAAGTCGAGTTTAATTACTCAGACACACAATCTGACGAAACCGTAAGTCACTGTGAGCAATTACATTGTGAGGTTTCTGAAATCCCCCCTACGGACAAGGAAGTATTCTTTATCCAGCTGTGTGACGTTATGTTTTGTTTTACATGTCGCTTTATTCTGTTTTTACTACGGACACCATGTATTGTACTGGTTTGAAAATTATATTTACTCTAACATATCCATAATAGACGGATAAACACATTTTTCACCCCCTAAAAACATGCTGACGGCATGGAAAATTCTAAACATTATAAAACAAAAAGCCGTCTCTAAGTAATAAGTCGTGAAGACATAAGGGGAAATTGAGGTGTAACTCAACGAGTAGTTGAAAGTGGATGGTCAGCGTCACACCTCAGCACCTTTATCAACGTGAAAGATCTACCGGCGTCGATTGGATAGAATAGCAAACTAAAAAATCCTTGCTCCTGCCTGCAGTCGAAGATACGTCGATAGCCTAGGCTACACTAGCCGTGTTATCCGAGTTGGTGGCTTTAAAAATGACAAAAGTAAAAGTCTGTTCCTAACGTGCAATTGCCGGCATACAAGGGAATTGGAAATATATATATCTTTACTAGTTTTCACCCTAAATGCTGGAGGGGGGTGGGTGGTAAACGCCACGCACCGGCGGCTGTACCCCAAGGAAACTACGAAAGACACGTGGGGAAAAAGATTAAACAAGGTGCTGAAAAATTATTCTGGGTGTGTTCAGGGGTTCTGAAAGTATTAGACTTAACAGAGGCTTACATAACAGCGGCTTTTTGTGTTGTACTTCACACCAAAGTAAAGTATAATCAATAAATTCCAAACTAAGAAAAAAAAATAGGCTACAGTGCGAACTAGTCCAAAACTCCAAAGGTTTAGAAAGTATGTAATCAATATTATGACGAAAATAAGTTCCAAATCAATAAATAAACGCTACCTTGTCTTAGTGAGGTCAGTTATGTAGAAATAAGAGGCAGATCAATATGTTCACCGTGTCACCAATGTTGCGCTTTGTGAAGTTAGAATGGAATCGATCTCGCACGGAAGCAATATCGTAATGAGCGCATTACAATCACGGAGAGGACAAACGGTACGAACTGTTTTGAAATAAATAAACAAATAAATAAATAAACTGCTAAATAAATAAATATAAAAAAGTAAATAAATATCTGGACTCCTTAACTGCCGTACACAAAGAATTTGTGAATATACTTAAACAAAGGACTGTAAAAAGAAATTTGTGATATATATCAAACAGCACTGTGGAAACTTGAGGGTTGTTTGACCGTGCATCTTCCTCATGAAATAAAGTGAAATGCCAACTTGATGCAACTAGATAATTTTATTGATGTATTCTTAGCTCGACATGTTTCGGGTACATACGCCCATCATCA
>Ga0131853_10022312_pt1 | contig 11458 bp, 7 predicted proteins | sample TergutLab28metaG_FD_92764 | JGI IMG/M metagenome (GOLD analysis project Ga0131853, IMG submission 92764) | Labiotermes labralis P1 segment gut microbial communities from Petit-Saut dam, French Guiana - Lab288 P1 (version 2) (version 2) | ecosystem: Host-associated > Arthropoda: Insects >...
CAGGCGGCGTATAAACATGGGCTTTTACCATAGGTTCTTCAATTCGGTCAATCTGTTGCGGCGTGGGCAGATTAGAGGGATTTGTGACCTCTAACATTTCGCCGTTGGTGCGATAAACCTTATAAGTAACACTAGGCGCGGTGGTAATTAAATCTAAATTAAATTCTCTTTCAAGCCGCTCTTGGATAATTTCCATGTGAAGCAAGCCCAAAAAACCGCACCTAAACCCAAATCCTAATGCCCCAGAAACTTCAGGCTCAAAAAATAGTGATGCATCATTCAACTTCAATTTTTCTAACGCGTCTTTTACATCATTATAGCGCGAGCCGTCAACAGGAAAAATCCCCGAATAAACAACAGGTAATACTTTTTTATATCCGGGTAAAGCCTCAGTGCAAGGATTGTTCGCCGTTGTGATGGTATCCCCCGGTGCAGTATCCGCAACATTTTTAATGCTTGCCGACAAAAAACCGACATCGCCTGCCTCTAGCTGTTTTACCTGCATAGGCTTTGGATTAAAAATACCCACATCAAACACATCAAAGGTTTTGCCCGTTGCCATCATTTTTATTTTTGTCCCTGCCTTTACAACACCGTCCACTACCCTAATTAAACACACCGCACCACGATAGTTATCATAATAAGAATCGAATATCAGCGCCTTAAGGGGCGCGTTAGAATCACCCTTTGGCGGCGGAACATTCTTTGCTACTTGTTCTAAAACTTCGCCAATATTAAGTCCGTCTTTTGCCGAAACCAACGGCGCAGTGCTGCAGTCAAGCCCAATAATATCTTCAATTTCTTTTTTAATATCGTCAGGTCTTGCAGACGGCAAATCAACTTTATTGATAACAGGAAAAATTTCTAAATTATTATCTAATGCCAAATATACATTCGCTAAAGTCTGCGCCTCGACACCCTGTGTTGAATCTACTACTAAAATTGCCCCTTCACAAGCGGCAAGCGAGCGCGAAACCTCATAAGTAAAATCCACATGACCGGGAGTGTCAATCAAATTATAAATATACTCTTGCCCGTCGCTGTGCTTGTAAAACATTCTAACAGGCGTCAATTTTATAGTAATGCCGCGCTCTTTTTCTAAATCCATGCTGTCCAGCATTTGTTCAGATAAATCCCTGTCCGAAACCGTCCCTGTTTCCTGAATCAGCCTGTCTGCAAGTGTAGACTTCCCATGGTCAATATGTGCAATAATACAAAAATTTCTAATGTTTTTCTGACGACTCATACTCTCAATTTATCACAAAAGAAAAATAAATGCAAATTGTTTTTAAAGTTTTTTTAAGGTGTATTAACATCAAACTCATCCAAATGTTTCTAAAAATTTTGTCATGTTCTCTTGCTTTCCGATTGTTACCCGTACATACTCACCAATCCTTGCTTTTTGCCAATGACGCACCAAAATACCTTTTTCTTTTAATGTTGTGTACACTTTATTGCCTTCCATGCTTTTGTGCTTTACAAATATAAAATTAGCGTCAGAATCAAGCACTGTGTGCCCGCTTTCTTTTAATACGCTTGTTACTTCATTTCTTATATGAATAACGCTGCCTACAGTTTTTTTAAAGTATTCTCTGTCGCCAATAGCCGCCATTGCCGCTGCTTGAACTATTCTGCCCAAGGTATAACTGTTAAAACAATTTTTGACACGGTTTAATCCGTCAATCAATTCCTTACTTCCCACAGCATAACCGCAGCGCAACCCTGCTAAACTATAGCTTTTTGAAAAAGTTTTGACAACCAGCATATTCTTTCTTGCCGCCGCCTCTTTAGCCAAACTTCTTGAATTTACAGCAAAATCAATGTATGCCTCGTCTACCAACACATTACAACTTACATTATCAACTAAATCCAAAATTGTCTCTGCTTTATTAGATAATGAAGTCGGCGCGTTAGGATTACACACAACAATGCCGCCACTCTTTATATTTTTGTATGCACCCAAATCCACCGAGAAATCTTTCTCCACCGGTACAATCACCGGTTTTAAATTTAATAAATCGCAATACACAGGATAAAAACTATATGTCACATCGGCAAAGGCAACACTTTTTTCAAATAATGCTAAAAACGCAAAACCCAAAATTTCGTCTGACCCATTTCCTAAAAACACATTTTCTGATTTTACTCCCTCATGCTTTGCAATTGCTTGTGTTAATAATGTCGAATTAGGGTCAGGATAAAGCCTTAATTCTTCCGTATTAAACCCATGCAAAACCTCCGCCACTTTTGGTGACGGTGGATAAGGGTTTTCATTCGTGTTCAGCTTAATAAACCCGCCTGCTATTTGCTCTCCTGCCACATACGGTGTCAAGCCCTGCACTTTTTTAGAAATCATATTTCTTTGCACCTTTTATCAAGTAGCATTTGCGGCAAATAGAAAGTTTACTTTCATTTGCGCAAATGCGCCCGCCGCAAACGGTTGAAAACCGTTTACAGTTTCTTTAAAAACTCTAATTCTTTTACTCTCAATTCTCTAGTAAGTCCCCTGCCTAAGCCGCCCAATTTAATATCGCCTATTGCTGTGCGTTTTAGAAATATGATAAGGTGACCTACTGCCTCAAACATTCTTCTTACTTGGCGATTTCGTCCTTCACTAATAACAATTTCAATTCGGGTTTCGTTTTCTTCACTAGGTATACGACGCACTTTGCAAGGCTTTGTTTTTGTACCATCAAGCTCAACACCTCCGCGCATTTTTTCTAGCTTTTCTTCTAAGATTTCGCCCCCAACTTTAGCCACATAAGTTTTAGGAAGTTCAAAAGATGGGTGCATAATTCTATTTGCTATCTCGCCGTCGGTAGTAAGCAAAATCAATCCTTCTGTTTCAAAGTCCAATCTTCCGACGGGAAAAAGTCTTTTGGATTTAAACTTTTCCGGGATATAATCCAACACAGTTTTTCTTCCATGCTCGTCAGCTGTCGTTGTGACACAGCCTTTGGGCTTATTTAAGATAAAATATAGGTGCTTATTTATCGGTGCAACTTTTTTGCCATCAAGCGACACCTTATCCTTGTCTTTTACTGTCGTTGACAATGAAGTCACCTTTTTGCCGTTGACCATCACACGCCCGTCTAAGACAAGCTGCTCGCAACCCCGTCTTGACGCTAAACCGCACTCGGCTAAATATTTATTGATGCGCATATTATTTTCCTTTACTTAATTCTATAATCCGTTGATTTTTTGAACCTCTAAACGGCAATGTCAAATCCTTTAATTCTTCCACGAATAAACCGTCTACTAAAACATCAATTTCGTTTAGCAAAGCCTTTATATTAAAGTCCGTTTTTGCTTTTTCGTTTAATTCCTCTAGAGTATAACCTGTATAACACCAAATATTAAGATTTTTTGCCTTAACAGCTTTAGAAAGAATAGCTAAAGACTCTGCGTGGGCAAAAGGTTCACCACCCGAAAGAGTAATGCCGTCTAGTAGTGGATTTTGGCTAATTTGCCCTAGTATCTCTTGCAGCGAAATGTCATATCCGCCGTTAAAATCCTGTGCATTAGGATTGTGACAGCCTTTGCAGCAAAAGTGACAGCCTTGCACAAATATCGTAAAACGAATTCCCTTACCGTCAACAACTGACTCTGGAACTATACCTGCAATTCTAATTTTTTGAGAAAGATTTTGCATAAACAAATATCAAACATACAAATTGTAAACTACAATTTCATATCTAATGTAACTACTTTACCGTTAGGCATAGACAAATCACTAACTAAACCCGTTTCAATATTAAATCTTTCAGAACCTATTTGCTTAAATCTCTTTACACCCTTAGGCAATTGTACATTGATTTTTGTAGCTTTTTTAGCTTTAAGTTTTGCAACCACATTGCCCTTTTTCATATTCCATGATAAGTCCATAATCTCTACACCCGCGCGGGTCAAAAAGCCGCTTATACTGCCTTCTTGCAACGAATGAGGAATCGCAGGCAAAATTTTTACAGTATTGCTGTCAGATTGCACAAGCATTTCTTGAATCGCACTCGTTAGCCCCATGTTAGGCTCTATCGTGTAAGATGCCCAAGTATCAACCTTACCAGCGCCCATTCCGCGCCAATCTGTTTCTGCAAATACCAAATTGCTCATTGCCATGCCGCGAACTGCTGTCAACAAAATTTCAAGCGCGCTATCCCCGTCACCTAATCTAGCCAAAGTATTAGCATAACGCATTAAAGATTGCGAAGTCTGATTAGAAACAGCCGTCTGCAATTTTTTCTTTGCAGTATTCTCAAATGCTTTTTTCATTTCCATGCTAAGGTCGCCCAATTCTACCCCCGGATATACAGGATAAAATAGCGCAGAAGAAACAGCAGTAGGATTATCTTGGTATCTATCGTCCAAATATTCCTTAACCGTGCCGTCCGCCGCAATTTTATAATTAGGAATCCTTGTTAGCATATCTTTCCATTTAGGAATATCCGACTTATTAGCGCCTGCAATCTCGCTTCCCTCTATTAAATTTTTAAACAATTCTTTCGTTATCGCAAAATCTATTGTCGCATTTTTCGCAATACTCATTATATCGCCGTTCATCGAATAATTTAGCGGTGTCGTATCAGGTGAATAAGACGGGCTGGTTTCATAAACTCTAGCGCCTTCAGTAACCTTAAAGAAGTTTTCATAAAACATTGCTGTTTCTTTCATAAACGACAGCGCGCGGTCTTTTAAAAACTTGATGTCGCCTGTATAACGGTAATAATCGTAAAAAAGCTGACAAACCCAGCCTGCTACACCTGTAAAATGAACCACGCTAGGGTCAACGCTGCCCAATACACCCGTACCGCGAGCCATACTTGACGGAACAAAAATACCGCGGCAGCCAAAAAGACGCGACGCATTTTTTCTTAAGTCAGGCAGGACACTTTCGTAATAAGTAAAAATACTTTGAAAGTAATCTGCAAGATTGCCAGTAAACGCATGCGAATAAATTGTTTGCAGCGAACCTGCCGCCGTTATTTGACTGCTTTGCGCCTTATAATCACCGCACCACAAGCCATAGGGCGCAAGAGGACGCGATTCGGCAGAAGAACCCGTTACCATTAAATAACGTCCTAGTCCCCACATTTTTTCGATAAAAGCAGTAGACATCTCACCCGATTCAAATGCATGGTCCAGCAATTTATCGGCATATTCGTCACGGTGGTCGGCATGCAAATCAAGCTCGGCACTCATAAATAGTTTTTGATGCAGCGGTGTATGCTCTTTTAGTAATTTGTCGTAAGTATATTTATTAAGCGCCTTTAACTCGCCCTGCAAGTCCTTCCATGCCCTCTCTCTTTGCATTTCGATAAAAGGCTTTATAAATACCCAAATTTTATCCGCGCCTTTAATATGGATACCTGTGTGGTTTACAGTTTGCGTACCACCATTATGATTGATAAACGCAACCGCGCCAAACTCGGTAGCATTGTCGCTTCTTCCGGAGAAAAACATAAAGAAATTTTCGTATTTTGACTGAACACCGTCAGGAATTTTACTTACTGTCGAAAGCGTCCTCGCATTAAACTTATCGTGTGCATCTAGCGATAAATGTACATCAATACTCTTCGCGCCAGATTTTGTAATTTCATAAGCAATGACACCGTTAGCTCGAGAAACAAACACACTGCGCTCGTAACGCGTTGTGCCGTCCTTCAAACTTACACCAACCTCGCCATTTTCCATATTTAAAACACGCGAATATTCTTTAGGTGTTTTATCAGTTTTCATATGCACTTTAAAATTGCACAGCGGCAACGGTACAGCAGGGATAGGTCTAAAGCCTTTTTGAATTAAGCCCGTTGATAAAATAGGTTCGGCATCGCGCGGGTGACCGCTGTCTAATAAATCACGCACTTTGGGCAGCTTATCGGCAACATCCTGTAATACACCAACATGCCCTTGCCACCACAAATCACTATGGTTGATTAAAATTGTGTCATCACAAGCACCGCCATAAACGGAAGCCCCTACAACACCGTTACCTGTAGGCAAGCCCTCGCGCCACACACTTCCCCACCAAGACGCAGGTTTAGAAAATTTTAACGCATTTTTCGGTTTTCGAATATTTACCATAAGTTTACAACCTCTTAATTAAAGTATCGCTTTAAAGCGTATACACTACAATAATCCTATCAAAATTTATCCCCTTTTGTCTAGTAAAACAAAGCCTAAAAACACACAATTTCACAAAAAAAGAGTATTTTTACGCAAAAAAAGCCCTTTATTTGCCCTCTAACGGCTATTTGGGAAAAAGCTGAAAGTGGGTGCAATTTTGACGAGTAAATTTCTGAGAGAGTTTTGCCGTTTTTTTTGCCTTAAAAGTGTGCTAGCTGTACATCAAAAAGGCAAAAAAAACGGCAAAAAAAATCCAAAAAGATACCGTCAAAATGCGCAGCACTTTAGTGCGACCACTTAATCAGCTTTTTCCCAATCCATACAAACTTGTTGGCTTGATTTTCCACCCTCGTTATTTCGTTTGCGGTAGATGCCGTCAGATTCTAAATACCATGCTTTTTCTTTGTCGGCTAGTTGTACTTCTAGTAGGTGCATTACTCTCTTTTTAGCATTGCTGCACAAAATGGGGGTTGCAATTTCTACCCTTCTTGTAACATTGCGGGTCATTAAGTCTGCGCTGGAAATGTAGATTTCTGGATTTTCTGTACCAAAAGCATAAATGCGGCTATGCTCTAAAAATCTGCCAATGATGGATTTTACGGTTATATTTTCTGTCTTGCCTATTAGCCCAGGTATAATACAGCAAATACCCCGCACTATTAAGTCAATTTTTACACCGGCATTTGATGCGCGTATAAATTCTTTTATAAAACCCAAATCAGTAAGACTGTTCATTTTAGCCACGATTCTAGCCTCTTTGCCTTCTTCAGCAAGAGCAATTTGTTCGCGAACTTTTTTAAGCAATCCTTCCTTAAAAGATACGGGCGCAATCAGCAGTTTTTTGTACTCAAAATCCTCCATCGTGCCTAATGATAAATTTCTAAAAAAGTCAGAAGCGTCCTCACCTATCTCTTGGTTGGCAGTTATAACATTTACATCAGTATACTGCTTTGCCGTCGACTCGTTATAATTGCCCGTCCCTAGATGTGTCAAATATGAGATATTTTCACCCTCTTTTAAGACAATAAGACAAACTTTAGAATGAACCTTATAATTGCCAAAACCATAACTTACACTACAGCCTTCTTCGCGCAAAATAGAGGCAACGAATAAATTATGAGCTTCGTCAAATCTAGCGGTAAGCTCTACTAATACTTTTACAGACTTTCCGTTTCTAACAGCTTTTCTAAGTGCCTCAATTACACGGGATTGTTTGTCAACGCGATACAGCGTGATTTTAATATCAGTAACCCGCGAATCCATACTTGCCTCATCAAGCAAATCTAATAGCGTATTCATGCTCTCATAAGGATAGGATAAAAAAATGTCCTGCTGCTTTATGCTGTCCATTACCGAATTTGGATTAGGAAGATAAACTTTGCGAGGGATAAATGGTGGATATTTAAGACGCGGTAAAGCGTTGTAAGAGATAAACTCATCTGCGTTAAATAAAAATTTATAATCAAAATGGCTTTTTACAGTGAGAACTTGTGACAGTGCAATGTCTAGTTTCTTGCATAAAAATGTCACTATATTTTCTTCTTGGCTAGTTACTTCTAATCTAACAGGAGCTAAATTAACTCTGTCCTCTACTTTATCCTTCAATAAAGCAGAAAAGTCGTATTCGCTTTCGTTATCAATACTGTAAACCTCATGGTCAAAATCGGCATTTCGCGTAACACGCACAAGGCATTTTTCTAACACTTGATATCTATCAAAAACCTTATCGGCAAAATAATAAGCAAGGTCTTCGCGCGTAATAATTTTAGTTCTGCTAGCTTGTGTTGTATCTTTTATCAAACGGTCACATTTTTCAGGAACAGGCAAAACACCAAAGTAGTTTTTATTATTCCTCTCTAAATAAACTACCACAAGGGCTTTAAGATGGTCAAAATGAATCATGGGATTTTTGTTATCTAAAACTAGGGGGTTCAAAAGCGGCAGCATAGTTTTTGAAAAATATTTTTCAAACCGTTTTGCTGCCTTGGCATTTTTTTTGCGAATATCTTGAAATTCAATCCCCTCTTTTTTAAATTCTGCAAACAATGTTTTCGCAACTTTTTCTTTTAATGTATAAAACTTGCGTAATTGTGCGTAGATTGCAGTAAGCTGCTGCTTTGGCGTCATGCCTGTTTTGTTTTCGGTAGCTTTAGAGTTATAAAAAAGTTCGTTAAATAAACTTCCGATTCTTACCGAACAAAATTCATCCAAATTATTTGCGGCAATTGCCAAAAACTTACCCTTCTCAATCAATGGGTTAAGTGGGTCTTGGGCTTCAAGAAGAACTCGTTCATTAAATTTCAGCCACGAATACTCCCGATTAATAAATTGTTTTCGAATAAATTGGGGCATGATTTCTCTTTATTAGTCTTAGTTTTCTCTTACCTCTTCTGCAATCTTAGCAATCTCATCGCTTGTACCAATGTCCATTAGCAAGGACTCTTCAATTGCTGTTTCCTCAACATCAAGAAGTTCAGGAAGCTGTATAGTTTGTACTTTTTTTATATCATTCGTGTCTTTTTGGGCGTTTTTAACATTTCGTAACGAGAGAGGCAATTTTATATTATCGGCAGTTCGGCAAACCGTTTCGATAAAAATTTCAGGAAGAATATCTATTTCTGCCATCGGCAGCACTTTTAAGGATTCTTGCATCTCTTTTTTTGTTCTTCTTTTTCTTTTTGTAACTTTTGCTGCGTTTTCTTTGATATTATCTTCTACGCTGTCTTCTTCATCTTCTTCTTGTTTGTCAATTAATCTCTTTTTATCCTTAATCGCTGCCATATAACCTTCTAATAAACCTTCTGCTTTAATAGAAAAAGTTTCCACCTTTAGCTTTTTTAATATTCTCTTTAGAATAAGTAAACTACTGGCAATGGTGGTAAGTCTTTCAGGAGCATAGCGCAATACAAGAGCTGAGCGATGAGAATGACGGAAAAAATAACGCAAAAATTCAGAAAATTTCTTGCGGCTAAAACTAATGTTTTTATCCATTTTTACATGAAAATACTCTGCAACCATTTGCGCAATTGTGTAAGATACGCTGCCTACAAGTAAAGCTGCCCGAAACGATTTATCAAAAAACTTACCTTCTATTTTTTTGTTTATAGCATCAATAATACGGCCAATTTCCTTTTTTGACGGGAAAATATTTTTGATGTAACGGTTTGACAGTCTCATGCTGCCCAGTTTTAATGACTTTTTAAAACCGTCCTCGCCAGATTCCATATCTACAACCTGCGTATCACAGCTTCCTGTGTCTATAAGCACTAAACCCTCTTTGTTAAAAAAATCACTTGCCGAAAGAGAAACATAATAAGCCGCATTTTTCCCTGTAAGTTTTATAAACTCTAAATTACATTCCTTTTTAATCTGCGCCAAAACATCATTAAGATTATCTACTTCCTTAGAAAAATTTCTAATCAAAGCATAAGTTTTTGCAACACCGTGTATAGCACATAACAATTGAAGTTTTTCAATTGTTTGAATCATCTTCTCTGTCCCACGAGAAGAAATTTGCCCACCGGCGATATAAGACACTAAAGAAAAAGGCTTCTTTTCCTTTAGGATAATGTCTTCACCACTTTTGGCATTTGAGTTAAATATCAATAAGGCTATGCTACCTGCAGTGATTTCAAAAATAGCTTGTTTCATGCTAAACCTCTTTCTTTCGTTTTTTTGTATGAAAATTTTTAGGATTGATATGACCTATTGCATATGACATTTTTTCAGGGTCATCACTATACACAGGCACACTCGCACTTTCTGAAAAATCGTCATCATCTTCGTCTAACGCGGCAGGATAAATCCCTTCACGAAAATTATTTCTTTTTTGCCTTGTTTCTTCCACAAGCGAAGTTCCAAATATTTTATCAGAATAAATATAAATGTTATCAAAGTCGCCTTGCGCATAAAAGCTGTAGTAGCCGTCTGTAGTAAAAATAATGTGGTCTAAAAGGATAGTGTTGACGGATAAAAGCGCAATCATGATACGCTCGGTAAGTTGAATATCTGATTTTGAGGGTGAAAGCGTACCGGCAGGGTGATTATGCGCAATCAAAACCTTTGTAGCTTTGTGGCGGCAGGCAGTTTCGACAACCTTTTTTATTTCTACCGCCGTAAAATTAGTATCGCCTGACGCGATAAGGTCTACGCTTATAAGTCTGTCATTATTGGATAGCGATGCAAGATAAATATATTCCTTTGCGCGATTCATAAAATAAGGCTGCATTGCAGCAACCGCTGAAAGCGTATTAGTAATATGCGTATTATTACGCAAGCGGGAAACTTCTGCTTTTCTTGCTACCGGTAAAATGGAAGTTAGCATACGGGCAGTTTCTTCGCCAATGTACGGCAGAGTTTTAAGTTCGGCAACATGAGCATTAAGCACACCAGAAAATGAGCCAAATGTGTCGATTAAATCATGGGCAATTTCATTTGTATCAACACGCGGAATGGTATTGAACAAAATATATTCTAATGTTTCGATGTCGCTAAAAGTAGTAAAATCAGGGTCTTGGTCAGCAGATTTTTTCATGCGTCCGCGATGCCCGTAATGCGGGTGAAAGCGTTTTCTAAGCGGTTTTTCTAAAGGTGCGCTTTTAAGAGGACTTTTGAAAGTACTATTTTGAGGTACAAGCAAAGCATCTGCCGCAGCTTCTATTTTATCCGCGTTAGATTGGTTTTTTTTGCTTGACTTCTCTTTTTGCATTTCTGCCTCAGTTTCATCAATCAATTTTTGAATTTCGTCTGTGATTTTTTTATCCATAATTTTGTGGCTTGTTTATCTAACCTGACCTTCGCCAAAAATTTTATATTTTTGACTGGTTAATTCGCGCAAACCCATAGGACCTCTTGCGTGAAGTTTTTGAGTTGAAATACCCATCTCTGCGCCAAAGCCAAACTCGAACCCATCAGTAAAACGGGTTGAAACATTGGCATAAACAGCGGCACTGTCAACAAGGTTTAGGAATTTTTCAATTGCGTTTTTGTCTTTTGCTATTATAACTTCGCTATGCTTAGTTCCATAAGTATTTATATGATTGATAGCCTCATCAACATCCGATACAACTTTAATTGAGATTTTCAATGCCAAAAATTCCGTATAAAAATCCTCTTCGGCTGCTGATAAAATCGCAGGACAAATTGCTTTACTCTCGCTGCAGCCAACTATATCAACACCGTTTGAGGCTAGTGCTTGTGTTATACGAGGTAAAACAGCTTTTGCGACTTTTCTATCCACCAAAATACTCTCTAGCGCGTTACACACGCTAGGTCTTGAAAGTTTACCGTTTAGAATAATTTTTTCGGCAATATCAATATCGGCAGATTCGTGTATATA
>Ga0131853_10022314_pt1:0-10000 | contig 11457 bp, 4 predicted proteins | sample TergutLab28metaG_FD_92764 | JGI IMG/M metagenome (GOLD analysis project Ga0131853, IMG submission 92764) | Labiotermes labralis P1 segment gut microbial communities from Petit-Saut dam, French Guiana - Lab288 P1 (version 2) (version 2) | ecosystem: Host-associated > Arthropoda: Insects >...
AAAACAGAGATTAACGGCTGTGGGGACCAGTTGCGCTGACCACGTGACACCCCTCTATCCACAAAAGTTGGCACTAACTTCGCCGACCGGCGGCGGCCGCTCTGTCGGTATAGTTCGCGTGCGAACTAAGGCCACGGAGTTTTAACCTCTGAGATGCTGATACTTCTTATTGTATTCCTACACCAGCCACGTGTCCGTCACGTGATGTGGTGCCATGATATCCAGGCGCCCCTCTCGCGTTTCTCCCAGAGGCTCTCCTGCAATACATTGCTCCTACAGTTCCACCCGCTCTTGCACTAACACTGGTTGTCCTAAGAGCTTGTCTACAATTTAAAACGCCTGTAATTTTGATATTGATATTGATATATTTGTTAACTGCAATTGGGTTGACACCCGGTGGCAGTAGTACAGTACATGTTTGTACACAAAATACATAGAACAACACAATTAACAACTTTGGTTGGAAGGTTTTCTGGGATTCGAACCCAGAGTGGTCAAACTAAAATTAACGATGAACTAACCGCATAAAAATTATCGCCTAATTGGGAAGAGTGCGGCCGTGCCTCGTCTTCCGAATTATACCCTCGCGTTTGCCTTACAACTGAGAAAAAGCACGGAAAATCCTCAGTCAGTGTAGCCGAAGAGTGCCAGTTGGCACGATGGAAACAGAATATACAGAACAGAATATATATAACAATAACAATACATAAACATAACAATAAGAATACATAACTTACAAAATTAAACGAAAGTATACAAAACACACAACCATATATACAAACATACAACCACTTACACAAATATACAATCATATATACAAACATACAACCATACATAAAAACATACAACCATATATAGAAACATACAACCACTTACACAAATATACAATCATATATACAAACATACAACCATACATAAAAACATACAACCATATATAGAAACATACAACCACATATACAAATATATAACCGTATATACAAACATACAACCATTTACAGAAACACAAATCAAATATAAATGTATACAACCCTATATATAAAACATAAAATCCTATATACAATCATACATAAACCATACAACCATATATAAAAACATACAACCATATATATATAACATAAAATCATATATACAAACATAAAATCACACATACAACATACAACCATATATACAAACATACAAACGTATATAAAACATAAATCATATATACAAACATACATCTATATATATATATACATATATATATATATATATATATACAACTGATCTAGCTGCTACCAGTGTTCTTTTCTTCACTTACTGTCTAACAGACACCATTCAGACACAAACTTGTTTATATCACAGCAGATCTTACCAATAGTTTCTAACAATTCAAACACCAGATGTAAAAATGAAGAAACGTGAAGTTTTTATGGAGGGTTTGGCAGTGATTTCGATTTGTTCTATCAACACAGACACAATTATGTCCTTATAATGGGTGTTAACAGTTGTTTTGTTATACACACAATAGTATCGCCTTGACGTCTTATAGTCTGGTATAGAAATTTCTCCGCAAGGTTGTTATGTTCCTACAAGACCCCACACACACACCAGAATATTGCATCTAGTCACTACTTTAGGAAACCCATGCATTTCACAGCATGTTGGCATAAGACCATTCCCAAACAACACACATAAATGTGTGTGTGTGTGTGTGCAATTAAGATGGCACAAATCTACTTGTTTATGTAGATTACATTGAAACCGCAGGTACTAACACGACGTAAATTCTATCTGTTGTTTGGCATTTACTTAATGACATGAAAGCGACGCAGTCGGCACCCATTGAAAGGTAAAGCTGTCCCATTACAGGCCTGGAAAGGCCCAGAGTGTTCCAGGAAGTTAAGGTTCCCAGATTACATGACAACGGCACAGGATGGTGGTAAGGTTGTCAGCCTTACGCACCGTTGCAGGTAATGCTACATGTGCATGTTTCAACAACTTACAACGAATGCAGTTGGGAACAAGTATGTTGACAAAAGAACCAAAATACAGGGTGATTCAAAAGTATGGACTCGATTTTGTACGTCTATATTTCCTGAACTATACATGGCATGTGAATGATCTACATACCATGCTCCTGGTACTCGTTTCTGTTAGAGGCTGAGTCGACCCCAGGGCCATAGTGCGATCGGAAAGTTTATGTCAATAAAAAATTTCAATGACACCAGCTGGGATTTTTTATTGTGCTTGTTTAAGAACATGTCAACAATATGCAGGTGGAACTTGATATGTGATCAGAAGGAGTATGTAACACATAGTGCAAAATTCTTCGATATATACACAGCAGTTATGTATTGCAAGATACCACTAAAAAGAATATCAACTTAAGTAGTGTGGTTGCAATGAACAAGCAGTGTCCTTACTTTATCGATAGTGCGACCTTCCGATTTGTAGCACAGTACCTTAACCACTGTGCTACCGCGGTCCCCAGGCACCCATTACTAACTCATAATTATGATAAAAAATTTTCCAGGCGTTATTTGCGCAGAGTGAAAGTTGATATGCAATGTTGTGTCATTACATCTGCATTTAGGCATAATTAATTTACAGATAAATTCACGGTTAAGCGTGATTAAATTACAATGGGCGGAGAAAAGGAACGTTAGAGTTATACGTGGAAATTTATGTTGGAGTTTTCAATATACATAAAAAGATATTTAGTAATCTTAGTAATTAACCAACGTAATGCACAAATTCTTGTTTTATAATAAGTTTATTATATGCCTCTACATGTTTCGAGCTCTATTTTGCTCATTATCAGGAGGTCAAAACTGTATTATATAGCATCTGTTACGTCACACCCTGTAGATGGTCGTCCGGTGTGCACAGGTTTTTTGTAGTTTCGTAGTTTGGATGTTACATCGATTTTAGCAACGGAGATTTTGATCATGCGGGTTGTTATGCTGTAGCTTATAGTAAATATTCCACGAAATCTCAAAAGGATAATCTTGGAAGCCTTAACCCTCAAGATGAGCTTAATAAAATCTTTCGAAACACCGGTAAATATTTACCCAAAGGCACAGCTAACAACTCAGAAAAAATGCATCTGAAATTTAATTTTCGTTTGTAGCAGTCGAAAATAAAATCTAATTGTCACAGTATAAGGCGCAGTTAATGCTTCATGTTTATGTTTTATCATCTTACAATGAATACAGTAGGGAACAAGCATGTTGCAAAAACCAAAATACAGGGTGATTCAGAATGATGTACTCACATTTTTACGTCTATATTGCCAGAACTATACATGGTATGTGAATGATCTACATACAATTTGAAAGCGAAATTCCTACGTTTTCAAACACCACCGCTATAGCTCTCGCCTAGCTTACGGCCATGCAGCAGCGTCAGTTGAGAACAAAATGGATACTATGCAGCACAAGAATTTTTGCGTGTATCAGGCGAGAGAGTTTTGAGCGCAGCCCACGCAAGTCAACCCGTAGAGCGAGCAGAAAGCTTGGAATACCGCAACGAACTGTCTGGCATGTATTGAGGCGCCGTTTACTGTTCAATTGAGTCCATCTTTTTGAAACACCCTGTATTTTTCAAGTATTTGTAGGTAGGTTTTCACCCTTTTTATAGGTCACGAAGGCCCATAGGGTGAGTAGAGGTATAGCTCAACTCTTTCTAGGACCTCGGCACTAGATGGGGTGGGGGGTCAGCCTTAAGCTCCGGCCGTTTCTACCCCCGGAAAAGACCCAGTACCCATTTTACAGGAGGCCGGGTGGGCCTTAAGGCCGGTCTGAACACAGGCCGAATATCTCGTCCCCACCGGTATTAGATCCCGGACCGTCCCGCCCGTAGTCATTCCCTATACCGACTGAGCTAACCGGCCTTCCATATCATGAAAGAACAGATGAAATTAACCTCAAAAAACGAATCGGATTTTAACATGCGAACTGATGAACACAGCACTTTAACAAATAGCACATTTCTTTCTATCTTTCTTTCATTAATCTGTCCAGGTAACTTTCTAGTTTGATATGTTTCTTTGACTGCACGCAATGCGAGGCGATTTGATATGCTTTTGGATAGTACCAGTCTGTCATGATGCTGTAATAAAGATAGTAAATGTATAAAATGTAATAATTGGTTCCCAGTACCAAATTTCTAGACAGAAAACAAAAACACAGCATAACAATGCGTGTCGTGACACACGAATAGTTCTACTTTCAGGGATCGTAATAAATTGTTGCAGAAGAACTGACTTTATCTTATGTTTCTATCAATCAGGAAGTTCTACAGCGATATGCAGTGAAGTGTAGACACAGGAAGGCCAAAGACACCACAATGTGTCAGTGACGTAACTAGGGGAGGTTTGGGGGGTTCAAAACCCCAACCCCGAAATTCCGAAGGCCCTCCAAAATCGTGCTAAGCTCAACCAGATTGTGAAAACTGTTAAAAATTGCTGAATTTAGGACGACATCACACCAAGATGTTCAGAAACAAGGCACTAAAATTCCAAAACTACCGCCGGCTCGCAATTGTTTTACATTAGCAATGACAAATAAATTGGTTGTCATCATAAACATTCTTAAAATACCAAAAATTAAGGAAATTTTACGTACTATAAGAAATTAAATTTGTTGTACCAAATTACAGCCACCTCCAGAATCCCTGACTAGGGGGCTACCGCCCCCAGATCCCCATTCTCTTTGTCGTATGTCCTCAACTGAATTTGTTGAACCCCTCCCGAACAAAATTCCTGGGTACGCCACTGCACTGTATGGTTATAAGTCCAGTGGCGTGAAATGAAAACACCTTGTTCACTTTTCTGGCAGGTTTACCACCAACCAACAGGTCTTTATTCACGGATCCTATACTACAGAGATGACATAAAACTACCTTTAATATCGATAAGGAGGATTACATAAGTAGAGCTGTCTCGGGTACCGAATTTAATGGAGTAAAAAGTAAAGGTAAAGTGATCCCGTTACAGACCCGATGTGGCACAGACGGTGGGTAGAGGTATAGCTCTACTCTACCATGACCGCAGCACTAGGAGATGGTGAGTGGTCAGCAGCACGCCCCGGCCGCACTTTGCCTCCGTGAAAGATTCGGTACCCATTGTACAGGAGGCTGGGTGGGCCCCAGGGCCGGTCTGGACGGGCGGAAAATCTCGTCCCCACTGGTATTCGATCCCGGACCGTCCAGTCCGCAGTCACTCGCTATACCGACTGAGCTTCCCGGCTCACAACGTTGTTATAGTGGACGTGTTTAATTATGAGTTCCCAACTGGTTATAAGTGCAGCGAAGTTCGATTGGTCCAACCATAAAATTCATATTTATCCTAATGTTTATTTGTGGTCAAAAATTGAGTTAGAGTATGAGAAATGTATTCAAGGCCCAAGGCCCTTTGAATCTTGCCCGAACATTCTCTATTCCTACTGAAGATTTAGATCTTTTTGCTCATTTCCTCCCGAAAACTGCCAGATAGGAACTTGAAATAGGCAGTGACTTCTCCTCTGCACAGGATTTCCGATTTTATTCTTATTCACTTTGCCAAAAACATTCGGTTTTTCTATAGGTGACAAGACAAACAATGTACAAATAAGCGTAACATTGAAGAGCGTTCCCGTAACCATTGTTGCAGTAGAAAAGTTTGGGGGGGGGGTTCATTACAGAACACACCCCCTCAGGCACGTCACTTAATAGTAGTAATAATCAAAACCACAGATGATGAGATCTCACCATCGTTACATAACCGCATAAATCTTAAAAACACTAATACTCTTTAGGATGAAAACCTGATGATGGCCGGAATAGGCCGAAACATGTAGTTGTTATCATCCTCTAATAAACATCATTAGAAATATTTGTTGTTTTATTGACTAAATACCTGTATCTATTTATTTATACACACAACGGGGATGACACTTTTCAGAATAGAGAATAATCAGCTCTTCAACAACGAAAGATTCAATTAATGAGCAAACCATTTATTCCTCTTTTTACCCAGGCTCTAAGCTATTATTTGAATATTTAAAAAATACCAGCAGTAATGTCAGAATTAGTAACTGTTTAATTCATCAAAAACACTATATATATATATATAACATTTCAAGCCTTTAATTCGATTCTTCAGTAGTGTTGTGTCGTGTCTACCGCTAAATTGTTAAGAAGTTTCGAACGGTTTTCATGCCTCCATTTTCAGTGTCTAGCTATATATACAAATGTATGTATCGCATGTCATGCCTTATTTAACTTTTAAAGCCTACTCGTTACGTGATGCACCAACAGTTTAACATTCAACAACTGTACGCTCTGCCCACAGTGTATTTATGTGTTTTGTATTTATCTGAGAACAAACAGCGACTTGTGTCACTTACAGCATAAACTGATTGGTTTTTATAACCGAGATGAAAAGTGTTTACAGCGCGGTACAGACTGGGGCTTTAAATATAGCAGTCTGCGCTTCGTCTGCAAAAGGTTAATATAATTTAATATTTCAACAATTCAGAGTCGAAGTAGTGTGTACAGGGAAGTGGGGGGGGGATGCACTTAGCGACCCTACAGTTATTATTATTATTATATTATTACGAGAAAAACGGTAAAGTACAGTGCTTGGAAATTTTACAGGCTGTTCCCATTCGATCTTGTGACTTAGATAGGCTGGAAACAAGGTAAAACTTTGGGACTTGAAAAATGTATGGCATTAGGGAGTGTATTGTTGATGTGTGCAGTAGAAAGAATCTGAACCCTGGGGTTGAATTTTGTGTTTGGAAGGTAGAGTTATGACGGAATTTTGGTCGCGTTGAGAAGATTGCGTCGTGACGGATTTTTGACCGCGTTTAGAAGACTGCATTACGACGGAGTTTTGATAGCGTTGAGAGGAATGCGTTGTGACGGAATTTTGACCGCTTTCAGATAACTGCGTTACGACGGAATTTTTACCGCTTTGAGGTAACTGCGTTACGACGGAATTTTGATAGTGTTGAGACGAATGCTTTATGACGGAATTTTGATCGCATTGAGAGGAATGCGTTGTGACAGAATTTTGACCGCGTTGATAGGAATGCGTTGTGGCGGAATTTTGACCGCGTTGAGAGGAATGCGTTTTGACGGAATTTTGACCGCGTTGAGATAACTGCTTCATGACGAAATTTTAGTCGTTTTGACAGAGCTGCTTTATGACGGAACTTTGATCGTGTTGAGAGGACTGTGTTTTTGTGAAAAAAAATTGAAGTTAATTTTGGCGAGGGCTGCACCATCAGCAAGCAGTGAAACGTGTACTTTGGATACTAAATGAGTATCATAATTAATTACACTTAACGATTCGCTCCCTACCCCGAAGTAAACATTACTTCGCTATTTTAAATTAGACAGTTAGTGCCTCTACGGAAATTATGGTAGGTATTTTTAGCTCAACATCCTACAAAATACAGAAATTCACTCTCTGTGTAGAATGGCAAATTTTTTAGTGTTATACATTACACATTAAACACTATACTCTGAAGGACTGATAGAGTTTTGTATTTTAAAAACCCAAATACCGTTTTCAAACATCTCCTGCTGTAATACAGTTGTTTCAGAATCACACTGATTGCACAAATAAAGTCAGTGATTCTTTTGTTATTTCTAATACGTCTGTTAATTTCAGCACCTTAATCGGTGCGCAAAATACAGCGAAACACCCGCGTGTCACTTGAGCTGCATAGACAGCCATCGATGGAAAAGGCAGTGATGTTTTATTGTTATATCACTAGCTCAATAGTGCTGTGCTGTTCTGTTTAATGTATTCTCGCACCAGTACCTCAACGGGTAATGAACCCAGCAATTTGCCGCAGTATGTACTACAGTATGGTTGAAACACCAGTTCGTGTTTGCAATTTTGCCCTACCAGCAGCTTCTACACTCTGCAAGCTGTGAAGTTCTATTACGAAACCAGAACACTTCATCATTGCCGGCCGAATATTATAGAGTTTTTAAGTTCAAGTTTCCGTGCATCTTAATTTAATGTTAATAAAAATCCAACCAGATGCAACAGTATGCAGATATTTATTTACTGCAAAGTCACTCTACATGTTTCGGGTGTCACAGTACCCATCATCAGGAGTACTAAAAACTGTAACCACAGCCTCCGGTACAGGTCATAATACTGGTACAGCTACTTCCCCCCAACGTGGCCTGATCAGACCACGCTGGAGGGAAGTAGGGAGGGAGACTGCATACTGTTGTATCTGGTTGGATTTTTATTAGCATTATAGTGTTGATGGGTGGATTAGTGAGGTAATCAGTTTATTTTCGTTATTACACCGTGCATGTTGTTGAATTACTCAATTATTATACCAACTACTGCACATATATAAAATTTATAAAATTTACACATTAAAACATTAAAAATGATCCCACATCTTTCGGTCCTAGGACCATCATCACGGAGCCATATCGTCCTTGTTAAAGTCACACTACAGCGAAATGAATGTGACTTTTTATAGTGTGACTTTAGCAAGGACAATATGGTTCCCTGATGATGGTCCTAGGACCGAAAGATGTGGGATCATTTTTAATGTTCTAATGTGTAAATTTTATAAATTTTATATATGTGCAGTAGTTGGTATAATAATTGAGTAATCAGTTTACTTTGTTTTTCTATATCCATACATAATTCAATAATTAATTTATAATTTGACGAGAAAGGAATTTAAATATTCGTAATCACGTACATAATTTTGACCTTTCAACAACTAATTAATATTAATTAATTAAATATAAGCTGAAATCAGACTTTCTATAAATTTAGCGTAGTAAATTATTACAACGCAGCCTCTCCAATATGGCAGTAGCAGGGATTGAGGTTTATTGTAATGTTTGTAGCTCTGGGTTGAATCAAATCCAAAATGTAACAAAGGATAGAGAAACAAAGAGAAAATGTCGTTACTGATGTCAGAAAGCTCAAGGGTACAAAAAGTAGGTGAAGAGGAAAGAGAGATGTAGGGTAAACAAAACCCCCTTCCATTTCACCTCACCCCCTTCTGACACATGCTGCAGCGATTTAGGTCACGTCGGCAATTAATCGCTTACTGGGTAGCAAAACCTGACATTTCAATCTGAACAGTGTGTGCAGGCGCCACTAAATTACACTTACCATTTCCAGTGATTCAAGTCACTGAAAATGACTACCCGGTTTACCGGGTAGTCAGTGCAAAACTCAAGAATTTCTTCAGTTAGGATGTGTTCCGTGTGCCAGTGTCCAGCGTGCACGCGTGTTTGTGCGTGTTCTGGGTGGAAGCGACTGAGTACAATGATGTAAATGACAGAGCACAGTCTGTCTCTGCTATGGAATAACGTCTTTAAATTAGATATAAGAAGCCAAGCAAGTATAACATAATATAATATAATATAATATAATATAATATAATATAATATAATATATTTAACCCTTTAAAGCCTGGCGGTTATTTCACATACGTCGGGTTTAACATTAAAGAACTATACATTGTGTTCACTTCGTGTTTAAGTGTTCTGTTTGGACGTTTTCCTTGTACAACATAACAGGCTGGTTTTGTACAACCGAAGTAGACAGTGTTTACTGCGCGGTACGCACTAAGTCCTAATATAGAACAGATACGTTTCGTCCATAAAAGATTAAAAGCCTGTCTATAAAACTTTATAATCGCAGTCTCGTTACTGCAAATCAGACGCTACAACGTCCAATAAACCTTATCGCTTGCACCCACTCTAGTTGACCAGCCAATAGCGGACAAAAACCCCTGATTGGTGCTTCCTACCAGGACAGCCATTTCACCCGCCCGCACGGTACACGCTACGACACAGTTCAGTGCCCAGTAATATCCACGTGCTTGCTCCAGCAGTTGCGTGCGTGCACCCTGGACGTTGCCAGGCTTGTCATCCGATTGTGTTTACCTTAATTGCTAGGGTGATCAAATCGCTCTTTCCGAAGTCTCATTCATTCCGTAGCATTGCCTTAGGAGAGATCCATAGCCTCTTTAAAAGCCAGCTC